>UMAW01075272.1_pt1 | contig 10713 bp, 9 predicted proteins | sample 1963801 | NCBI WGS metagenome assembly UMAW01 (sample SAMEA4835925, study PRJEB28245) | human gut metagenome | biome: gut microbiome; material: fecal sample | place: Denmark | collected 2008 | reverse complement strand
TTTCATTTTAAGAAATATAACTAATACTATAAAAATAAGAACAATAATACCTATAACTACCATCTTCCTTTTCCCCTTTCTTCTATTCATCACATTTTCCATCTAATTTACCCTCCTTATATCTAAGCTTTCCCATCGGTTCAAAAAACCATCTATTTTCTACCGATATTTTTATATAACTTTTCTGTATATTGGATAATCGATCTTCATATTCACCATATTTACTAAATGGTCTCGTCCATGTTGGACCAAATGCCACATTTCCGTCATATGCATAAACATCACCACTCACTATCTTAGATAATCCTGAAGCAATATTAGAACCTGCTATAAAGTATGTACTCAAATTTCCTGAATTGCAACCATATATATTCAAGGTTTCTATCTCTTTATATGATAAATCTGATATTCCTTTAATAGCTTTACCTGATTTATTTTTTCCCGAAATACTTAAAGCTTCTGTCTCTGTATTATCTATAAAAATAAATGTTGTTTCATTTGAATGAGTATATATTTCTACATCCTCAATATTTGCAATTCCATCTGGTGTCATTCCCATATGATTCCAACCATCTACGAAATCATTTGCATTTGCAATTGGTATCATTACGACATTTTTGCCTTCACTCTCTAACTGCTCTTTTTTCCAATTTGCCTGATCTGTAAAATCAGAATTCTCTCCAGTTGTATAAAAAATGTACGATACCGTCTCATCACATTTTAACATATCCATCAATGCCTTTATCACACCTGCATTCGGGTCCATACCATTCAAATCAACCAAATCCAACGGTCTGTTCCAGCAATAGCTATAATGGTTCATTGTATATGGTGCAGCAATATGCCCCTTTATAAAGTCTTCGCTGATAAATCTGCCAACTCCGGCATCATATCGTCTTGCCTGTGCAAAGTATAGTGCACCAACGCTGTCCATCTGATAACCGGTAAATCCGAAGCTTTGTAAAGAATCTTTAAAGATATCTTTTGCAGTCCGAATATCATTACCAAATTCGTCAAATCCATAGACTTCCTCACTTCTTCCCCCTTCATCTGCAAGACGCATCGGACTTCCCAAATCATCCTGGAAATAGAAATGGTCTCTTCCATTCTCTTCCATTCCTGCGACATTACCATCCCAGAAATAAGTCTGATCTAATCCATTTCCGGTTTTCTGTAAGAGGTTATGATACTGACGGGTAAGATCGAGTGTATAGCGGATGGTCTGAGTTACATCTGCATTTCCTGATGCAATAGTTTGACCCACACGATGCCCCAGACCATTGTACTGATAGTATGCCTTCGTGATTTCTCCGGCTGTCCGGTCAACAGAACTGCTCATCCGGTTCGCCGCATCAAATCCGTATGCTTTTAAAACCTCTTCTCCGCTTGTTACGGATAACAGGTTTCCTCTGTGGTCATAATTATAATTCCTGGTTCCGCTTGCATTTATTTCCTGCGTCAACTGATTCTTTGTATTGTAATGATAGGTTGTTACAAGTTCCCCTGCTGTCTGGTACTCTGTCCTGGTATTTCTGTTTCCAAAGGCATCATATCCATAGGTACGAAGGGTCTTTCCGTTACATGCTACACTGGTCAGTCGATTTAATGCATCATAATCATAGGAAAAGTTTCCACTGTCTTCCGGCAGTCCCGGTCTCTCTTTTTCAGCCAAGACCTTATTTCCCATAACATCATAATCATAGTGATAACGTTCTGTAAAGTCTGCTCCGGTATGTAAAATCTCTTTGATTTTTCCTGCCCCATTGTAGCTATAGTCTGTACGATTTCCTCCCGGAAATTGCTTTCCAGTCAGTCTTCCAGCTTCATCGTAGCTATAGAGAATTGTTTTCTCCTGTGCATCATCTGAAAGAAGTTTTAACGCCGACAACTGCATGGCTTCGTTATATTCGTATGCCGCCCTTCTTCCATCCGGATAACAAATTGCCGTTCTCTCACCCATACTGCCCCATTCATAACCTACGGTTTTTCCATATGGGTCTGTAACAGAAGCAATGTGTCCTGCCTCATCCATGGCAATCTTAGTTGTGCCAAGCCAATCTCTTACTTCTTCTAACTGGCGGATTGCATTATAAGTCAAAGATACTGTTCGTCCATCTGCATAACAGATTTCCTCTACCTGTCCATCTTTTCCGTAGTGGAAGGATGTCTCATAACCATCTTTATCTATCTTTGCTTTCATTCTTCCAGCCGGATCATAGGTATAGCACTCCACATCTCCCAGCGGGTCTGTCACTGCTGTGACATGTCCTTCCTTATCCCAGGTATATACCGTGTTCTGTGGTTCTTCCCCCTCTGCTCCGGTGCAACTGCTCTGTGTCAGATGTCCCATTGCATCATACTGGTAGAAAGTCTCATTTCCCATGGCATCCGTAACTTTTGCAAGATTACCGTTTGGAGTGTATTCATAGCAGGTCTGATTTCCATTTTCATTTTCTGCCTTTATTACTCGTCCCAATGCATCATATGTAAAATAGGATATACCTCCTGCCGGATTTTGAACAAATATCATACGATCAAGGCTGTCATAGTTATAACGATAACTTTCTCCTGCCGTAGTAGTACGCTCTGTAAGATTTCCCTTTGCATCATAGCCATAATGCTCTCCGGCACCATCCGGGTAACGTACACTTTTTAATCTGCCACCTTTTTCATATTCATAAACAGTACTGCTTCCATTTGGATAACAGATGCGTTCTGCTTTTCCAAGTTCGTTATAGAACACACTTGTAGTTGCCCCAGCTGGATTAGTGACGCTGGTTCGCCTTCCCAAATCGTCATAAGTGTAGCTTGTTACCTGACCGGCTGCATTGGTTTCTTTGATAAGATTTCCCTCTCTGTCATATTCATATGCAGTCCTTGCGCCGTCTGCCTCTAAAACCTCTGTCAGGCGGTTTACGTCATCATAACAATAACGGGTTGTATTTCCCGCAGGATCTGTCATTTCTGTCCGGTTTCCTGCTGCATCATAAGCATACGTCACCACTCCGCCCATCGGAAGTGTCTGTTTTACAAGCCGGTTATTGCTGTCATAGATATATCCCTGTCTGCCCTGATCCGGAGCTGTAACACTACTGATATTCCACATCTTATCATAGGTAAAATGTACTGTCTGTCCTTCTTTGTCTGTATATGTCTCTACTTTTCCAAGTGGATTATAAGTAAATCCTGCTTCATTTCCATCAAAATCCCGGATTGCCATAATCTTTCCACCCGGATTATAGGTATATGCCCTCTGATTTCCCAGAGCATCTGTTACTGCTGTGATACGGTTTGCCGCATCATAAGCATAACGTGTCACGTTGCTGTTGACATCTACTGTTTCTGTCACCCGGTTTAATGCATCATAGCCATAAGTCGTTACACTTCCGCTGACATCCTTTAACTTTACAATGTTTCCTCTTTCATCGTAACTGATTTCTAAGAAGCTGCCATCCGCATAAGTAACTGCCTGTGGTCTTCCTGCTTCATCATTTTTGACTGCAACTCTGTTTCCATACAGGTTTTCCGTCCCTGTCAGATTTCCTTTTGCATCATAATGATTTTTCAGACGTTCTTTTCCATTGATACTTACACTAAGCAAATGGCAGTCTGCATCATAAGTATAATTTACTCTGCGCTTCATGGCATCTACTGTCTGGGTAAGATTGCCACGGTTATCATATGCCATCCTGGTGGTTCTTCCTAACCGGTCAGTTTTACTGATACACTGATTTTTATCATTATAAAGATATTTCTCTTTTGTGCCATCTTCATAAATTGTCTCTATGTTCCGGTAACGATCATCATGCACATGGATAATTTTGCTTCCATTTCGTTCTGTCAATGTCACACGACGATTTTTATCATCATAGGCAAAAGTCATTGTTCCACCATCTGGGAATTCCTGATGAATGATTCGGAATCTTCTGTCATAGAGATTCTTAACAGATGTAACCTGACGGGCATTTTCCACCTCAGTAATTCTCCCGTTCTCTCCATAGCGATATGCATACTCTGCCCCTGATGCCGTTATCACTTTTTTCAGTTCTTTTCCCTGATACTGCAGCAAAACAGTTCTTCCGGTGTGGTCAGTTACTTTTTCAAGCTGTTCCTCTTTATTATAATTATATGTCAGACTGCTGCCATTGTCTGCTTCTGCTTTTTCCAGTTTTCCATCCTCAAGATAGGAAAAAGAAATGCCCCTTCCGTTCATATTTTCTTTTCGAAGCATCTTTCCTTCCCGGTCAAAAGATATTCTCTCCTGCCCCGGATGTATAAGGATATATCCCTCTTCTGTTTCTTTCAGGAATTCCAATGCAGTATTTCTTCCAACATACTCTCCCTGCTCATTTTTATCATAGTAATTTATCTGTCCATCCGCAAGACGCACTCCGACGGTTCCGTTTTTTTCTTTTTCCAATGAAATCTGGTAATTATGTAAAAAGCAATTTCCCAGAACTCCCCTCCGGCTGTCTTTTGAATTATAATAGCGATGAAAAGAAAGCGGTATCTCTCCGCCTATCTTTAAATCTTCATGTTCATAAATGAAATTTCCTGTGCTTAAATTAACCGGATCTTCGCTGTTCATACAACCTTCTGCATCCGTTCCAAGCATCTTTTCCTCTATGGTCTTCTCTACCGTTGCTTTGGAATTTCGAATATCCTCTACGTCTGCCTCTAAGACGCCTTTCATCCTGCTCATATCCATATTTCCGCCATTTGGATTTATCGTATCCGCAAGATCATTTATCAATTTTATGATATTGTTGCCACAGGAAATCTGCTGACTTACTATACTGATATATTTTGTATCAACTGCCTGTACATCCGTGAAAATAGTCTCTATCTGCTGTGTTGTCGTATCATTTTTATCTAATATTTTCTTATGATATGCATCTACATCATTCACATAATTTTGAATGTCAAGTTTTCCAAACCATCCCTGTACCGTTAATCCAATATCTCCAAAAAAATCGGTTATCGTATCCCAGGTCGTTGTTGATGTTACATCTTTTACATATTGTAATAGCTTCTGCTTCGCTTCATCTGAAAAATCTCTTAACATTTCTTCTTTCCCCCCATGTACGCTTATTCACTTACTGTTGCTGTTGCATTGCTTTCTTTGGTATCTAATGATTCTTTTCGATTCGTCATATAAGAAATTGTCTGTGCCAGTAATGTCACATATGCATCCTGCATCCGCTGAAACATATTTCCCATTTCTTCTATCTGTATAATCGTGCTTCCCCCGCACTCTCCAATATCTACTGCCGTATAGGTCTTATCTGCCCATGTATCATGCAAAGTCTGTAATTCACTTATTTTATTTCCCAAAGCTTCTGTATTCGTTACTGTTGCTGCCATGATAAATCCCCCTTAAAATAAATACTGATCCTTCTCATCTATTTCTGCAAGAAAATTATTGCAGGTATCTTTTGCCGTTTTTCCAAGTTCACTTATAATCCCTTTTAAACTGGAAGCATATTCTATAAAGGCATCTAATGCGTCCGCTGTATCACCCTCCTGAATTGCCTCTTCTCTGATTCCTGCTAATATTGTCAAATAGCTGTCTACGCCTTCCTGTAAATCCTGACTGCGGGTTTCAAAAAGACTTGCCATTCCATTTATATAATCATCATCAATTTTTAATTCTATTCCTGCCATTCTGCTTCTCCTCTGTATCCTCTATATCACTTTTTCGTTGTTGTTCCCTTTGTTGTCGTTCCTTTTGCTGTGTTTGTGCTGGCAGCTCTTGCTGCTTCTGCCCTCGCTGCCTCTTCTGCATCCAGTCTTGCAATATTATTGTTCATCTCCTGAATGTTATTACTGCAAGTTGCAATCTTATTCTGGCATTCCACTATTTTATTTGCTATATTTGATATTTCCACATCAACCCGTGCTTTCGCATTATCCAGACCACCATATACATTCTGATATTGCTGCCCGGTAAACACATCTGACATTCCGGCATAAAAACCGGATACTATCTTACTGTTAATTTTGTTCAGCGACTCTGTTTCCGCCAATTTTGTATTGCTCGCTGTCTTGCTGTCAGACAACCTTGCCTGCAACACTCCCAGCTTTGTTTTTGTTTCCTGTAATTCACTTATTTGTTCCTGATATCCACGTATCTCACTCTCATATTGTGCGATTAATGCCTGATTCCGTACAATCTCATTACTACACTGTGATTTTGTCATTTGCCTCTTCCTTTCCCCTCTCTATCCAACTTTTATGCCTTCTATTACACTTCTAAAAACAGGATGCCACTGTGGTATCTCTTCATATCTGCAAACACCACTCAATAAATGTATCTTCTCTTCTGTTCTCCAAATTGCTAAAATCGTATAAATGTCATCTTCCTGTGCATAAGATGTATACTGGATTACATATATTTCCTGTCCATCTATATTCTTTCTATAAGTGCCTATATTCTTATATCCCGGAACGGTTCTGGTATAGAGATAATTTAAAGCTTTTACCAGTTCTATATTGCTTTCTTTCTGCTCCTTTAACTCCTGTGAAAATGTGCTGATGATAACATGCTTGTCTCTTACTATGTACATCTTATCCGGCAGCTTTTTTCCCATTCCATATGTTTTTCTCTTTTCCCCTACAGTAGCCTCTTCAAACCCTTCCGGTAATTGAATCTCTGCTTTTTCTTCCCATATCTTCATCTTCTGTGCTCCCTTCTGTATCTACAGGTTGTCCCAGGTTTCAATAGATAAGTTATAATCTTCCTCTGGGAACTTTATATTTTCCAGTTCCTTTCCGGTTTCCATATCAGTTACAATAATCTGTAATGACCAGTTTTGGGTTCCATTCAATACATGATATATTTCTGAATCATATGTCAAAGTCATAAGTGAGCTCATCTTTGCCGTAAAGGTACTTTGACTGTTTAATATTTCTTTTGATACATCCAGATAAAGTATTTTGTAATCATCACTAATTTTAAAATGATATAATTCTTCATCCTTATTTTGTTCTATTACTCTTTTTATATCCTTTTCTGTTAACTCCAGCCAATTTTTTCGCTGCTGTTCTGTTATCTCTGCAACCAGTCCCTCTTCTTTGCTTTCATATCCATATTGGCAATATCCGGATTCTCTCATCTCAGCAATATACGTCCTTTTATCTGTAAAAATAACTGGAATGATATACTTTTGTAATCCTGTATTGTCATAATTTTTATAATAATTTCTTGTCAAATCATAGTCTTCATTTATCTTTTTTATCTCTATTCCGAACGGATTCTCATCTGCACTTAATATTACTGTCTCCGGTTCTTCTTCTATCTGTGATTTCTCCGGCATCGTCTGCACCTTTTTATATACTATCAGTGCAGCTATAATCCCTATGATAAATAATGCCACTACTATAATTCCTGTTATACTTTTCTTTTTCATTTTATTTTCTCCACTTCTCTATATAAGCGCAAGCATCATCATTACAAAAACTACGCATATAAGTGCTTCTCCCACAGCTCTAAGTACCACAGTCACACCCTCCATAAATTCGTTAACCATTTCCCAATCAGGCATCCACGACTCATTATATGATGATTCATAAGAATAAGTTGCTTCTTCTACCGGTATATCTACCGCTTCCCATTCCGGCATATCTGTGTTATTGGATTTTTCAATTTCAATAGATGAAGCCACTTTTAAGTTATCATTAAGTGCCGTTTCCACTTCATACTTTACACTTGTGTTTTCTATTCCACTGCCATATTCCAATGTAAACACATTATTCCCTGCTTCTGCCGTAGTCGATAATACTGCTTTTGCATCTTGATCTATTGCAACTCCTATTGAAGAATTGACACTATATTGGTCATTTTGAAATAAATTTTCACTTGATACTTTAAAAGACTGTAATATTATCTGCTGTTTCTTTATTACCAAATTAACCGTTGACTGGTTTCCAAAAGCTGTTGTTCCTTTCACGCTAACACAATAGGTTGCCGTCATATCTACCCCTAATGGAACTGTAACCTCATATAGTCCTGCCTCTAATTCTACTTCCGGAATGATTGATAATACCCATGCTGCAACACGATTTAAATACTCCAATTGTTCCTTTTCTGAAAGTGCTTCAAATTCATCATACGTCAGATTTAATCTTGAAACAGACATAATATACTCTGCTGCTTCTTCTGCCTTTCCATCTTTAATTAAATTTCTTACAACACTCTGCTGCATTTGGTCTAATCGTTCCCTGTCAGCCTCCAGTGTTGTTCTTAATTTTTCTATATCAAGATTTCCACCATTCGGATTAATATTATCTGCTAAGTCTGTAAAATATGTAATTATTGCATTTCCTGCCGTTACCAGTCCGGCAACTGTTCCGATATGTCTGGTATCAACTTGCTGTACATCTGAAAAAATTTGCTCAATCTCTTCTTTTGTTGTAGAATGCTTGCTTATAATATTCTGATAATATCCTTCCATATTATCCAAATAGTCTGAAATACCAAGTTTGCTCAACCAGTCCTGTCCCGTCTGATTAAACTCTCCTTTTCCATTCTCAATTGTTTCCCATACACCGGAAGCAATAACATCATCAACATATTGCATTAACAGTTCTTTTGCCCCAGGTGAAAAATCTCTCATCATATTTTTCTCTCCCGTTCAATTTCATTTTTTACAGGTTGTCCCAGGTTTCTTCTGTTATAGAAAATACCTCTTTCGGATAATCAATGTTTACCAACTCTCCTCCTGTAGATAAATCCTTTGCAACAACATGAATTGACCACTCTGCATTCCCATTTAATATCTGATACATTTCTGAATTAAAAAATATAATCATTAGTTCTGCCGTAAATGTAAGTCCGTTTGCCTTCTGAGCTACCTGACAATTAACTTCGGTATAATCATCCGAAACCGATATTTTATACAATTCATCTTCATCTGTTTTTTCTAATTCATTACTAATATTTTCTTCGGCTTTCTTTATCCATTTTTCCTTTTGTTTTTCATTCAACTCTATAATAATGTTCTTTTCTTCATCCAAATATATATATTGGCAATACTCAGTTGCTCCACGTATTTCTTTTATAAAATCAGTTGCATTCGTATATATAGCTGTAATTTCAAATTTCTGTAATCCTGTGTTATCGTAATTTTTGTAATAATTCTTCGTCAAATCATAATTTTCATTTATTTTTTTTATTTCCATTCCAAACGGATTTTCATCTGCACTTAATATAATTGTATCCTCTTCTTCTCCTGTTTCTGTTTTCTCCGGTATTGCCTGCTCCTTTTTATACATTACAAGCGCTGCCACAATTCCTATCACTAATATTGCTATCACTATAATTCCTATTATGTTTTTCTTCTTCATTCTTATTTCCTCCATTTTCTTATGGTAATACAGCAGCAGTTGCAATTGATGCTCCACCGGTTTTTACAAGTTGTCCCAGGTTTCAATTGATAAGTTATAATCCTCATCTGGGAACTTTATATTTTCCAGTTCCTTTCCTGTTTCCATATCAGTTACGATAATCTGTAATGACCAGTCTTTGGTTCCATTCAGCACCTGATATATTTCTGAATCATATGTTAATGTCATAAGTAAACCAGAATGTATCGTGGCGATATTTTGATGGTTTAATATTTCTTTTGACACTTCCATATATAGTGTTTTACAATCATCACTAATATTAAAACGATATAACTCTTCATCCTGACTTTGCTCTATTACTCTTTTTATATCCTTTTCTGTTAACTCCAGCCAATTTTTTCGCTGCTGTTCTGTTATCTCTGCAACCAGTCCCTCTTCTTTGCTTTCATATCCATATTGGCAATATCCGGATTCTCTCATCTCAGCAATATACGTCCTTTTATCTGTAAAAATAACTGGAATGATATACTTTTGTAATCCTGTATTGTCATAATTTTTATAATAATTTCTTGTCAAATCATAGTCTTCATTTATCTTTTTTATCTCTATTCCAAACGGATTCTCATCTGCACTTAATACTACTGTCTCCGGTTCTTCCCCGACCTGTGATTTTTCCGGCACCGTCTGCACCTTTTTATATACTATCAGTGCAGCCACTATTCCAATTGCAAACAATGCTATAATGATTATCCCCACTACATTTTTCTTTTTCATTATTATGTATCTTCACTTTCCTATCTTTTGTATAAAATAATTACCAGCTTACATATTGTCCCAATTTTCAATAGATATATGATATCCCTCTTCCGGGAAATTTATATTCATTAATTCACCACCTGTTTCTAAATCTTTTCCAACAATGTGTATTGCCCAATCTGTTTTTCCATTCAGTACCTGATATATTTCCGAATCATATATCAATGACATAACAAGTGCTGTATGTGTTGTTGTTTTTCCATTTAGTATTTCTTTTGAAATTTCCAATTGAAGTTCTTCATAGTTATGAGTAAATTTAAAACTATAAAACCCTTCTTCACCTTGTCCTATAATTCTATTGATATCATTTACAGTATAATTAAGCCACTCTTCTTTCTGCTGCTCTGTCATTTCTGCTATTATATTATCTTCCTCATCTATATAACCATATTGACAATATCCTGATTCCCTTAACTCGGCAATATATGTCCTTTCATCTATTGCAATATTAGGTATAACAAATTTCTCCAATCCATTATTATCATAATTTTTATAATAATTTTTTGTCAGATCATAATTTTCATTTATCTTTTTTATCTCTACTCCGAACGG
>UMAW01060210.1_pt1 | contig 10735 bp, 8 predicted proteins | sample 1963801 | NCBI WGS metagenome assembly UMAW01 (sample SAMEA4835925, study PRJEB28245) | human gut metagenome | biome: gut microbiome; material: fecal sample | place: Denmark | collected 2008 | reverse complement strand
GGCTCTGGGCCAGTACATCGCCGGCATGGGCTTCTCCAATGTGGGTCTGGGCATCGTGCACTCCATGGCACACGGCCTGTCCGCTCTGTACGACACCCCGCACGGTGTGGCCTGCGCCATCCTGCTGCCGGTGGGTCTGGAGTACAACAAGAGCGTCGCTGGTGAGCGCTACCGCGCCGTGGGCAAGGCCATGGGCGTTGTGGGCATCGATGAGATGAACGATGTGGAAGCCGCTGACGCCACCATCGCCGCCGTCAAGCAGCTGAGCGCAGACGTGGGCATCCCCACAAATCTGCACGGCATCCTGAAGGAAGAGGATATCCAGTTCCTCGCCGAGTCCGCATTTGCGGATGCCTGCCGTCCCGGCAACCCCCGCGATACCAGCGTGGAGGAGATCGTGGAGCTGTATAAGAGCCAGCTGTGATTCCGCTCTGTAAATTCAAGCTGTAATTTTGAGCCCTGCTGTCCTTCGGGATGGCAGGGCCTTTTTCTAAGATGTATCTGAAAACAAAGCAACAGGCTGGATCTTCGTCTTTTCAGAGATGCCCGGAGAGCCTGCCGCGTCGCAGAGTGACAAAATTTCTGCACGGCTCTTGTACACAGCGCCCAAAACAGGTACAATCAATGCAGTAAGAAAAAACTGGAAGCGAAAGGAACCTTATGACGCTGAACTTCTATACTCTGGGTGTTATTTATCTAGTATATTCCTTTCTGGGCTGGGTGGCTGAGACGGTAGTCGCGACCATCCGGGGCGGAAGGTTTGCCAACCGCGGTGCGGCGGCAGGCCCGTTCTGCTTTATCTACGGTACCACCGGCGTGCTGCTGGCCGTGAGTTTCGGCGACCTGCGCACCGAGCCGGTCTACCTGTTCTTTGCCTGTATGATGGCGGCAACGGTGATGGAATGGATCACCGCCAAGCTGCTGGAACGCCTGCACCGCCGCAAGTGGTGGGACTATTCCGGAAAAAAATTCAATCTGAACGGCTATGTGTGCCTGCAGTATTCGCTGCTGTGGGGTGCGCTGGGCACGGCAAGTGTGCTGTGGGGCAATGATGTGCTGCTGCGGCTGTGCGCGCATATCCCGGTTTGGCTGCTGCGCCCGGCAGTATGGGTCTCGCTGACGGTGGCGGTGCTGGACCAGATCGGGTCGGCAGTGCTGGTGCAGCAGTATGCGGCCCGGCACCCGGTGCTGGAGCAGCTCAACCAGAGACTGGGGGAGCGGTCGGATACGCTGCGCCGCAGGATCGCGCTTTACATTGAAAAACGCATCCAGTATGCTTACCCGGCTGCGGCCCGGCAGGAGCAGACTGCGCTCCGGAAGGGGGAAAAGAACTTCCTCAGCGTGTCCGACCTGCTGTGGCTGTTCGTGATCGGCGCGTTTCTGGGCGACATGGTGGAGACGGTGTTCTGCCGCGTGACCGCCGGGGTCTGGATGAGCCGCTCCAGTCTGGTCTGGGGGCCGTTCAGCGTGGTGTGGGGTCTGGCGCTGGTGCTGGCAACGGTGCTGCTGCGTCAGGAAAAGGACCGGAGCGACCGCTATCTGTTCGCCTTCGGCACCGTCATGGGCGGTGTGTACGAATACGTGTGCAGCGCCGTCACCGAGCTGCTGTTCGGCACCGTGTTCTGGGACTACAGCAAGTTCAAGTTCAATCTGGGCGGGCGCATCAACCTGCTGTACTGCTTTTTCTGGGGCATTGCGGCGGTGGTATGGATGCGCTACGGCTATCCGCTGGTGCTCAGAGGCATGAAGAAGGTGCGCAGCCACGTCCGCCCATGGATGACCGTCCTGCTGGCAGTGTTCATGGCGGTGAACATGCTCACCAGTGCGCTGGCGCTGGCCCGGTACGATGCCCGCACCAGCGGTGAAGGCCCCAAAAACAGCATCGATACGCTGCTGGACGACCATTTTGACGATGCCCGCATGGAGCGTATTTATCCCAACGCGAAGAAAGTAGCCAAGGCCGGATGAAATTTCAACGCTCCTCTTGCACTTTGGTGCAAAAACCGGTATAATATTTTTCGGATAAAAGGGAGTAAAGGGCGCTCGCTTTGCAAAAACGGTGCGCTGTGGCGCAGCGACATCCCGGCAGAAATGCCCGCTGTGTCACCGGAAGCTTGAGACTTTTATTACACTTTCCCGTTTCTGGGCAGGATGTAATAAAGGTCTCTTTTTTATTGCTGCTCTGCCAAAAACAAAAGGAGAAAAACTATGCTCATTCCTGTTTTGCTGTTCATCGTGGGCCTGCTGTGCCTCATCAAGGGCGGTGACTGGTTCGTGGATGGTGCCACGGGCATTGCCCGCCGCTTCCATGTGCCGGAGCTGCTCATCGGTGCCACCGTGGTGTCCATCGGCACCACCCTGCCGGAGGTGATGGTCTCCACCACCTCGGCCTTTACTGGCCACGGCGAGATCGCCTATGGCAACGCCATCGGTTCGATCATCTGCAATGCATCCCTCATTGCGGCCATCACCATTGCGGTAAAGCCGGGCAAGGTAGACCCCAAGAGCCTGCGCACGCCGGTGCTGTTCTTCTTTGTGGCAGCGGCCTTCTATGCCGGTGTGGCCTACACCACCGGCTACTTCTCCCGCCCGGTGGGCCTGATCCTTCTGGCCATGTTCGTAGCGTATATCATCTGCAACGTGATGGCCATGAAGAACGCCCCCGCCCCGGAAGAAGAGGAAGAACCGGAAGAAAATGCATCCTTTGCCAAGGAGCTGGGTCTGCTGGCCGTGGGCGCGGTGCTCATTGCCGTGGGTGCCAACCTGCTGGTGGACAACGGCACCCTGATCGCACAGGCACTGGGCGTGCCGGAGTCGGTGATCGCGCTCACCTTTGTGGCACTGGGCACCTCGCTGCCGGAGCTGGTCACGGCCATCACCTCGCTGGCAAAGGGCCACGGTGCACTTTCGCTGGGCAATGTCATTGGTGCAAACGTGTTCAATCTGGTGCTGGTGAGCGGTGTTTCCGCCACGGTGGCACCCTTTACCATCCCGCAGAACTCCCTGCTCTTCGGACACAATGCATCGCTGGTGCTGGAGTTCCCGGTCATGTTCGCCGTGATGCTGCTGCTCACCCTGCCCGCCCTCTTCAAGGGCAAGCTGAGCCGCCCGCAGGGCATTGCGCTGCTGTGCATCTACGCGGCATTCTGTGTGGTGCAGTTCACTATCTGATAAAACAACAAAAGGCCGACGCAGCACTGCGTCGGCCTTTTGCCGTTTTAAGGGTTATTTTTTCAAATAGGAATCCCAGCCGGAAGAGGTGATGACCTGCTGATCCGGTGTGCACCACATGGCTTCCACGCCGTCCAGGCTTTCCACGATCTTCATCCCGTCCTCCAGCGGCTGGCAGAACAGGCCGGTGGTCAGGCAGTCGGCAAGGCCGGAGTCGCTGCACAGCACGGTCACGCCGTTAAAGTAGGCGGCGGGGAACAGGGTGTCCGGGTCGATCAGGTGGTGGTAGCGCTTGCCGTCCACCACGTAGTAGCGCTGGTAGTCGCCGCTGGTCACAAGGGCCATATCGCTCATGTTGATGGCACCGTCCAGCATGGAATCCGAAGTGTATACATCCGAAGAGCTCCACGGGTTTTCCACGCCGCCGGTCCACTGGCTGCCGTCCGGTTTTACACCAATGGCGCGCAGATTGCCGCCCACGCTCACCAGAGCGCTGGTCAGGCCGCGGGCCTCGGCAGCCTGACACACCATTTCCACGGCGTAGCCCTTGCCCACGCTGCCCACATCCAGCAGCATTTCCGGGTCGGCCAGATAAACGGTCTTGGCATCCGCGTCGATGATCACGTTGTTGATATCACAGTGCTGGGCGGCTGCTTCCAGCTCTTCCATGGTGGGCAGCTTGTTGCCGGCATCCGTCTCGGCGGCTTCGGCAGCTTCGCGGTAATTGTGCCAGATATTCAGCACGCTGCCCATGGCAATGTTCAGCTTGCCGTTGGTGGTCTGGTACATCTGGTCGGCCAGCTCCAGCATGGAGAGGATGCGGTCGTCCACCTCCACCGGAGCGCTGCCGGCATTGTCGTTGATGGTCTTGACGTTGGTCACGCCGGGGTAATCGTTGTAGATATCATACAGCTGGTTATAGGTAATAAGGTCTGCGTGCAGGGCATCCATCTGGGTGTTGAATTCTTCCTCGCTCTCGCAGTAGGCGATCACCTGCGTTACGGTATCGAACACATCATAAAAAACGGTGGAATAGCGGGTAAGCTCTTTCTTTTTGGAGGCACAGCCTGCCAGCAGGCTCAGGCAGAGCACCCCGGCCAGCAGGGCGCTGACGAAACGTTTTGCGCGGGTCTTCATACGGTGTGGTTCTCCTTTGCGGCGGTAAAGGCGGCGTGCTCCTCCTGCAGGTGGGCCAGCAGATCGCCGAACACCCAGCTGCGGTTGGAGGGAGTCACAACGGCCTTGAGCGGAATGGTGACCTGTGCCTGCTTCATCAGATCCAGCAGGGTGTCCACATCCTTCTCCTTGAAGTTGGCCAGCACCAGCGCCGGGGGGTAGGCGCCCGGTTCCAGCACCAGCGTGCGGGCGGCCTTGGTCTCCACCTCGCCCAGCAGCTGTGCCACGGTCTTGCCCGCATCGGCAGGGGAGACGAGCAGCACCTTCATGCCAAAGGCAGGAGCCATGCCTTCCAGCTTGCCGCGGTCGGCGGGGGAAAGGTTCCAGCCCAGAATCAGCGGGACACCGGCGTTCTGGTTGCGTGCGATATGTGCTTTCATAAAAAAACCTCATTTCAGGGTGGATTGCAAATACACTATAGTATAACACAAATACGCAAAAAATGGAATGCCGGGGGGGGCGGTACTACCGGGAGAAGTTTCGGAGAATTTCGAGCAAAGGCAACAAAAATTAGAAGAAATTACAAGGCAAATTTCAGTGCAGGTGAAGATTGTATGCAGAAAATAGAGGTGCTATACTAAAAATGCGAGACATAAGTCTCAGAAATTTAACAGAAAGCAGAGGTTTTGAGGATGAAAAAACAGAAGATGCGGCTCATCAGTGCAGTGCTTGCGGCATGCATGATGACATCTGTACTTCCGGTCAATGCACTTGCTCTGGGGGGGGGTACGCCTGAAAATGGCGTAACTGCACAGGAAAACGCGGAAACGGCCACGACGATCCCCACTACGGGCATGAAAATCACCAAGGGCGGTGATTATGAGATAAAGGGAGACACTTATACGGGAGGCATTACCGTTAATGCCAGCGATAATGATGAAGTGACGATTCACATTGCTAGTAACGTGAAGTTTACGCAGAATAATCAGGTCTTTATCTGGGTGGAAAATGCAAAACTGGTGACGATTGAAAACACCGATAATCACACGGTGACACTGAACGGACATCATTTTTACGACCTAAGTACTGCAAGCAATGGTGTGGAGAGCGTTATAAATGGAGGCACCTATATAGCACCGGGTCGAAACATGATCATGGTCCAGGGAACGAACAACACTCTTACCCTGAATAATGTTAATATACAGACGAACACCGGGTATGCCGTGACGACGGGCTCTAATACGGTGTATGTCAACGGTGGAACATTTACCAAAACGTCATCGCTCTATAGTGAGTTCCAAAACCAGGGACACCTGACGCTGACAGATGTTACGGTTACACCGCAAGTTGCCGTCGACGGCAAGACGAGTACTATCGTTGAAAATTATACCGGTGCAGTTGTTGAAATCAACGGCGGAAACTATAAAACGACAAACCAAAGCTGCATTGTTAACAATGGAACGGTAACAATCAATAATGGCACTTTGGAATCTGAGGGGGCAAGCTGCATCCAAAACAACTGGGGTCGTGTGGAGATCAACGGCGGCACCATTACCTCGGATGCAGAAAGCACCATTCGTAACCGTGGCACGCTGCGCATGACCGACGGTACGGTGACCAACACGAATGCAGCCGGTGCTGCCATTGATATTTCCGGCAATTTCGGCGATATCAAGCTCATCGGCGGCACGATCAAAGGCATCAAAGACGGCATTTATGTGCAGGACCTTGTCAGCTCGGAAGTGACCCTGGAGCAGGTGAAGTTCGAAAACAACACCAACGATATCCATCTGGGTGAGGGTCAGACGATCAACATCAAAAAGACCTTTACCGGTACGGCAACGATCCTGACCGACGATCCAAGCCGCGGCCGTCATATCACGCTGGAAAACGAGGATCTCAGCTATCAGAACAAGCTGAAACTCTTCAGCATGAATTCTGGCTACATCATCGGCTATAAGCGCGGCGATGATGGCGTGGAATACCGCTATCTGGCAGATGCCAACGGCAACATCGTCACCGCTGAAAATGCGAAGGCAACCGCTGACCTCGGTGCCGGGGAGCAGGAGCTGGATACTGCCACCGTTGTGCCGGAAAACACCCTCGTGACCGTGACGGCAAACCTCCCGGAGGGCGCAGAGGGCGCAGAGTTCCTCGGCTGGAGCGCCGTGCGTGCCGACGGCAAAGAGCTGGATCTGGGCGATGATCAGACTGCACAGTTTAAGATGCCCGGTTGCAACGTGACCGTCGAAGCGCTGTATCAGGGCGGAAATGGTGACATCGACAACCCGAGCGGCGGCGGCAGCAGCGATGTGGTGGCCGGCATTGCGGCTGTTGCGCTGACCGGTGCAGCCGTGTGGGGCATTTACGAAACCGGAACCGGCATCTATCGCGTGCTGAATATGCCCGGTGTCCCCATGCCCTCCAACCGCGCCGGTCTGGCGACCCTGATCTGGGAAAAGGCCGGCTGCCCGGAACCGCAGACGGTGAAGAGCTTCAGCGACATCGATGACGCCGACCTTCATCTGCGGCAGGCTGCCAGCTGGATGGAAGAGCAGGGTCTGATGGACGATGTGAAGGAAAACGAGTTCCGCCCCTATCGCTATGTGACCAAGCTCCAAACCTGCCTTGTCTGGGATAAGGCCAAGGAAAAGAGCCTGATCTCCTGAAAAAGTAGATCATTCTTGTAACAACCCCGGGGTGACCGCAAGCGCCCCGGGGTTGTTTTTTCACAGGAAAAGGGGCAGAACAGGAAGATGCAGTGTGAAAAAGCAACGAGGAAGATCCCGCAGGATCTTCCTCGTTGCAAACACAAAATAATAATTCCGCAGAGGATAGTTCAAATCATCAGTTCAGCTTCTTGCCAAAGAACTCCACCTCTTTGCCGATGAACTGCATCAGCTCATCGAACTGGTCGGGGGTCAAGCTCTGGGCACCATCGCACTTTGCCTTGGCGGGGTTGTTGTGCACCTCGATCATCAGGCCGTCGGCACCGGCAGCAACAGCGGCCTTTGCCAGATCCGGCACCATCCATGCGTGGCCGCAGGCATGGCTGGGGTCCACAATAACGGGCAGGTGGGTCATCTTGTGCAGCATCACCACACCGGCAAGGTCGAGGGTGTTGCGCATGCTGGTCTCAAAGGTGCGGATGCCGCGCTCGCAGAGGATGACGTTCTCGTTGCCCTCAGCCATGATGTACTCGGCGCTCATCACGAACTCTTCCAGCGTATTGGCAAGGCCGCGCTTGAGCAGCACCGGCTTCTTCTGACGGCCGACGGCCTTGAGCAGCTCAAAGTTCTGCATGTTGCGGGCACCCACCTGAATGAGGTCTACATTCTCGAACAGGGGCAGGTGCTCGGTGTTCATGATCTCGGTCACGATGGGAGCACCGGTGGCGCGGCGTGCCAGCTTGAGCAGGTCGAGACCCTCGCTGCGCATACCCTGAAAGGAGTAGGGCGAGGTGCGGGGCTTGAATGCGCCGCCGCGCAGCAGGGAAGCACCCGCAGCCTTCACGCGCTGTGCGCAGTAGGTGATCTGCTCCTCGCTCTCAATGCTGCAAGGGCCTGCAATGACCGCAAAGTTTCCGCCGCCGATCTTTACGCCGTCCACATCAATCACGCTGTCGTCCGGGTGGAACTTGCGGTTGGCCTTCTTATAAGGCTCGGTCACGCGGCGGCAGGTCTCCACCACCGGGTTTGCCAGCACCCAGCTCTCGGCCACGGCCTTGGTGTCGCCGATCAGGCCCAGAATGTGGCTCTCACTGCCCTTGGAATCGTTGATCTGCAGGCCCATATCCTGCAGTTCGTGGCAGAACTCGCGTACCTGTACCTCAGGTGCGTCCTGTTTGAGTACGATGATCATAGTGTTTTGTCTCCTTTGCCTTATCGTGTGAAACGGCGAGGGAGACCGGCTCCTTTGCCGCAGCTTGCAGTGTCAAACTTCAGGGTTCTGAAGTGTGTGACGCTATGATATCACTTCAGGAAACTGAAGTCAAGAGAATTTTGAATTTTTTTGAAGAAAGTGGTAGAATGGGGGCAGGAAAAGGAAAAGCAGGCTCGCCCTCTCAGCTTCGCTTGCGCTCAGCAGCTCCCCCAAAGGGGGAGCCCTTGGCAAAAACGGAAACTTTGCGTGGATTGCCAAAGCCTCTCACTTTGGGAGAGGTGGCATTGCGTTAGCAATGACGGAGAGGGCGAGGACGCTGACCCAATGCCATCATACTTAAGAATAGAACCAGCTAAATATAAAGGGGAATACTACAATGGGAAAAGAAGCAAAAACCAATGCCATGCGCATTCTGGAGCGCGAGAAGGTGCCCTACACCGCCCACGAGTACGCTCATGAAGAGGGCGTTGCCGTGGCAGGTGTGGATGTGGCAGGCAGCATGGGCGAAGACCCTGCCTGCGTGTATAAGACGCTGGTGACGCAGGGCAATAGCAAAAACTATTTTGTGTTCGTCATTCCGGTGGCAGCAGAGCTGGATCTGAAAGCCGCTGCCCGCAGTGTGGGCGAAAAAAGCGTTGCCATGATCCATGTGGCCGATATCAACAAGGTCACCGGTTATGTGCGCGGTGGCTGCAGCCCGGTAGGCATGAAAAAGCAGTATAAGACTGTGTTCGATGAGAGCGTGCTGACGCAGGAGAAGGTCTATGTCTCCGGCGGGCGCATCGGCACGCAGGTGTGCTGTGCCCCGGCGGACCTCATCCGCGCTGCACGGGCAATTACAGCAAAAATTATTTTTTAAAAAAGTCCGTCTATTGTACAAAAAGTTAACGCATCCTATTTACATAAAATATACTTAAACTATAAGTCATACTTAAAAAGAAAAACAATGTCGAAACTGCACAAAACTTTTGAAAGTTTTTTGACGGCATGAAAACACAAGGTAGAATTTGTGGGAACACTCTTTTCAAAGATGTTTTTTTGCCGTAAACTGTATGTAGTACAGGGACGGCGGCCCGCAGAAAGGGCTTTTCCGCCGCCTGAAAACGCAAGCACAAGGAACTGCGGAGGAGAACTTCAATGATGAAGATGCTGCCGGGTCTCATGGGTCGAAACAACATTCGGGCATGTCAGGGGCATCGTGCAACTTTGTGCAAAGCGTCGGGAGAGCATACGCAGAATTAAAGGCCGTGGTACGGGTGTACCGCAGCCTTTTTTGTTTGTTGGTTGAGAAAGAGAGGTTTGGATATGGTTCGTAAAGTGGCTGTGATCATGGGTTCTGACAGCGATTGGCCGGTGGTAAAGGGCGCATGTGCCCAGCTGAAAGCGCTGGACATCCCTTTTGAGGCGCACATCCTTTCGGCACACCGCACCCCTGCCGGGGCAGCGGAGTTTGCCAAAAGCGCCCGTGCCAACGGCTTCGGCGTGATCCTGTGCGCAGCAGGCATGGCAGCACATCTGGCGGGTGCCTTTGCTGCCAACACCACCCTGCCGGTGATCGGCATTCCCATGAAGGGCGGTGCCATGGACGGCATGGATGCCCTGCTTGCCACGGTGCAGATGCCCAGCGGCATCCCGGTGGCAACGGTGGCTCTGAACGGTGCCAAGAACGCCGCATGGCTGGCTGCGGAAATTCTGGCTTTGAGCGACGACGCTCTGGCCGAAAAGCTGGCAGCAGAGCGCACCGCCATGGCCGCACAGATCGCTGCCAAAGAGGAAAAATTGCAGAACGAACTGAACGAGCTGTAAGACGCGGACCCTCTCCGTCACGCCTGCGGCGTGCCACCTCTCCCGAAGGGCGAGGTCTTACGCCATCTGACGGGAAAGCGGTATAAAAGCTCCCCCCTCGGGGGAGCTGGCATTGCGGAGCAATGACTGAGAGGGTTTCAGAGCGAAAAAGGAGAACCAATGTCTGATTTTGCATATCCGCTGCACGAAGAATGCGGCGTTTTCGGCATTTACGACCGTGCCGGTACCGAGGATGTGGCCGCTGCGGCCTACTCGGCTCTGTATGCCCTGCAGCACCGTGGTCAGGAGAGCTGCGGCATCGCCGTAAACGATGATGGCGTGATCAACGGCCACCGCGACCTCGGCCTTGTGAACGAGGTGTTCACCCCGGCGGTGCTGGCAAGTCTGGCAAACCCCAATGCGCACATGGCTACCGGTCACGTGCGCTACGCTACGGCAGGCAGCCGCGTGCGGGCCAACGCACAGCCCATGATCGTCCGGCACGGCCGCGGCACCATGGCACTGTGCCACAACGGCAACCTGACCAACGCCATCGAGCTGCGCCGCCAGCTGGAAAATGAAGGTGCCATCTTCCACGGCTCCTCCGATACCGAGGTGATCTGCTACCTGATCACCCGCAACCGCCTGCGCATGGGCAGCATCGAGACCGCCATCAGCAAGACGATGGATGTGCTGGAGGGTGCCTACAGTCTGGTGATCATGTCGGCCACCAAGCTGACTGCCAATGTGCTGAAAGCCGCACTCCTGAAAGCCCTTGCGG
>UMAW01056010.1_pt1 | contig 10764 bp, 10 predicted proteins | sample 1963801 | NCBI WGS metagenome assembly UMAW01 (sample SAMEA4835925, study PRJEB28245) | human gut metagenome | biome: gut microbiome; material: fecal sample | place: Denmark | collected 2008 | reverse complement strand
TTTTGAGTTTGTCTATTCCGTTTCTTTCCATGAGAATGCCTTCTTTTTCATTAAAAGACTACTGATATAGTATATTTGTGGTATCTTCGCTCCATTTTGTCGTAATGCTTACGGAAACCTTGTTTGCAAGTGTGCTCGTCTGCGCAGTTTTATGTGCAAATGTCGTTGCCGCTGTTCCCCATAATCCATAGCCGTTTGACGGAGTATAAAGATAAACCTGGGACCAACGTGCATTTAGAATTGTCGTACCGGTTGGTGCACGATTGGACTGTTTATCATACGCTAAGCATACTTCACGGTTAAAATACAGATTTGTATAATTTGAAGTTACATACGATTCGCTTGCGCCATTTACGGGTTTGGTGAATGTTGCATTATGCCCTGTTTCGTTTGTATTGAGAGTTATTGTGTCAATAACCGCCCATGATACACCGTTAATGATTTTAAGAGTAACGGTATCATACGCACTGCCTTTTGTGATCGTTGCAACTAAATTTACAGACGATAGTTGACTTGGAGAATACTTGATTGAAGAGGGTCTCCAGTAATGCGCATATTCTCCGGCCGAATTCTTAATATACCCACTAATATCGAAACCCCATTCACCATCTTTTTGAGAATAATAGGTTCCTAAATCTAAGCCTATTTTATCACTTACATATATTCCAAAGAAGCCATAGGGTACATCAGGATCTGACAAGCTGCTTTTAAGATTAACTGATGGTAAAGTAAACGTTCCACTTGCCTTGTAATATCCTCCTGTTACAGTCCGAACCATGTAGTGTAGCCCTGTCCAATCCGAGGAATTTACATATGTTTTCACATCTCCAGAATATGACATAGTTACCGGAGATTCCTTCGCTTCAATGCATGATAGCGGATCTTTGCAAAGAATCGATGCATATTCCAAATCTATTTCATTTTCAGCCGAGGGAGTTGCAGTTTTCCAACTCGATATTAAAGTGTTTGCTTGCTCAAACGTAAGGTTATTTGTTTTAATAACAGATGCTGCGGTTTGTAAATCATATACTGTCCACTCATTTAACATAGCAGAACTTGAAGAATACTGCAAAAGGAAATCATAATCTTGCTGCGTCTCTGACAGTTGATCTTTAATGCGAGAGTCCACCGTTCGTAAAGATGCCAAGTCGGATAAGCTCATTTCCATAACGTCCGTATCTGCATATTGTGAAACATCACTCCATGCAAAGCAAAATGAAATAGATGAAATGAGTGCTGCGCATAAAATAAGATCTAAACCTCTTTTTATAACTTTTTTCATGGGATCATCTCTCCTTTTTCATCTGCAGATTATTGCTTATTTTTAGCTTGTAGACGGTTTTTGCTACTAAGAGGCCTATCGAAGGTACCGTTGCCGACAGCGACAGGTTGTACCATCGTCTTACCAATGGGTAAGGAGCATTGCTGCTACAATTCTTTTCATAAAACCACCCCCTTCCGTATATCCTTGATAAAATTTTTTGCTTTTACCTAATAAATGCAGAAGAAGTGCTTTTACTTGCAATTTTCAGCAAGAATATTTCATTTCATCGTTTCGACTAAATACCCTCTTTTAGATATGTGCAAAATTTCCATCTGACTAAGCGCCGTATCGATAGCAAATACGGGGTGTTCTCCCAATTGAACTATATATCCAAGCACAACCATTCAGCCTTATTTCTCGTAAATATTGTATTAGTTTCCGCTTTGTGCAAAAAATGGCGGAGGCATCGACATCACGTATCGATACCTCCGCTGACATTTATTTATGCTGCCTTTTGCCGAAATCGCAAGTTGCGGATGCCGTTTGCCCTGACCTGGAGTTCCTGCGAGAGGAGCTTCAGGACGGAAAATTCGTCATCCAGCCCATCCAGTTCTCTTTGCAGTACACCTTCATAGTGCCGTTTCTTCTCCTCCAGAGCCTGCACCTTCAAAATCCAGCGATCCATGATCGCAGGGCTTTGGCTGTTGCTTTTGATAAGATAATCACACTTTTCCTGATACACTGCAATCTCTTTTTTGACTGCATTATAAAATTCTTCTGTCATCTTTTCACGCTGCTTCGCATCGTCAATGATATAAAAGCTGTTGACAATCAAAGGTGTCGTTCTTTTGTTGAGACCACTGAGGAGCGTGATAAAATCCTCAAAAATGTCCACTTGGTCCATATGGGTACGGGGAACAAAATACATGTGACCATTGACACTCAGTTTGGTGGCCTCAAGGCCCCGTAAGTAATTGAGGCAGATTGTTTCAATCTGCTTGCGGTTGGCACAGCGCTGATAGAGTTCAAAAAGTTCTTCTGCATGCCGGCAGCACGCAGGCACATCCACCGCAGAATCGTAGACCATATTGTCGCTGCGGAAAATGCCGTCTGCCTTGTCGTAGCTGATATTTGCCAACTTTTCGTATTGATTCGTCTGTCGATTCAGCGTTTCCTTTATCAGTTCGCGGGAGAGAACACCAGGGGTGTGCTTATTATCCCGGCAGTAGGCAAGGTAGATGTTCGTCTCACTATTCTCCGTAACAGGGATGCGCTCTCGGATATCACCTGTGGCAGAGCGAAAGGCATCTGACACGGAAAGCCGGTTGCTGCCGCTGTACGGGATCCCCAGGCTCTCACACAGGTGAGATAACTCGTCTTTATCCACCAGAAGATTTGCCAAAGAAAAATACAGAAACTTTCCTAGCATGTGCTGCTGATCACCAGCAGCCGCACCGATAAGTTCATTCATGTTTATGACTTTATCCATATTATAGATCATCCTTTCTTCACAGTAAGTTCTCTCACCAGTTTTTAATTACTTCCGACAGCTTATCATACTGCCCGGATATGAGCAGCCCGCACTCGTAATGAAAATTGATGTCGGTCAGATAGTACTCGATTTTTTCCATCGTTTTTTTGTCACCAATTTCCCGTGCGTGCTGATGCTTCTTGAAAAACTGCTTCATCTGGCTGAGCGTAATGCCATACTGCCTTTTTCGAATTATCGCTTGGATTCGTACTTTTTCTTGTTCTGTTAACATCGTTTCTCCTTTACATCGTTGCAGTTCGGCTTAAAAGGTAGTCATCCACGCCCTTGTAGGCGGGATTCCATGTGTATTTTGCATAGCGGATACCCGGTATCTTCTGCACTTCTTTTCTCATAGCAAGGATGGCATTGCGGACATTGGAATTTGTCATCTGATCCATGTCCATTGCCTCCACGACCTCATGGACGCCAAGCTCTCGGATGGTATCGGTCAGCCCGTGAAGTGCGTTGACTCCGCCGATGCAGATAAATAATGCATCTTTTGCGAGAAAGCTGGCCACGTCGCCCTTGAGCGGGCCCTCTGTTAAAAACGCACGCTTTCTTGTCCTATCTCCCGTCACATGAACCCAGGAATAGCTGCGGGTGCCGTTTGGCAGGTTCCGGCTGGAGAGCCAGCGGTACTTCCGGTTGGGATGGTCCGCTTCGTCGAGCCGGATTTTAAGCCCCTGTATGAGCCCGTCCTTATTCCGAACCGGAATAAGGAACCCACTTGGGCCGGAGAGCGTCCATTCGCCGTAGTAGGTGCGAAAGCCGGGAACACCGTGCAGGTCATGCCCGTGGGAGCGGAGCAGGTCGGTCAAAAGCTGGCGGCCCCGCTCAGTCTCGGGCATACTTCTGTATCCGTTTTCTCGGATGCGATCTTCGGATAAGCCTCTTCCCAGCAGGTTTTCACCGTGCCGGTCAAGAAGAGTCAAGTGCTCCAGCATATCCGTATATGCGGCGTGGCGCTGCTCCAGCGAAACAGGCTGCCGCTCTTTCCTTTGGGGAGCGGGCGCCTGGGGCAAAGGATATACCTTTGTCCCCCGCACCAACTCCAAATAGGCCTCTTTATTGCTGATCCCTTTAAGTCTTGCATACAAGCTCACGCTGTTGCCGTGGGCCCCGCAAAGGTTACAGCGGTACTGATCTGTGTCGGTATTGAGGCTCAGATGGTATTTTCCCGGTCCGTGGTCATGGCAGAAGGGGCAGCTTGCCTCGACCTCCGTTCGCCGCAGCGTTCGGGAGTCGAGGACAAGCCCACACCGTCTGGCCGTTTCCACGATAGGGATCTTATCATATTGTCGGACGGCCAAACGGGATCACCCCCTATCAGGCGGCACGCTGCTCCGCGAAAACAATAGGTTTGATAGGCCTCACCTGCAGCGGCGCATTGCTCACGCATTTTGCCATGATGATCTGTCCTGTCGGACGGACATTGGCAAGGTCATCCACGGACTCCATGTTGTCTACGAAGACGGGGTAATTGCGCCCTGTGAGACGCTTTATCAGCTCTGACAACTCCATACCTGCCCGGATCTTCTCGGAAAGAGAGAGCCGGTCATAACGGCGGCCGCTGTAGGTAAACTTGAAGGTATCTTTGACCTCGCCCGTGGATTTCACCACATCGTAGAGGGAAATTTCCACGCGGTTCATTTTAAGCTGTGAAAAAGTAAGCTCGGCCCGCTTGCTGACATACGAAATCACATTCGTCATCGTGCGCTTGATTTTGCCGATGGCCTCCTGCGCCTCACGGATCTCACGGTCAAAGTCAGGCGTCTGTGCAGATGCCATCTCATTCAGCGCAGAGAGCTTGGACTCCAACTCACGGCACTGTTCCCGGCACTCACGCAGGCGGCCATACTCTGCCTGCGTCAAATTGCCGTATTCCAGCTCCGCCGTCAGGGCCTGGATCTCACTGCGCAGTGACTCGGCAGCCTGCGAGCTGGTTTCCGACTGTTCCGCGCAGCGCCGCTCCAGTTCGGCAGCGTCTTCCGTCCATTTGCGGAGATCAGCTTCTTTGAAAGCATCGAAGGTATCTCTGGCCTTTTTATCCATTTCCTGAAGCTCTGTAAGCTGCCCCTTTTGCTCTGTTCCGGCGGCATACAGTTCAGAAATGTTCTTTTTGAGCGCAGCCTGTACCTCCGGCAGCGTTTCCTCCGTCACGCGACGGTGACAGGTGGGGCAGTCCATACCGGCATGAAATGCCTTGTATGCCACGGATTCCCGCTTATACCGCGTCCCCAAGTCATTGACTTTGGCCGCGATCTCCGCCAGCGGCTCGGTAAACTTGGACTGATACTGCTCGGATTGTCTGCGGACAATCTTTTCACGCAGTGCGCGAAGCTCTTTTTGCTGCTGCACCGTATCGCCGCGTTCATCACGGGCCATCTCATCGTATCGCTGACTTAGTTCGACGAGCTGTTCCTGCATTTTGGCAGTATCGAGGTCGGCAAACTGTTTTTCCGCCAATGCCGCGATCTCATTTTGAAGAGACGTAATGCCCTCCGAAAACTCCACCCGCATCGTTTCGTACTGTTTCTTTTGGGTTGCCGCCAGATCCTTTTGCCCGCCGAGATAGGTGATACGCTCCTCCAACTCGCGGATCTCCGCACGCCGTCCCTTGAGATAGGCGTCAGGCGAAAGGATCACCTCATCCTTCAGGGATGCCTGCACCTCGCCAGGGAGCTGTGCGAGGATTGTCTCCTGCGGAATGAACGGAAGATACCGTTCCAGAAGATTCTTACCGCTTGTCCCCAGCTCCTCGATAAAATACAGGGGGTTTAGGATAGAGAGAAACACGTCCCGCTCCCCGAAGAGGTCAGCCAAATCAAGTTGACGGATGGTATGACCGTCGTAATAGATGGACATATCGTTATTTCGGCGGATACGGGTCAATTCATGGGTGATCCCATTCTCATCCACAAAGCGCATCTGAATGGCGACGTCAGGATTTTTCTCATTGTGGAGTCGGTCAAGGCCACGTTCTCCAAAAAGCGGGAGTCCAGTCACGGCAAATGCGATGGCGTCCGCAATGCTGGTTTTCCCCCGGCCATTTCCCCCGGTGATGACGGTAGGGTTGCCGAAGGTCAGCTCCGTAGGTTTTTCATAGGACTTGAAGCCCGAAATACTCATACTGGTGATCTGAAACTGTTCGATCTTTTTCAACTGTCTGCTCCTTTCTTTGGCTCAGGGCAGCTTTTTATGCTGCCTGCTGGCCCTGCTGATAGACCTCATAGGACTCCAGTACACAGAACACCACGGTATCCTGCTTGCGGGTCGTGAGCCTCACATGAGAGAGCTGCGTACCCGGCGTCAGCTCGGGACGTACCCCTCGGACATAGGCATAGGTCTGCTTTTTCTCTGGCGTTTCCAGATTGATCAGCGTATTGCTGCCGCTCATGCCGCCCTGTACCTTCGCGGCCAGAACTGTGTAGATGTCCTCCTCGGGCATAGCCTGCGCGGTATTGCGGAACGGGACGGTCTTTCCGGTGGGTTCAGAGGCATATTCCTGCTTTTTGGGGCCCGCCTGCGGTTTCTGCTGTGCCGAGCGATTCTGGGGCTCGGCAGATTGCTGCGCCGTGCCGCCGCTGCGCTGATCCTGTACAGGTGCGGAGGCCGGCTGCTTATCGCCTGCGGCCTTCTGCTCCGGCGCGGTCTTAGGCATCAACAGAGATTGAATACCGCTCGCTGCGGCAGGCTCAAGCCCCAGCTTTTTAAGCGCGTTCAAATAAGCGTCATCCAGCTTTTTCCGCTCACTAGCCTTAATAATGTAGCTGCGTCCCCGGCGCTCAATGTCCACCCATACGGTGTCGAGGCTGTAGAGGACACGTCCGATGCCCCATTGGTAGGCAGCTCGCTTCATGCTGTCGGAGAGGCCGCCTTTGATGGGTTCAATGTCCGAATCCTCGGCGCCGTCCCATTTGGTTATGAAGCCTTTGCCTTCAAAGTAAATGGCAATGCCGCAGAGCTGTGCGTCCTTTTTCCCGTTGGAGTGCCACGGCTTGAACTCGTTGTACCAGTTTTCCGGGCCGCAGACCTCGTCCAGTCGATTCTGGATGGCGCGGTTGGTCACATAGGGGACCGCCATGCCTCGCATCGATTCCTCAATCGTATTTTGCAGGCGCCATTCCAGATCCTCCGGAGCAAAGGGCTTTGCAAGCGCTGCCTGCATTTCTCTGGTGTCTTTTTCTGTCAATTTTTTACCTCCTAAGAACAAAATCACTCAATGTGCGGCCATTGGGGACAAGAATATCCGTATAGTAGTAGGAAGGGTCCTTGTCCTTGAGATGTTCCAGCAGCGCTTTGTGGTCAAGCCCCTTTTGATTATGTGCGGAGTAGAACATATCGTCATTGTCGGGCAGTCCCAGCAAATACCTTGGAAAATTCTTCATCGCTGAAAGCTTTTTGTATCGCGGCAGGATGTTATTGCCTGTGCATACCCTTTCATTATCATGGACGTTGGAGAATGGGTAGAAAAACATCGGCGTATGTTATCTAACATAGGCGGCGGCACAACAGCAAACGTCTTGGTCAGCAGCGCATAAAGAAGCTCCGCAGCCTCTCCTCGTGTGATGATTTCTGTTCCATCGCAGGTATCTTCGCACAGGCCAAAATCCGCAGCAGCGCGAAGGACTTCGCTCTGTTGGGACAGTTTGCCCTCATTCGGGTAGAGCTGCAAACTGTAAAGGTCAACACCAAAGGCGGCAAAGCCGCTTTTGTAGATGGCATAGCGGCAAAGGTCAGAATCCGGTGCCGTAATAGCTGTCATCTCCAGCCATCCATCTGAGTAGCCCTGCCGAATACAGTCATCATCATAATTGAGCGGATTATCGTTGCCCAATGCGCGGCAGAGCATCATTGCCCACTGGCGCACGGTAACAGGTGCATCCGGTACGTATCGACCATTTCCTTCACCACGAACGATGCCGCGTTCGGCGAGATAGAATATGCTTTCATGGAACGGTGAATCATTCGGGACATCAGAAAAGGTGTCGAAAGCGGCACGCGAGAAAGTGGACAGTGATATACTGATAAGCACCATCATGAACACAGTAATAAATCCTTTGTTTGGTTTCATTGGTCATCTCCTCATGCTCTAAGAAAGAGTAATGTCTCTCTGCCATTTTTGCCGCCTACATCTTTCCTTGAAATTACGACCGCTGTCTGCTATAATCGACACCATGTGAGGTGAGAATTTTGGTTTTTACGAGCGAAGAGATCGCAATGATTGACGGCATAATCGAGACTCTTTTCTCCGGAGCAAATGTCTCCGCAGACGTTCGCGACGCATATCTGCTGGTACATCGTCACCTTACAGAAGATGCCTTAGAGGTAAAAGACTTCAAGCGCATCGCGAATGCCATGGAATTTGCAATGAAGAATCAGTTCTGTGATTCCTGCAGCAGAGAGAGTCAGCGTGTTTTGACAAGCGTCCTTATCAAGGCAACCACCGCCTCTTGAACCGCTTGTATCATTGATTAGTTAGGGCAGCGATAGAAAAACTATCGCTGCCCTTTATCGTTTTTAGTAGCCGGTTTTAGGAAGAAGAGGCTTTCTGACGGGAGTGAGATTGCGTACAATGGTAATCCAACTTGCATTAGCGGATTGCCAGGTCTCTCCAAATTTTCCACCGGCATCAGCTCGGTTTGTCACATAGTATTTATTTGCTGTTCTCGGGTTAACAGATACCATGAGAGTCGGCTTTGTCACACTCTGAAAACCAGAGGGGACAGTTCCAAAGTCGAAGTAAATATCTGTCACGACTTCGCCGGCCATAAGCTGCAAACCGCTTAGGCCAAAGGAGTAATTATTGGTGCTGAGAAGATTGCTGGCCAACACGCGATAATCGTTGTAGTTGGTCTTATAAAGGATTCGGTAAGTGAGCCGTGCATTATAGGTTCCGGTAGTCAAAGCAGACACGGTCGTTACATCATAAGGAATCTTGTCATGGAAGTAGAAATTCTGCAAATCCACATTAGAGGTGTTAGCGATTGTAAAGCGGTAGGACATTTTACTACCCGCCAGTACTTCTTTGATTCCGGTCTTCGTCAGTGTAACTCCCAGCTCAGCAGGCTTATTATAAGCCGCCAGCTTAATGATCTGTCCCGCGTATTCGAGCGTTACATCAAAGGTTTCGGCAGACACCTGATAGTACGCTGGCGCAGATACCTCTCGGATGAGATAACGGCCTAATGGCAGCGGTTTGGAAGCCGCAACGCCTCTCGCATCGGTGGTAATATAATCTACTACCTTACCGCTGCGCTCGCGGACAATTTCAAAGGTTGCCCCTTTAAGTGTAACGCCACCAGCCTGACCGGTAATAGCATTGGACTCAGCAGCATACTTGGTAATCTGAATTTGACCAGTAACAGCAGTATTCTCCCACTCGATGGTGCTGGTTTTGCCAGCTTCCACATAAACGGTTTTATACTGCTTGTCAAGGATATAACCGTCCGCCGCTTCCAGTTCACGGATATAGTATTTTCCTGCGGCCAGTTCTTTATCAATATAGGCATATCCGTCCTGATCCGTTGTGACCTCCATGATGGGGTTCCTGCCGGAATCGTAGATAACGAAGGTAACGCCATAGATGCCATCGCCGGTGTTGGCGTCGACCTTGTGGATGAGGATGGAACAGGCCTTGCGATTGGCAATCTCCAACGTGGCCGTCTGACCGTCCTTGACCTCAATACGATGAGGTGTGGTATCCAGCAGGTATCCGGACGCAGTCTCCAATTCCGTCACGGTGTACCAGCCGCTTTCAGCTTCGGGGAGATAGATGACACCGTCGCTGTCCGTTGTGTAGGTGCCGATGATTTCACCGTTCATCTTACGGATCTCGAATTTGACCCCAGCGATACGCTTTCCACTGTCTTTGTCGCTCTTGATGATCTGCAACCCGCCCACAGGCGTGTTGTAAAAATAAAGCGTCTGCGTGTCGTTGGGATTGACCACAACAGTCTGCGTGCGAGTGTTTTCATCAATGGTGTAACCGGGGATCGTTTCGATCTCTGTGACCACCACGGTGCCGGAAATACCGGAAATGGTGATTTTGCCTTCCTTATCCGTCCAGTACAGGCCGGTGGAGGACAGCGTGCCGCCTTCAGCGTCCACATAGGAGCCGTCTGCGTAGACGATCTTAAACTCGACACCTTCCAGCGGCTCCTTTGTCACGGAGTCCAGCTTTACGATGATGAGATTGCCCTTGGGCTGATTCCTAAATTCAAGCGTGGTGACTTCGTTGGATTTGACCTTGACGGTCTGCGGGGTATCATCGAGAATGTACCCCGCCTTCGCACGGGTTTCCTTGATGACAAGCGTGGTGCCGGGGGCAACATCCGTAATCGTGAAAGTACCGGCACTGTCCGTCACAAATTTGCCGTTGGCGTTGCCGATGAGATTGCCGTCGGAATCCGTGACAAGGAACTCCACGTCAGAGATGGGCGCGTTCGTCACAGAGTCTACCTTTTTCACAAGCACACCGCCCTTGGGCTGGTTGCGGAACTCCAGCGTCATGACGGCATTGCGCTTGATCTTGATGCTCTGCGGGGTGTCGTCCAGAATGTAGCCGTCTTTTGCCCGCACCTCACGGGCGATGACTGTCATGCCGGGGGTCAGGCCGTCAATGTGGATGGTGCCCGCGCTATCGGTCACATACTTTCCGTTGGCGTTGCCGATCACGCTGCCATCCGAGTCGGTCACAAGGAACTCGACATCGGAGATGGGTGCACCGGTCACGGCGTCCTTTTTGACAATGAGCAAAGAACCCATTTTATCGTTGCCAAAGGTCACGGTAATGACGTCCTGATCCTTACCGGAAAGATAGACCGTTTCCGCGGCGTCGGTGATCACATACCCGTCCGGCGCGGAGATCTCCTCGCAGACGTAAGTGCCCGCCTTGAGGCCGGTCACAACGATGGTTCCATTGCTCGAAGTGCGGTACTCGCCGATGACCGTGCCGCCCGTACCGGAA
>UMAW01037826.1_pt1 | contig 10785 bp, 6 predicted proteins | sample 1963801 | NCBI WGS metagenome assembly UMAW01 (sample SAMEA4835925, study PRJEB28245) | human gut metagenome | biome: gut microbiome; material: fecal sample | place: Denmark | collected 2008 | reverse complement strand
AATCAATGTCAACACAACCAGCCAGTATTTGCGGTACACTATGGTATCGCGCTTGACGTACAGATACAGCGTGATAGCGGCGATGACTGCAGCCGAAATACCGCAGCCCGCACGCCAAGGGTAGTCCTGCAGATGGTCCAGCACCTTGATGGTGGCCAGCACCAGCAGGAACACCAGCATGTAATACCAGCGGCGGTACGGCTCGCTGGTGAACATGACGAACAGACTGTTGCTGACCGGGCTGGCTGCTACAAGGAACAGCCCCACCAGCAGCACATGCAGCCAGTCCCACTTCCAGCGCAGCAGATAAGCCAGAACCAGGCAGACGCCTACCAAGGGCAGGTACGCCGCGATGGAATACCAGTTATCATGCACCACAGCGGAAAAATTGAACATATTCTCCGCCGGGAAGAAGAGCGCCCGCAGCATTTGCAGGTAATTGGGCCAGTCAAAGGTCAGTTGGCTCAAGCTGATGTGATCCGATACGCGGGGATTATTGAGCACCGCCGCAATGGAGGGGATGAACAGTACCCCCGCCATGCCGACGCCCAGACAGCCTTCCAGGATGCAGGCCGGAATTTTGCGGGCATTTTTGCGCAGATCTGCCCCGGGGCGTGCGTCCTCGCCGCCAAAAAGATACCGCGTAATATAGTAAAACACCAGGAAGAAAACTTCCCCGATAAAGAAGTAATAGTTGACCAGCGCGTTGATGGTAACGGCAAACAGGAACGGAGCTTTTTTGCCCTCCTGCATGCGTTTGTCCAGCCCCAGCATCAAAAGCGGGAACAGGGCAATCACATCATGGAAGTGATAGAACACCACGTTGATGCAGGAAAAACCGGAAAATGCATACAACACACTGCCAAGCAGGGCGCTTTTCTCGCTGGCACTGCGGCGGAAGTAAGCAAACGAGGTCAGCCCGGCAACAGCATATTTGAGCATATAGATCCAGCCGACCAGATAGGGAAACGCGCTGGCGGGGAAGAGAAAGCTCAGCCAGAAAAACGGGCTGCCAAGGGTGTAAAAGCTGAACGAGGATACAAAGTCCGAACCAATATCAATGCGCCAGTTCCACAGCACCTCGCCGCTTTTGATGGCGTTGTTGCACAGCATGTTGTAGGAGAGCTGTTCTGCGTCAAAATCCGCCGCAACCAACAGCAGGCCGCCGTCCCGTATCATGTAGGGCAGCAGTGCAGCCGCGGCAATGGCAAAGTTCAGCACAAAAGCCAGCAGCAGCCACCGGCGCGGGAAACGGTTTTGCAGTGTTTGTTTCATGTAGCAGCCTCGCGGCATCAGCCCTGACCGTTAGAAAGTTCGATCCCGCGGGTGGGCATGTTTGCCATATTGTTCAGGGTAGAGCTGTATTTTTCACTCAGGGATTCCATAGCCCAGTCAGTGCAGTCCATAAAGGTATTGTCAAAAATATCATTCATGAACGCATCTTCGCCCATAAACACCCCGGCGTAATGCCCGCCGGAAATGGTGTTGCGGGCAATGATGTTCTCATAGCAGGGGGTAAAATCCAGGCCCTGCACGGCTTCGTCCGCGTTCAGGTCAGTGCTGAGCTCAATACCAAAGAAGTGGAAGGTATCGCTGGCACCCCGGTTGTTGTCAATGATCTGGTTGCACAGAATGGTGTTGCTGAACGCCGAGCGCACAGCCTTGATGCCGGAACCGTAATTGTCCCGCACAATGTTGCCGTAAATGGTGTTGTAGGCGGTGTTATCCAGCGAGATGCCGGGCAGCTTGGCGGGGGAGGAACCATCCGCCATGCGGCCCTGATCCAGAATAAAGTCAGCTTCCAGATCCTCATCACTCATGCGGTTGCGGCCGCCGTTCTGGCGGATCTCACATCCGGTAATGTAGTTGCCGAAGGAGCCGTAATCCAGGCACATGCCCTCTTTTTCGTTCTTGTAGATCGTGTTCTCTACATAATAGTTCAGGTAGCCGCTTTCCGAATAAATGCCGGAGGAATGGTTCTGCGCAACCGTGTTGCCGCGCACAACCAGCTGATGGGGAGACTGTAAAATATCGTACAGCATTTCATCCGGGAACGGATTGTAGGCGGTCTCAATGTCCTCAATGGGCATGGAGCAGAGCACCAGCCCGGCGGTCAGGTTGCGGGCACCAGAGTTATTTTCAATGCGGTTGCCTTCGATCACGCCATTGCTGATCTCGCCGTTCAGGAAGATGGCACCATTCTGGTTTTCATGGATGCTGTTATTGACCAGTGCAAAGCCGGTGTTCTCCCCCATAACGCAAAGGCCCTTGAGGGAAACATTGCTGATGTCAAGGTCAGCCAGATAGAAACTGCTGGAATTCTTGACATACACACCGTAATTACACCCGCCGTTGATGACAAAGCCGGTCACGGCGGTATTTTCCGCCTGGTCCAGAACAATGGCTTTGTCCAGCGTTTCATTGCCGGGAGTCAGCACTGCGCCGTTGCCGTGCAGGATCGTACCAGTGGGTACCACCAGGGTGGCATCCATCACCAGAGCAGGGGAGATGACCTCCACCGTGCTGCCGGGGTTGGCTGCCAGAAAGTCATTCAGTTCTGCCAGGCTGGAACCGGTAAAATTCACAGCCTGGGCGGTTTCGGCGGTGGCCAGGGGGGCCAGCCGGGTCATGACAGAGTTGTACAGGTTTTTCCAGTTGGCCTCCGGGGTATCAAAGGTGGCAGGGTCAATACCGAGGGTCTGAATGCGCTGGATGACCTGCAAAGGGGCAATCAGGCTTTCGGTGTCGGACTGGGTCATCCGCTCCAAAGCGGGCAGGGCATAGCGCTCGGTCAGGCTTTGGCTGTCGGTATCCAGCAGGGAAACATATTCCTCTGCGCCGGGATCCGCAAAATCCACAACCTGCCCGGTACCGGCCAGCACGCAGCTGATGGGATCCGGCTCAGCGGTAGCCTGTGGTTCTGCGCTGGGGGCCAGGCTGAAAATCACATGCGGGGCAGGGGTCAGCTTGACCCCGACCACGCCGATCACGGTGGCAGCAGCAATGCCCGCAATGGTAAGAACAAACGAATTTGCCTTTTTTTTGGCCATAAGTGTAAGATTCCTTTCCAGGGAAAACCGGGGATAGGCCCGGTAAAATTACTTGTCCAGGTTCAGATACTTTTTCCAGAAGTCCAGACTGCGCACTTCGCCGCAGCGCTCGCGGTAGCTCTGGGCGGCAGCGTCAAACTGGGCGTCGATCTCCTTCATGCAGGCTTTCATCTCGCGCACGCAGCGGCTGTATTCTTCCTTGCTGCGCTCGGTCACAAAGCCTTTCTGGGAGTTGGAATCATAGTTCAGCACCTTCTGCACGCGGTAAGCATTGTAGGCGGTCATGTGCATCATGCTCACAACGGTGTTTTCGCGGGTGGGGGGCACCAGCCAGCCGTTGCGGGTCAGCTTGACCTTGAGGTTTTTCAGCTTGCCCTTGTTTTTTTCTTCCTCTTTGGTGGCGTACAGGTAGCGGGAATAATCAAACGGAACATCCAGCTGGTCCACCGGCTGGGCCTTGTAGCCATATGCCATGATCTCTTTGTGCAGGGCTTCGGCATCGGTCTGTTCCAGCCAGTCAATGCCTTTCAAAAAGTCGCGCACGCCGCGGATCAGCAGGTCAGCATTCTTATAGCGGTAGCGGTTCACTTCGCCCATCACCTGGCTGCGCAGGTCGGCTTTCAGGGCGTTGGCATCATAGCCGGGGCAGTGCATGCTGTTGTCAATGCACTGGTTGCGCAGGATGTAGTAGTACATCGAGGAAGAATACTTGCTCTCAAACGGCTCATGCCATACGCAGATGCCGTTCAGGGTGACCAGGCGTTTGCAGTTGCGTAGGCCGTATTCAATGTCATCGCCGCGGATAAAGATGGGCATGGGCAGGTTGTCCGGCCGCACAACGGCAATGGGGATGCAGCAGTACCACCAGGCGTTATACTCATGGCGTTCTTCCAGCTCATTGGCAACGCACAGGTCAACCTTGGTCAGATCAAAGTTGGCTTTGTGGCTGATCAACTGGCCCTGGTTCCAGGCAGCGCCGTTTTCTACCTGAATGTTAGGGCGGTCCAGCCGCAGCATGGCACCGCCGACAAATACATCCGCATATTCCGGCTTGCGCAGGCTCAGCAGGGTGTAGGTGCGCAGCAGCACATCGGTATCCAGCACAATGTCATCATCCATGACCAGTACATGGGTAACGCCTGCGCCATTTTCGTTGGCTTTCAGGATCTCGATCATGCCGCGGGTAAAACCGCCGGCACCGCCCACATTGGCGTTGGGCACAACATGCACGGTATCGCTGTTCAGCTTATCGTAATCCAGCGTCTGGCCGTTATCGGAAACAAACACTTCCAGGTGGTTGTGCAGCGGGCTGGCGGCGTTTTCCAAAATATCGCTGCGCATGCGGGCAATGTTGCCCATAACGAACGGCTCCCGGCGGAAGGTGCAGATATCCACGCCGATTTTGACGGGCTGCACATCCTTTTCAGCGGCATCGCACTCATAAGCGCCGCCGCAATAGGCGGCATTGCCGCTCAGGGCCTGCAGCTCAAAAAACAGCATGCCGTCAGCGCCCTTGGGAAAATCGAAGCAGAATTCCTGCACGGAATCCGCCTGCACTACTTTTTCGGCCAGCACGGCGCGCACGCTCTGGCTGTTGATGAAATGGCGGCTGCACAGCACAACGCGCAGCTTGCCGCTCAGTTTCAGCCGCAGCGAAAAATTCTGCGCGGCGGTGTAGCGGCGCCATTTGTCTGCGCTGACGCTGTTAAAGTAGGTATCAAAGCAGACGCGTTCGCCCTGCTCAATGCGCAGGATATCCCCCTCATCGCGGAAGCTGGGGGCTTTCATACGGTAATACAGTCGGTCCTCGGTGCATATGCCCACGCGGGGCCAAAGCAGCTTTTGCAGCAGCATACGGTATTCTCCTTTCACTTTTTGCCTTATCATATCCGGCAAAGTATTCAAGTATCCGGCACAGCATTATAAAATGCCGCCGTTGGATTGTTTTCCGCGCGCCCATGCGCTCAATGTGCGGTAGGGCAGGTAACGCCCGGCCCGCAGCAGACGGGTGTTTTTGTTGGTCATCATGGCAGCGATGTGTGGGTAAGTCTGGCACAGCATCTCGTCATACCGGCGCAGGGCCAGGCCGGTTTCACGGTCGGGGGGAAAGCGCAGGTACAGCTCAATCAGGTACTGCGCCACATCCCGCGCCCGCTGCACCAGCAGCAGGTCCCGCCCGGCGGGGGCAGGCTGTGCGGCCAGAGGTTCGGCAGCATCCAACAGAATGCGCGCTACGCGGATGTAATCCTGCGTGTGGGCGCGGTAGCTGGCCATGCTCACGCTCTGGCCATCCCGCCCCAGGCGGTACTGGTACAGAACCACCGGCACAAAGCAGATGGTCTGTGCCGCAGCCATGCCAACAAACGTATAGCCCATATCCGTGTAGCTGCAATGCTCCGGCATGGGGCGCCATGCGGCGCGCAGAGTTTTGGTGCAGAGGGTCAGCGCGTGCATCTCCATGCACAAATCAGGTGTGGCCTGCTGCACTTCACCCACAGCATACACACGGTTTGTATCAAATTTGCAGCAGACATCAAAGGCCTTTCCGCTGCCGTTTTCCTGCACGGTGCGGTAGTTGGTGTATACCGCATCCGCCGTGCAGTTTTGCAGGCGGCGCAAAAGGGTCTGCAAAGCATTGGTGTCAAACCAGTCATCGCAGTCCAGCGTGCGAAAGTACCGCCCGGAGGCCAGCTCTACCGCGGTATTCAGCGTGGAGCCGTACCCGCCGTTCACCTTGCTCACCAGCCGGAAACTGCCGGGGTGTGCCTGCACAAAGGCCTGCGCCAGCGCGGCGGTGCCATCGGTGGAGCCATCATCAATAATGATCACATCCAGCAGCGCCTGCAGGCTTTCATCCGCCACCAGGCAGGATTCAAGCGCTTTTTGCAGCGTGGCAGCGCCGTTATAGGCGGCAACCGAAACCGTCAGCAGCTTTTCCATCAGGTTTCACCGGCCTCCATAGCGCGCACATAGTCCGCGCAGACTTCACGCGATGGCCCATCCCCGCGCAGAACACCGTGATCCAGCCAGATGGAGCGCTGGCACAGCTGCTGCACCTGGTTGATATCATGGCTGACGAACAGCAGCGTGGTGCCGTTGGAAAGCATCTCTTCCATGCGGCGGTGGCATTTCTGCTGGAACATAAAGTCGCCAACGGCCAGCACTTCGTCACAAACCAGAATGTCGGCCTGTACTTCAGTGGCAATGGAAAAGCCCAAACGAGCGATCATGCCGCTGGAAAAGTTTTTGACCGGAACATCCACAAAATCTTTCAGCTCCGAAAATTCAATGATGCGGTCAAAATGCGCCATCATATAGTCCCGGTCGTGGCCAAGCACCGCGCCGTTCAGGAAAATGTTTTCCCGCGCGGTCAGATCCATGTCAAAACCGGCGCCCAGCTCGATCATGGGGGCAATTTCGCCGTTGACGGCAACGCTGCCGCCGGAGGGGTACATCACGCCGGAAATCACTTTCAGCATGGTGCTTTTGCCGCTGCCGTTGCGCCCGATCAGCGCCAGGGATTCGCCGCGCTTCACGCTGAAAGAAACATGTTTCAGTGCGTAAAATTCGTTAAAAAACAGCTTGTGGGTCAGCAGTTTTACGGTGTATTCTTTCAGGGTCTCAGTTTTTTCCTGCGCAAGGTTAAAGCGCATGGAAACGTCATTGACTTTAATAATCTCGTCCATACGTTACCTCACGTCAGATATACAGGATAAAGTTCTTTTGCAGCTTGCGGAACACCAACAGGCCAATAGCCATAGAGGCAACGGCGCAAAAAATGCAGGCAATCCAGGTGTTGGGGCCGGGAATGTTGCCGTACATCATCAGGTTGCGGAACAGGTTGATGTAGTGGTACAGCGGGTTCAGCTTCATCAGTTTCTGCAGGGTTTCCGGCAGGGCGGTGATGGGGTAGAACAGCGGGGTGGCGTACATCCAACCCATGGTAAGGATACTGTACAGGTGCATCATATCACGGAAATACACCGCCAGCGCGGAAAGCAGCAGCCCCAGCCCGCAGCTGAAAAAGAAGAGCAGCACCAGCGGCAGCCAGCTCAAAAAGATGGTCCAATAGAAGGTGGCACGGGTAAAGATCATGACCAGCAGAACCGCACCAAAGCTGAACAGCATGGTGACAAAGCGGGAAACCGCCTGGCTGATGGGGAAGATGAACTTGGGAATGTACACCTTTTTGATCAGCGGGGCGTTCTGGATAACAGAAGTCAGGCCCATGCTGGTGGTCTCATTGAAAAAGGTAAACAGGGTGTTGCCGCAGATCAGGTAAAGCGGGAAGTTTGGGATATCGTTGCGGAACATGTACGAAAAGATGATGCTTTGCAGCAGCATCATCAGCAGCGGGTTCAAAATGCTCCAGATGTAACCCAGAAAGCTGCGGCGGTATTTGACTTTCAGATCGCGGCTGACAAGTTCATGGATCAGCGGTTGGTATTTTTTCAGGTGGGTCCAGGCGCGCTGCGCGGAGACCTGCATTGTTTCGGCCATGTTTGGCTCCCTCCAGATTTATGGCCCGCATAAAACGTCAGAACGCTGTTTTGTGCGGCACTTGTATCAACACCCCGCGCGGCAGCCGCCGCCAGGGCACAGTTTCTACTATTATACAATAAAAGACATTAAAATGCAATTCGAACCGGGCGGCAAAAAATCATGGGTGTGCGATGTTTTTTGCCGCCCGGTACCGCCCTTTTTGTGCAACAGTGAAAAGGAACGCAAAATATGAGCGCAGTTTGTGTAAAAATCGTTGAAACCGGGACGAAAATACGGTACAATAAATATGACATAACAAACCCTGCGGCGGGCCATGACCTGGTTTTGCCCGTGGGACCAGAAAAGAGAGGTAGATGTTATGGAACATTTTAACCCCTTGCTCCTGCATAACGACAGCCCGGCGAAATTTATTACGATTGGTGAGGTCATGCTGCGCCTGACCCCGCCGAACTATGAAAAGATCCGTATGGCTTCCAACTTTGAAGCCAGCTATGGAGGCAGCGAGGCCAACATTGCCCTGGCTCTTGCAAACCTGGGTGTGGACAGCACGTTTTTCAGCGTGGTGCCCAACAACTCTTTGGGCAAAAGTGCGGTGCGCTGGCTGCGCTCCAATGATGTGCACTGCACCCCGATGATCCTTTCCACCCCGGAGGAAACCCCGACCCACCGTCTGGGCACCTATTACCTGGAAACCGGTTACGGCATCCGCCCCAGCAAGGTTACTTACGACCGCAAGCACTCCGCTTTTACGGAGTATGACCTTTCCAAAGTGGATCTGGACGCCCTGCTGGACGGCTTTGACTGGCTGCATCTTTCCGGCATTACCCCGGCTTTGGGCCAGAACTGCGCCGATTTTGTGATGGCCTGCCTGAAAAAAGCCAAGGAAAAGGGCCTGACCGTCAGCTTTGACGGCAACTTCCGCTCCACCCTGTGGACTTGGGAAGAAGCCCGTGATTACTGCACCAAGTGCCTGCCCTATGTGGATGTTCTGTTTGGCATTGAGCCTTACCACCTGTGGAAAGACGATGCTGACCACGCCCAGGGCGACTGGAAAGACGGCGTGCCCCTACAGCCCAGCTATGAACAGCAGGATGAGATCTTCCAGCGCTTTGTGGAGCGTTACCCCAACATCAAGTGCATTGCCCGCCATGTGCGTTATGCCCATTCCGGCTCCGAGAACAGCCTGAAAGCCTTTATGTGGTATGAGGACCATACCTTTGAAAGCAAGCTGTTTACCTTTAATATTTTGGACCGTGTAGGCGGCGGCGATGCATTTGCCAGCGGCCTGATTTACGCCATGCTGCACAACTACAAGCCGATGGATATGGTCAACTTTGCGGTGGCAAGCTCCGCCATCAAGCACACCATCCATGGCGATGCCAACATCACCGATGATGTTTCCACCATCCGCAACCTGATGAACATGAATTACGATATCAAGCGCTGAGAATAAGTTTGTTTTCAGCAGTGCCCCAAAACGGTGCAGCAGGCTGCGGCTTTGCTGCACCGTTTTTGTATGGGGGTAAGATTGGTTTAGAACCGTTTAAGAATGTACAAACCTTGCATCCCGTGTTATAATAATGCTGGATCAGTAAATGAAAAAGGTGGGTAGATTATGGAACAAAACACCGTTCAAAAACCGGATTGCGCCGCCATTACGGCGCAGGCACGCCAGGCAGCGGAAGAACTGCTGGCGGCTGCACACCTGCGCGCCGGGGATATTTTTGTGGTCGGCTGCTCTTCCAGCGAGATCGTTGGCGGACATATTGGCAAGGACAGCAGCATGGAAGCCGCCGCGGCTGTGCTGGCGGGTATTCTGCCGGTGCTCAAAGCGCAGGGTGTCTATCTGGCGGCCCAGTGCTGCGAACACCTGAATCGCGCCATTGTCATCGAGCAGGAAGCTGCCGAAAAGTATGGTTATGAACAGGTGAACGCTGTGCCGCAGCCCCATGCGGGAGGCAGCTGGGCAACCAACTGCTGGCAGGCGTTTGAACATCCGGTTCTGGTGGAGGAAGTGCGCGCCGCTGCCGGAATTGATATCGGCGGTACGCTGATTGGTATGCACTTAAAGCGTGTGGCCGTGCCGGTGCGCCTGACCATCAAGCAGATCGGCGCTGCGCCCATCATCTGCGCCCGCACCCGCCCCAAATACATCGGCGGCAGCCGCGCCGTTTACCAGGAGATGTGAACCATGCTGACACAGGAACAACTGACAATGATGGCCGAAAATGTGGCCCGCATCCGTGAAAATATGGCTGCCGCTGCGCGTGAAGCCGGCCGCGACCCGGCAGATATTCTGCTGTGCGCCGCCTGCAAGACCCGCACCGTGGAAGAGGTGATTGCCAGCGCCGTTCTGCCCATTGACCTGTTTGGCGAAAACCATGTGCAGGAACTGGTGGAAAAGACCGATGCCAACGCTTATTGCGGTAAGCCGGGGCATTTTATCGGCCATTTGCAGACCAACAAGGTCAACAAAGTGGTGGGCCGTGCTGCTTTGATTGAAAGCGTGGACAGCGAGCACCTGCTGCAAAAGGTGGAGCGCGCCGCTGCCGCCGCAAACCTGACCCAAGAAATTTTGATCGAGATCAACATCGGCGGGGAAGAGAGCAAGTCTGGCGTTTCTGCCGAAAGCCTGTGGCCCCTGCTGGATATGGCAGCCGCACAGCCGCATATCCGCCTGCGCGGCCTGATGGCCATCCCGCCGGCAGCTGCAACCCCGGATGAGACCCGCGCGTTCTTTGCCCAAATGCGGGAACTGCTGGCAAAAGCTGCTGACCGCCATTATGAGAACGCCAAAATGGATATCCTTTCCATGGGCATGAGCGGGGATTACCCCGATGCCATCCGCGAGGGTGCCACCATTGTGCGCATCGGCACCGCCATTTACGGCGCACGCGATTACAGCAAAAAGGCATAAGGCATTCCAGGAACCCATACCTGCACGTTGACAGCTGCAAGGTGAATAGGTAAAGCAACAGCCCGGAACCACCGCAAATGCAGGCGGCAGTTCCGGGCTGTTTTGTTAAGCGGTGGTGGGGGCGTGGGCCTCAAAAGTCTCCACCGGAGACTTTTGTGCGCGGCTTAGCCGTGCCGCCCTGTTCAACCCCCGTGACCATGCCAAAAAAAGACCCCAAAAAGCTCTGCGCCTTTTGGGGTTTTACATCAGTGCCGGTGGTGGGGGTCGAACCCACACGGTGTCACCACCAACGGATTTTGAGTCGGCCCAAGTGAG
>UMAW01008412.1_pt1 | contig 10965 bp, 6 predicted proteins | sample 1963801 | NCBI WGS metagenome assembly UMAW01 (sample SAMEA4835925, study PRJEB28245) | human gut metagenome | biome: gut microbiome; material: fecal sample | place: Denmark | collected 2008 | reverse complement strand
CCGGCAGAGCCCATGTGGCTGTGTGTAGTACCGGAGGGTGGGACTGTGAAGGTCACTGCCGTGAGAGGTCTGGAAGGTAATCCTCGTACACCGGCAGAGATCTATCTACTGACGGAACTGGAAACCTTTTTAAACCCGGCGGACAACACGATCTGCTATCAGAAGAAATGGTATCGGATCGGGGAAAATACCATAGAAAATATTTATCCGCCGGAAAAACAGCATCCATGGATGGATCACCCGGAAAATAAAGCCAGCGGCATCATCGATGTACAGAGACTTATGGAGATCCTGAAAGGGTACGAAGCGTCTCTGAAGGCTGCCCGGAAGGAATGTGAATGGATGGAAAAGCACGGCGGATAGAACGAATAGATGACAGAAAAGCGGATAAAAATTATGACCGGGATAAGATAGCATAAGACAAATCAGGAAATAGGCAGACAAAATGATAACAATCAGAAAATTTGAAGCAAAAGATGTAGCAAGAATGGCAGAAATCTGGAATCAGGTGGTAGAGGATGGCGTGGCATTTCCTCAGGAGGAAGGACTGACAGGAAAGGGGAAAATATGAAACTGATCTCATGGAATGTGAACGGGCTGAGAGCCTGCATGCAGAAGGGATTTCTGGATTTCTTTCAGGAAACGGATGCAGATATTTTCTGCTTACAGGAGACAAAATTGCAGGAGGGACAGATCGCACTGGATCTGCCCGGATATCATCAGTATTGGAATTACGCAGAGAAAAAGGGCTATTCCGGCACTGCAATTTTTACAAAGGAAGAGCCCATACAGGTGACTTACGGCATCGGCGTGGAGGAACACGACCATGAGGGCCGGGTGATCACTGCAGAGTATTCGGAGTTCTATTTTGTGACAGTCTATGTACCGAACGCCCAGAGAGAGCTGACGAGACTGGAATACCGCATGCAGTGGGAAGCGGATTTCCTGGCGTATCTTAAGAAGCTGGAAGAGAAAAAGCCGGTGATCTATGCGGGAGACCTGAACGTGGCGCATCAGGAAATCGACCTGAAAAATGCGAAGACCAACCGTGGCAATGCGGGCTTTACTGATGAAGAGAGAGCCTGCTTTTCGAAGGTACTGGAGAACGGATTTATCGATACGTTCCGCTATTTTTATCCGGACCTGACCGGGGTGTATTCCTGGTGGTCTTATATGTTCCAGGCGAGAGCAAAAAATGCCGGATGGAGAATTGATTATTTCGTGGTATCGGAGTGTCTGAAAGACCGGCTGGCGGATGCGAAGATCCACACGGAAATTTTGGGATCGGATCATTGTCCCATTGAACTGGATCTGAAATAAACGGACAGCATAACGGAGGAGACTTATGAGCTTACGTTTCTGTTTTGGCCCTTCCGGGTCGGGCAAAAGCCACAGAATCTATGAAGAGATCATGCAGCGGGCGGCAGAGGAACCGGGCAGGAATTTCCTGATCATTGTGCCGGATCAGTTCACCATGCAGACCCAGAAGGATCTGGTCATGCGCAGTGACCGGGATGGCATCCTGAATATCGATGTCCTGAGCTTCGGCCGACTCAGCCACCGCATTCTGGAGGAAGTGGGGACCAAAGAGATGCCGGTACTGGATGACACCGGCAAAAGCCTGGTGCTGCAAAAAGTGGCGGCGGATCTGAAGGAACAGCTTCCGGCCATGGGAAGTCTCCTGCACAAGCAGGGCTATATCCATGAGGTGAAAAGTGCGATCTCCGAGTTCATGCAATACGGTATCAGCACACAGGATATGGACAAGCTGATCACCAGTGCACAGAAGCGTGGCGCGCTGGCCATGAAACTGAAAGACTTAAAGACTCTGTACCGGGGCTTTCAGGATTATATCAGGGATCATTTTATCACCACCGAGGAGACACTGGATGTACTGCGCAGATCCCTGTCCAAATCAAAGATCTTAAAGGGCAGTGTAGTGGTGTTTGACGGCTTTACGGGATTTACTCCAATACAGAACCGGCTGATCCAGGAACTGATGCGCGTGTGCGCAGAGACCATCGTTACCGTGACCATTGGAGTGGGAGAGGATCCGTATAAAATGGATGGTGAACAGAAGCTGTTCCATCTGAGCAAGAAGACGGTGGCGGATCTGGAAAAGCTGGCAGCGGAGGCAGAGGTAGAGCGGGGAGAGGATCTCTTTGTCAAGGGGGGGCCCAATCGCTTCGCCAAGGCACCGGCATTACACTATCTGGAACAGAATCTGTTCCGGTATCAGTATGAACCGTATGCGGGAGAACAGCAAGAGATCCATATGTTTGAAGCCCTTTCCCCCAGAGAGGAAGTCCACCAGACAGCGCTGTACATCCGGCACCTGATCAGAGAGCAGGGGATGACCTACCGGGACATTGCCGTGGTCATCGGAGATCTGGAAGGATACGCTTCCTATGTGGAAACAGAATTCGGACAGCTGGAGATCCCATGTTTCCTGGACCGTACCAGAGGGATCGTGCTGAATCCCATGATCGAATATATCAAGAGCGCATTGCAGCTGTATATTAAGGATTTTTCCTATGATACGGTGTTTCATTTTCTGCGCAGCGGCATGGCGGATATTTCCAGAGAAGAGATTGATGAGCTGGAAAACTATGTGATCCGCACCGGGGCGAGAGGCTATCGGACCTATAGCCGTCTGTTTACCCGCAGAACGGAAGAACTGCAGGGAAATGCGGAGGGGAGCGAACAGGCGGAAGAGAAGACCATGGAGCGTCTGAACCGTATCCGGCAACAGTTCATGGATGCGGTGGAGATTCTGCACATGGGAAGCCGGGAAAAGGCTGGAGACTATGTCAGCCATCTGTACGATTTCCTGGAACAGAATCAGGTGCAGCAAAAGCTTTTGAACTATCAGCAGCAGTTTGAAAAAGAGGGAGACTTATCCAGAGCCAGAGAGTATGCACAGATTTACCGGCTGGTCATGGATCTGCTGGATCAGGTCTATGAACTGTTGGGAGAGGAAGAAATCTCCAGACAGGAATTTGCGGATATTTTAGAGGCCGGTTTCGGCGAGATCACTGTCGGTACGATCCCTCAGAACGTGGATCGTATCGTGGTGGGCGATATGGAGCGAACCCGTCTGAAACAGGTGAAGGTATTGTTTTTCCTGGGAGTCAATGACGGAAATATTCCGAAAAATGCTTCCAAGGGCGGGATCATTTCGGATATGGATCGGGAATTCCTGATTGAATCCGGGACAGAGATGGCACCCAGCCCGAGACAGCAGATGTATATCCAGAGATTATATCTGTATCTGAATATGACCAAGCCCTCAGAACAGCTGTATCTGTCCTATGCCAAGGTAAACAGTGAAGGAAAGGGCATAAGACCGTCCTACCTGATCGATACGGTGCGGAAGCTGTTCCCGGCAATGAGCGTGGAGTATCCCCAGAACCGCAGCCGTCTGGAACAGATCGAGGGCAGACAGGAAGGTGCCAGATATCTGGCGGAGGAACTGCGGGAATATGTGGAAGGAACCCTGCCGGAAGAAGAGAGGCAGGACTTCTATCTCATGTACCGTGCCTACGAGGCGGATGCGGCGGGCAGAGACCTGCTGACCCGGGCGGCATTTCGCAGATACAGGGAGAGCGGTCTGTCCCGGATCGTGGCCAGAGCATTGTACGGACAGCAGTTGGAAAACAGTGTCAGCCGTCTGGAAACTTATGCTGCCTGCGCCTTCAGACACTTTTTGCAATATGGTCTTTCCCTGCAGGAACGGGAAGAATTCGGCTTCGAGGCTTCGGATATGGGTACGGTATATCATGCAGTACTGGAAAACTTTGCAGGAAAACTTGCAGAATTCAACCTGACATGGTGGGATTTTACGGAGGATTTTGCAGCCAAAGCCGTCAAAGAATCCGTGGAAGCCTATGCGGCAACCTACGGGGAGACGGTATTATACAGCTCTGCGCGGAATGAATATGCCATTACCCGCATGAGCAGGATCCTGACCCGCACAGTGCTGACCTTGCAGAAACATTTGAAACAGGGCAGTTTCCAGCCAGATGATTATGAACTTTCTTTCCGGTTTGCGGAGGATCTGGACAGCATTCATGTGGATCTGTCTGAGGACGAGAAGATGCATTTGCAGGGACGGATCGATCGTATCGATGTGTCGGAAGATGCAGAGCATGTCTACGTCAAGGTCATTGATTATAAGTCCGGCAACCGGAAATTTGATCTGGCGGCATTGTATTACGGTCTGCAGTTGCAGCTGGTGGTATATATGAATGCAGCCATGGAGATGGAGAGCCGAAAGCATCCGGACAAGGAGATCGTTCCGGCGGCACTTCTGTATTATCACATCGATGATCCCACCATAGAGACACCGGTGGAGCTCACGGATGAGCAGATCAATGAACAGATCCTTGCAAAGCTTCGTATGAACGGTGTAGTAAACAGTGATCCTGAGGTCGTGGAGCGGCTGGACCGCTATATGCAGGATAAGTCTGTGGTCATTCCGGTGGAGAAGAAAAAGGATGGAAGCTTCAGTGCCAGATCCGGTGTCTTAAGCCGGGAGGAGATGCAGCTGATATCTTCTTATGTAGATGCCAAGATCCGCAGCATCGGGCGGGAGATCCTGGACGGAAAAATAGCAGCCAATCCCTATGAGAAAGGCAATGAAGAGGCTTGTACTTATTGCGCCTATAAAAAGGTCTGCGGTTTCGATGGCAGTATTCCGGGCTATGAGAAGAGACAGCTGGAAGATCTGGATAAGCAGGCGCTGATGCAGCGGATGCAGAAGACCGTGGAAGCTTAGGGCAAAGGGTGCCCGGCGGGAGTGTGTGCCTGACAGGAAGCTCGAAGAGAAAGCGCCCGCTGCCCGGAGGAACAGGATGGCAACAGGAGAAAAGAAACAGGAACAGAGGTAGCGTATGGGAATGAATTTTACCACGGAACAGCAAAAGGTAATCGAACTGCATAACAGCAACATTCTGGTATCGGCGGCCGCAGGAAGCGGTAAGACGGCGGTACTGGTAGAGCGTATCATCCGTATGATCTGTGAGGGGGAGCATCCGGCGGACATTGACCGCCTGTTGATCGTGACTTTCACCAATGCGGCGGCTGCGGAGATGCGGGAGCGTATCGCAGCCGGGATCGCCGCCAGACTGGAAGCGGATCCGGGGAACGACCATATCCAGAAGCAGTCCGCCCTGTTACACAATGCCCAGATCACCACGATCGACAGCTTCAGCCTGTTCCTGATCCGGAATCATTTTAATGAGATCGGTCTGGATCCGGATTTCCGTGTGGCAGACGAGGGTGAGATCAAGCTGTTGCAGCAGGAGGTGCTGGGACAGCTGCTGGAGGATGCCTATGCGGGGAAATTTGTTCCGGATGATGTTCCGACGTCCCGGGAAAACCGTGACAGCGGAGCGATGATACCGGAGGAAGCGTCAGGGAATGATTTTGCGGAAGACGTCCCGGGAAAACGTGACAGCGAGGACCCATCCCGGGAGGCACGGGAACGTTTCCACACCTGTGTGGAATATTTCTGCCCCGGCGGCAGAGAGAGCGTGCTGGAACAGCATATCCTGAACCTGTCCCGCTATGCCGGAAGTTTTCCCTGGCCCGCAGAATGGCTGGAAGAGCGTAAAAACGATTATGAGGCGGGAGATCTGGATGCCCTGCTGCACAGTGATTACGGACAATATCTGGCAGAGCGTGTGAGCCGTGTCCTGCAAGGGTGTCTGGAAAAACTGGTGGAAGTGAAAAAGCTGTGTGAGCTGCCGGACGGTCCATATATGTATGGAGAACTGACAGAAGCGGAGAGCGAACAGCTGGAACGCCTGGCTGCCTGCAAGGATTTGAAGGAACAGGCAGCAAAGGTTCCAGCAGTGACTTTCGGCCGTCTTTCTTCCAAGAAGGATGAGAGCGTGGATCCAGCCAAACGGGAGCTGGCGAAATCCATCCGTAATAGCGTAAAAGACACGCTGGCGGATCTGACGGAACAATATTTCAAGACACCGTTAGAGTTGGTGGTGGAACAGGGAAAAGCCTGCAGAGAGCCGCTCCGGATGCTGCTTAACCTGGTGCTGGAATTCGACAGAAGGCTTCTTGCGGCCAAACAGGAGCGACATCTGATCGACTTTTCCGACATGGAGCACTATGCGTTACAGATTCTGCTAAAACGGGAAAAAGTGGAAGAGACCGGCGATGCAGGGACGGACAGCACCGGTGATACAGGAATGGATAGCACCGGTGTGAAATATGACATTGTGCCAAGTGACGTGGCATTGGAGTATCGCCAGTATTTTCAGGAGATCCTCATTGACGAATACCAGGACAGTAATCTGGTACAGGAATATCTGTTAAGTGCCATCTCCGGGGAAGTGGAGGGACATTATAACCGCTTCATGGTAGGTGATGTGAAGCAGAGTATTTATAAATTCCGTCTGGCCAGACCGGAACTTTTCCTGGAAAAATACGACACCTATCAGGAGAGTGGGGATCTGTGCCGGATCGACCTGGCGAAGAACTTCCGAAGCCGTGTGCAGGTGGTGGATGCGGTAAACGATGTGTTTTCCCGCATCATGAGCCAGGAGATCGGCGGCATTGCCTATGATGATAAGGCAGCATTGTATCCCGGGGCCACATATCCCGCCACAGAGGATCCTGCATACGGCAGTGAACTATTACTGATCCGTAAGCCGGAGAAGGGGGATGGTGCGGAAGGCGGCAGCGGAGAACAGCGTCCCGACGGGGCAAGAGGTCCCGTGGACTATGACAACGTAAGACAGCTGGAAGCACTGGCTATTGCGGCACGTATCAAGCAGCTGAAGGGCAGTCTGAAAGTCATGGAGAAGGCTACGGGAGAATTGCGCCCGGTGCGGTACTCGGATATGGTGATTTTGCTTCGTACCACCAGTGGCTGGGATGAGGAATTCAAGAAAGTACTGGAACAGCAGGGAATCCCTGTCTACATTACATCCAAGACCGGATATTTCGGGGCCCTGGAAGTACAGGAACTGCTGCAGTTTTTACGAGTGCTGGACAACCCGAGACAGGATATTCCGCTGTTCGGCGTGATGCAGTCGATCTTCGGAGGCTTTACCCAGGAAGAGATCGCCCGGATCCGCAGCGGAAGCAAAGGGCATTCCCGGAAGAGAATGACACTGTATGAGGCATTGAAAGAAGTGGCGCAGAGGGGACGGATGGCGGAAGCGGGAGAAGAGGCATCAGCGGGCGAAAGCGCCGGGGAAGAAACCGCCGGGGCCGGACAGTACTGGCAGCGCGCATTGGAAGCTGCCACAGTACCGGAGGACATGGAACCGGAGACAGAACTTTCCCAAAAGGCAGATACTTTCTTACAACGTATTGATCATTACCGTGATCTGACTCCCTTCACCTCCATCCGCGACCTGCTGCAGCGGATCCTGGACGATTACGATTATCTGAACTATGTGACGGCACTTCCTGCTGGCAGCAAGCGCCGGGCCAACGTGGAGATGCTGCTGACGAAGGCTTGTGCTTTTGAGAAGACCAGTTATTTTGGACTGTTCCATTTCATCCGTTATATGGAACAGTTGGAAAAATACGATGTGGATTACGGTGAGGCGGATACCCTGGACGAAAATGCCGATGTGGTGCGGATCATGAGCATCCACAAGAGTAAAGGTCTGGAATTCCCCGTGGTATTTGTCTCCGGGCTGTCGAAGCGTTTCAACATGCAGGATGCGAACCAGTCCCTGATCGTGGATATGGATCTGGGAGTAGCGGTGGACTATGTGGATTCCGGCCGCCGCATCAAAAATAAGACCCTCCGCCGGGCCGTTCTGTCAGCGAAAATGAAGGAGGACAATCTGGCGGAGGAACTGCGTGTGCTTTACGTGGCACTGACCCGTGCCAGAGAAAAACTGATCCTGACAGCGGTGTTGGATAAGGCGGAGGAAAAATGGGAGCTGTCCCGGATGACAGGACAGGAGAAGCTGACCTATCTGGATTTCTGTGAGGCGGGGAGCTATATGGATTTTCTGCTGCCGATCCTGCCTAAGACAGGAATTGCAGTAACAACGCTGGGAACAGAAGACCTGGCAGCAGAGGAGATCAGGGAACAACTGCGCATGGGAGACCGCAGGGAACTGTTGCAGCGTGTGACGGACGGCAAGACTCCTTTGCCTGGGGACCCGGAGGAGAACGAACGAAAGCTTGCGAAACTGCGGGAGCGATTTGCCTATGCCTATCCGTATCCCGGCCTGCAGAAGCTCTATACCAAGACCACGGTATCGGAACTGAAGATTGCGGCCATGGCGGAGAAGGATGAAGCGGCATTTCATACCTTCGAAGAAAAAGAAGTGGTGCCTTATATTCCGGCTTTCCGCAGAGAACAGGAAAAGGTCAGCGGAGCCGTCCGCGGTAACGCGTTCCACCGGACCATGGAACTGTTGGACTTTTCTTATCTGTTTATGGAATCCGGACTATTTGCCGGATGCCCTGGGACTTATGAGGAATACCGTCAGGGCCTGGATACGGACCGGTTACAGGTACGTCTGAAGGAATTCCTGCAGCGGGAGACAGCTTCCCTACGACTGACAGAGGAGTATGCGCAGGCCGTAAGCCTTCCCAAAATCCGGCATTTTCTGGAACAGGAGCTGGCCTACCGCATGTGGAGAGCTTTCGAACAGGGCCTTTTGTACAGAGAGCAGCCCTTCGTGCTGGGCATTGATGCGAAGCGCCTGGATCAGGACCTTCCTGAAGGGGAAAAGGTTCTCATTCAGGGTATCATCGATGTCTTCTTTATAGAAAACGGAGAGATCGTCCTGCTGGACTACAAGACCGATGTGATCGATTCCCTGCAAGCCCTCTGGAACCGCTACAGCGTCCAGATCCAATACTATGAGGAGGCACTGACGAAGCTGATGCAGTTGCCCGTGAAGGAGAGGATCCTGTATTCCTTCTATCTGGAAAAATACGAGTAAAAAAGCCGGAGTAAATGGAGGTTTCATATGAGTCAATATTTTGATTTATCAATAAGAAGGATTGAGATAAAGAAACCAAAAAGAGACTTGAAACCTGTTATTAAATTACAGGATGAAGTTAATAAGACTTTGCTGCATGATGAATATTATTATCCTACAGATGAAAGAACTATACAGGAATGTTTGGATGGTGATTATATCTTATTAGGCGTATATAATAAAGATAAGCTTATTGCAGCAAGCTTTGCATTTGAAGGTGGTTTGTTCTTCTCTAAGCCTATTACTGATTGGATGGAAATTCCTGGCAATAAAATTATGTGTCATGAATTCGTTGTGGTTGATATGGAATATAGAGGTAATGGTATACAGAAGAGATTCATGGATGCTACTATAAGAGAAGCTAGACAGATGGGTTATGATACTATTTGGTGTTGTGCTCATCCTAATAATACTCCGTCTGTATGTAGCATAGAGAGTACAGGCTATAAATTTGCCGATCAGTTTGTTGTAGATGGCTGGCCTAGGAATGTTTATTACAGAAGTACATCTATACAGAGATAGCAGTTATTTAGAGGGAGAGTATAAGTTAAGTATGGCATGGTATGCAGAACGAAAAAGAAAATGTTGGTATTGTATCTGTGGTGTAGAAATGAAGTAGGATGACAAGGTGGAAATCCGGTTTCGTGTGAGGGATAACGGTATCGGAATGAGTCCGGAGTTCCTGCCGCACCTGTACGATCCGTTCTCCCAGGAGCGTTCCGAGGAAAACATCACGGAGAATCTGATGGATGCCAGAATTTTACTGGTGGAAGATAACGAGATCAACATTTATGTGGCCCAGCTGATCCTGGAAAAAGCCGGATGTGTGGTGGAGATTGCAAACGGTACCTATCATTGCCATGACAGCGGATGCTTTTGAAGAGGAGAAGAAAAAGACGCTGGAGGCCGGAATGAACTATCACCTGTCCAAGCCCATCAACCCGAAGACATTGTATAATATCCTGTCGAACCATCTGACCGGAAAAGAGGCATAGAGATCAGAGATATAGAACCCAGAGATATTAGAATCATGACATGTAAAAAGGAGGTATCCGTGGCGGATATCTCCTTTTGTGTTGCCTTAACTGCTTACGATATAAAATTAAGCGGTGATCACGGTGCCGGCCTTGCCCCTGATGGCATCCTTGACGTGATCCATGGAAGTGATCAGAACCTTTCCTGCTGGAACCTTCTCCAGATAAGCAATGGCTGCCTCGATCTTGGGAAGCATGGTGCCTTCCTCGAACTGACCTTCTGCCATCAGTGTCTTGGCTTCCGCAACGGTGAGAGTCTCCAATGCAGTCTGATCCTCTTTGCTGTAATTTTTATAAACGCAGGGAACACTGGTCAGGATGATCAGCTCATCACAGCTTAAATCGGAAGCAAGCTTACCTGCAATGGCATCCTTCTCAATCACAGCGGAGGCACCCTTCAGCGCATGCTTCTGCTCAATGACGGGAATTCCGCCGCCACCGCAGGCAATAACGACCTGATCTGCGGCTGCCAGAGCACGGATGGCTTCGATCTCCACGATGTCGATGGGCTTGGGAGCAGCAACGACACGACGGAAGCCTTTACCGGGATCTTCCTTGACATAATTGCCCTTTTTCACTTCGATCTCGGCGTCCTCTTTGGACATGTAACGGCCAATGACCTTGGTGGGCTCATAGAAAGCCTCGTCATAAGGGTCTACGGTTACCTGGGTGAGGATGGTGCTGACCGGCTTGGAGATACCGCGGTCCAGCAGCTCTGCCCGGAGAGAGTTCTGGATATCGTAGCCCACATAACCCTGACTCATAGCGGAGCAGACACACATAGGTGCGGGGGTATAATCGATGTAGACACGACGCAGCTCTGTCATGGCCTTGTGGATCATGCTGACCTGAGGACCGTTACTGTGGGTGATGGTCAGCTGATAATCAGCCTCCACCAGATCTGCCAGTGCTTTTGCGGTTACTTTTACCGCATCCCACTGCTCGGTAGTGGTATA
>UMAW01063600.1_pt1 | contig 10975 bp, 12 predicted proteins | sample 1963801 | NCBI WGS metagenome assembly UMAW01 (sample SAMEA4835925, study PRJEB28245) | human gut metagenome | biome: gut microbiome; material: fecal sample | place: Denmark | collected 2008 | reverse complement strand
TTATTATAATAGGCACTGCTTTTCAAAAAGCAAACTCGTAGAGGAGTGTTTCCCTCTACGAGTTGCCGGTTGTTTATAATTTACTATTTTTCAAAAAGCCATCAGCAAAGAATGCCAACATCCTCAGGAGGGCAACCATTATCAGTCGGAGTGGAAATTACAGGGCCGCCCCATTCCCATCCACCGCTGCCGTTAGGCTTGTTTTCCGTACTGCCGCTATCACCGCCGCTCGGCTGAGAGGGTTGTGCGGGTTCAGGGTTACTAGGCTGTGCCGGTGCCGGGTCAGGCTGTGCCGGTGCCGGAGCAGCAGGCTCCGGATTGCTGGGCTGTACCGGCGTAGCGGGAGCAGACGGTGTAACAGGTGCCGGGTTGGAAGGCGTCACAGCAGCGCTGTTGTTGGAACTGCTCTTGGTATAGGTCTTGTTGCTGGTTGCAGCCTTCTTCGGCTGCTCAACAGTCACTTCGTAGTTGGCACTCTTCTCACCGGCAGTTGCAGTGATGGTTGCATTCCCGGAGGAAACAGCAGTTACCTTCCCATTGGAGTCAACGGTAGCAACCTTCTCGTCGCTGGACGACCACTCAATAGTGGTCTTGGCGGCGACCTCTTCGGGAGCAACAGTTGCCTTAATGGTATGGGAATTACCGACCGTCAGTTTGCCTTCGTTGGAATCGAGCGTGATGCTTTCAACCTCATAAAACGCTTTCACATGAGTCGTCTTCTCGGTGACCTTTTCGCCATCCTGCATGAGGGTCGTGGTGATGTCGCACTCGCCTGCTTTGAGGACCTTCACCTTGCCGTCCTTATCGACGGTGGCGACTTCCTCATCGCTGGAAGCAAAATCAAACGAAATGTTGGACGCATCTTTCGGCTCGCATTTCGCTTCGATTGCGGTTTCATCCGTATCATTAAGCTTGACATCCAAGGTATCGGGAACTTTTAACTCTTTCGCGGACACCTTAACGGTAATGACGCAGACATCCTGCATCTCGGTATCCTTGACCGCTGCGGTGATTTCAGCCTCACCGGCTGCGACTGCTGTAACGGTGCCGGTCTCATCGACCGTAGCGACGCTCTCATCAGAGGAAGTCCACGCGAGCGTCAGCTTCTCAGCCGCCTTGGCAATCTTTTCATCCTGCGCAGCAGTTTCTGCCGTAGCAGACTCACCAGTTGCGATGACAGGCGTCTCTGCGGGCGCATCCTCCGTCCCAAAATTCACCGGCAGCGTGATGCTCTCACCCTTTTCGATGGTCGCAGCATCCGGAACCGAGATGTTCGTGACCTTAACGCCGCATCCTACCAGGCTGAGCGCCATAGCCGCAGTCACAATAACTGCCAATACGAATTTCTTTTTCATAAAAACACTCCTTCTCGGCATCTAGCACCGAGGCTACTTTTTAATTTTGCCGCCGCCACTCTATTGATAAGTGGCGGCTTTGGATTCTTTTAAATCGGGGACGGGGGAGATCGCTGCGCGACTCACCGTCCCCGATACATCACGCAGTTTCCAGATACTCCCGCAAGGAATCTGCAACTCCTTCCTGTATGGAATTGTCCCAGACTGCGTATTTGTTTTCCGGGTATCCGCCTACAAATATTGAAGCATCCGATAGTTGCCATTTTGACACGGGCTTGCCATCTTCCACCTTGATGATGGTCGGTGCACCGATACGCTTCTCCCCGACATCAATTTCATTTTTCTCCGGGTCGGAGACGGTGTACTCGGCCAGGTAGTCATCCAGCCAGGTTAGCAGTTCGGTGTAGCCTTCCCCCGCTGGTCTGGTTTGCACTGGTGCGGCAGTATCCGAGTTGTAGGTGTATATATCCCGATATAGGTCTACCTGGCAGTAGTCCATCGTGACCCCTTCACTTGTAGCAACAGCGGCAAGCACAGGGAGCAGGTTGCGACAGTAGGGACAGCGCGGATAGGCAAACAAGATATAACCGTCTTTTTTCGCGCGTGCTTCCACCGCGGTCACAGGTGATAGCGGCACCGAGAAGGACAGATTAACATCCCGGTACGTATATTCTGTGTAGCCGGGAACAGCGCGCCCATTATACGCCCGGTAACTGCGGGCAACTATTGCTCCCGGCGAGCTGCCAAGGAGTAGCAGCACAGCCATCCCAGCAGTTGCCACAGCATAGGCTATGTACGGTGCGGTGTGGGATAGTTTTTGCATCCATTTATCACCTTCCTTTTATATTATAGCACATCAGCACGTAAGAGCAAGATTCAAATCGTCTCCAGGTAGACGATTTTTCCCTTAGCAAATCGGTACAATAAATATACTTTATTGTACACGGTGGTGAGGGCAAATGCTACTACAGGAGGCAATTAAGCTGCGCATTTTGGAGCTTGCAGACGAGCGCGGCTACAGTGTCAACAAGCTGGCTGAGCGTTCCGGCATTGCACCATCTGTCCTTAAAAAGACTGTCAAGCCTTATGCTACCACTAAAAATACTTCAACTGAAATAGTTGCACGGATATGTGTGGGGTTAGGAATCCCATTTAAAACTTTTTGGGACAGCCCTTTATTTGACAATATTGAGACTAGACAACAAAAAGAGGACGAGAGCCAATAAAGGCTGTCGTCCTTTTGATGTTTACTTTTCAAACGAGGCAGGGTTAGAAAGGCATAGCGTCCGGTTCCTCAAAATCCTCCGCAGAAATTCCTTCAGGGATTTCCCCATAATCATTATCTTCTTGGGGCGTGCAGTACAACGGTTTTTTTAAGCTGCCGTTATATTGCCAGTGGGTCTTTCCGGCAATGGCAGATTTGGATTCTGCCAGCTCCCCGTAACGATATACTTCATAATGTAAAACTACTTCATCGTCCATAAGGGCGACCTTGTTTTCCTCCCACGCGAAAGTAAGTTTTACTTTAGGAAAAAGAATTGAGAGCGTATGAATAGCCTCACTTGCAGGTGCGCTATGGGTGAGAAATGCAATGCTATTTTCATTACATTCTTCAAAAGATATCACGTTTTCGTCTGTACCCCAGTGTTCCGTGCACCAGCCGGTATAAGTAGGATAGCCGTATTCCTTCCGGTTCAGCACAGCCATTTTTCCCAAAAGGAACCGGCGCTGATCTGCACGGCTAAGAACAGCAAGAAAATTTTCTTCTTCCTCTTCTGTAGGGTAAGGAACTAAATCAAGATAATGGCGGTAAAGCTTTTCGCCGCAAGAAACTTCATCATCGGGGCCAATGTTCAGGTGTACCGGCACAGCACAGATTTTATTCAAATCAATGCTCCCAATGTCATAGATGTCATCGCAGATGTACTTCATTACTTCATTGACCTGTTCCTTCGAACCGCCAATCGTGAGAGTGCTGTAAATAAAGCTTTCTTTCTTCATGGGATTTCTCCTTTGAGAGTTGTATCACCGCTCACAGCAGACGGCGGCGGATGTCTCCGCGTGCCATCCCTGTAAGCCGTGAGAGTTGTGTAATGCTGACGCCCTCTTGTGTTACCAGACGGCGCAGCAGCGGGGTTGCGGTGGATTCGGGGTAAAGCTGGATTTCGTGGCATTCCATGCCTGCCGTTGCACGTACAAAGTCACAAAGCTCAGCATCCGTAAAGGCAGGCAGCGGAGAATCCTCCAGAATGCCGCGGGCATTTAATTCTGGCTGCTGGTGGTAGTGCCGCAGCCAATCTAAATCATGCAGTGCAAGCGCGTAGCTTGTGTCTACATGACATAACGGCTTTTTTCGACTAGCAAAGTAGTCAATGTAGCTGCTCCACGGGTAGTCCTGCATATCCTGCACCATTCCGGCAGCGACCGGGTTGCGGTGGATATAGCGCAGTACCCGCAGGAAGTAGCCTTTGGTTGTGACAGGCTGGGATTTGTAACGGCCCTGGAAGAGCGGGCCTGTCCGCTGGTAGCGGCGGTTGTAGTAGGCAACGTACCGTACCCCGATGGCCTTCATCATGTGTTGCAAGGAATCGTTACAATCCTTCGCGAGCAGATGCAGATGGTTGCCCATCAGGCAGTATGCCATGATGATAAAATTTTCATCTGCGCAAAAATCGAGAATATGTAAAAAGTTCAGATTGTCGGCATCATCATTAAAGATGGTCATGCGGTTAATTCCACGGATCATGATGTGATACACGCCGCAGGACGAAAGTTTACGGGCTTTTCTTGGCATCGTCCTGCACCTCCGAGGGTGTCGTTTGGGGCGTCCATTCTTCCGGCTTGTAGGTCAGCAGTTGTATCGCCCGCGAGGCATCCCCTCGTGTCATTTTATGGGTGTCAATTTTGTAATCCGGGGCCAGCTTGTGGATAAGGGCAATTTGCTCATTGGTGATGGGTTGTCTATCCCACTTATAGCGCTGTTTTTTGTCCCAGATATGTTGATATTTAGCATGCTTCTGTTTCAAGTCCTGATACACATAGTCTAATGCAAATTGTAATGGCACCGCACTCTTGGAGCACGCTTTATTTTTCCGCAGGTACACCATGCCGTTAGTCAGCGGTTTGCTGATGCGGTAGGTTACGGTCGGGATAGGCAGTATATAGCCGCCATCCTTGAGTGTAATCCATGCGACATCATGGGTGGTAACACCTTCGCCAAGTGCCATAACGTCTACCTCCTTCTGATTTTGTATCCAGGTATCGGGAATGTCCGCACCTGTAAGTACCTTTATCGGTTCGGTTTCCTCCGGCAACTTTTCCACCTGCTCCTTTTTAGGTTTGGGAGCTAGCGGTTCCTCGCCGATTAGCGTTGCTGCCGTGCATATCGGCATCCTGGAAATGCCCACGCAATCAATAATCTTGCAGGCACTTTTTCCCGGATGCAACCGCAGGCCGCGACCTACCATCTGCGCATACAGGCCGACATTGGTTGTGGCAACCGGGCGGGCCAGCAGAACGGTTTCTGTCATCGGCAGGTCAACACCTTCCGTCAGGACAGCATAGCAGACAAGTACTTTAATTAGGCCCAAACGGTAGGCCTCCAACAGACGTCCTCTATTTTGAGTAGTGCCATCGATAAAGGCCGCGGTACTGGCACCATGCTGGGAATTGAGCAGTGCTGTCACATTTTTGCCCTCTTCAATGGATGGTGCGAAAATGATGGTCTGCCCACGTGCGTTTGAGGTGTAGGCCTCCGCGATACCCGCTGCTGTGCCAGACATAACGCGTGCTATATCTGCGGCATCATAATCGCCAGTATCCTCACGGTACTGCACTGTCCCCAAGTCATACTTGAGATTAACCTGACAAGCTTCTATAGGACTAAGATACCCGTGCTCAATGCCGTATAGGGTGTTATACTCGCACAAAATGTCGTCAAAAGCCACATCCAGGCCGACACCATCACCGCGGATTGCGGTTGCAGTGAAGCCAAAACGAACGGCATTTTTGAAGTACTCAAAAATTTTGCGGTAGGTCGGTGCAGCACTGTGGTGGGCCTCGTCGATGATGATGGTATCGATACTGTAGGGGTTGTACTTGTCGAGCCGCCCCACAAGGCTTTGCACCGAAGCGCTGATGATGGGTTCCCCGTGTGCATGTGTGGTTCCCTGCTCGATGCCGCAGGGAAGGCCTTTGAGGTATTCCAACGGCTGTATCACGAGTTCTTCCCGGTGAGATAAAATCAGTATGTGGTGGTCATTTTCCAGTACATCACAGCGGATGTACTCAGCAAAAATTCGTGTCTTGCCAAGGCCGGTTGCGATAACGCACAGGGCGGCATTTCCCTCGTAGGATTTCATACGCTGAAGGGTGTCAGCCTGATAAGGACGCAACGGTGGTGCCCGCGGGCCGTCATGGCCCTGTTGTAGAGGTGGATTTTTCATAGTCGACTCCTTGGTCACTGGTGATAGTAGTAAGCCTGAATAATTTCGTCCGACCCACTGCCATTGCGGATGATGAAGCGTCCGGGAATAGCAGGGAGCTTTGCGGCACTGCCGTCATCCAAGATAACAATGGAACTCTGTGCATCGGCAGTGTGGCCGCAAATACGACCGTCAAGCTGTGCTTTAAGACTACCCGGAACAGACCCTACGTCGGGGCGCTGAGTTGCCACAAGCAGATGAATACCGAGCGCACGGCCCAGACGGCCAATGGCGAGGAGCTTGTTCGTAATCGAGGCAACTACTGCCTTGCCATCTTTATCACGTCCAGTTGTATCGAGAATCATCGAGGTTTCATCCAGGATAACGACGATTCGATGCAGTTCTTCTCCGGTCGTCTGGACATATTCCTCAAGATTTGCACAGCCAGCGATAGAAAACTCTGTACGGCGATGGTTAAGCTCATGTACAACACTGTCAAGCATCTGCTCAAGGGCAGCATCATCATCTGCATAATGCCCCGTCTTACGATATTCGGGGCCGAAGTCCACACCTTTATAATCGGCGAGGTAGATGTCGTAGCCTTTTTGCGACAGCTGGTAGAGAATCAACAGTGCCAACTGCGTCTTACCCATGCCAGTGGCAGCAGCCAAAAGCCAATGAGGCAGCTGGCTAAAATCAATGCTAACGGGAATGCCTGCCGCATTGATGCCCAAGACGATTTTTGTGCCGCTATCGTCCATATATGTATCTGCCCACGGGATTAGCCGCCCCATAAGGTTGCACCCGGCAACAACACGAAGGTCAAAGAGCTGGTTGTTGCTGCCCTGAGTGATAGAGAGGACGGTCACATTAAGTGCGGATTCGATTGTTGTCCGATTGTCTTCCCAGTATTCGAGCGGGCAGCCTTTAAGGCTGAAAGTAAGCTGTTGAATATTACCATCCCTGTTGGCCTTAACTAGCAGTGGTGCTTCATGCGCCTGGTTGCAGATACCAGCACGCGAAAAATCGTCGTAATATGACCAACTGTGGGGGATATAACCAAAGAGGTAAATGACGCCAAGGCACTCTGCCAGCCATGCAATTACCCGAATAAAATTAACGAACGGTCTAAATACTACCGAAATCACGTCCTCGCCAGAGCCGCCCGAAACCATAATCAGGGCGGCAACTGCGAGTGCGAGGCACAGCAGCACATATTGCTGTGCGGTCTTTGAATCGGTTTGAATACGTCTAAGCCCATTGTGGAACGTATTCATGATATAATTTTTTTCCGTCTGCCATTGCAGGCGATCAGAATCATTACGCATGATTAAATCTCCTTTCAAAATAAATGCCCGTATAGCCTGATAGCACAGCTTTCATCCGCTAGAACGGACAATCATCAATCTCTATTTGCTCAAATGTCGGTGTGGTGCAAGGGTGAAAATACTCGTGAACCGTATAGTCCTTGTGACTGCCGTCGAGGTCAAAAACCAGAACGCAGTTGATGCGCCGCAAGAGCGCGTCCCAAGCCTCCGGCTTTTCGTGCTGCTCGGAAACATACTGCTTCTCCAACGGCAAGTTGGAAATGATGTATGCTTCCGTGTAGCAAGCCTGCTTGTTAGCATACCTACAGGGTAATTCCAAAGGATAGCCATCCAGGTATTGCAGCATGCTATTAAGGGGCAAGCTGCTGTGGAACTCATCGAAGAGCATCACTTTCTGCCCCCGGTAGCCATCAAAAGGATGGTGATAGTCAGACACCGCGTAGCAGTTTGAGTATCCGCATCCTTCTTTTACCGACCTAGTTTTTCCTGTGCCAGTAGGGCCAAAGATATAGGTGACTGTCATCTGGCGAAATACATTGCGGTATTTCTCCTCCAGGATGGTCTGCCTTGTCCGGTCAATGTGGGAGATATCTCGCAGGTATTCCGGGTGCTCACCCAGAATTTGCGCATTGTCTGCCCCGGATGCAATCAGTGCATACAGAGTCCGTAAGTCGTTACGGTCGCCCTGCTTGCTGTCAGGGGGTAAACTGCCACTTTCTTCAAACGTGTCAGAGTAGTTTATCCCTTCATGTACTTTTCCCTTGGAGTCGGTATACTTGTAGTGACCGTTTGCATCCTTGTTATACTTAGCACCCTCTTTACGGATGTAAGCATAGTTTTCGGAATTTTTTCCCCATTGAGGCACTTCGATGTGCGCAGTAGGAAACTTGTTCTTTAGGGTTGTGAACATTACAGGATTTTCATATACTAAAAATAAGTGTATGTGATAGGTTTCCTCTTGCCCCACTTCATCAGCCATGCACCAATAAAGGAGCTTGGCTCCTTTTTCAAGAGCAGCCTTGATAACATTATGATCATAGCCATGCTCTTGTGGATTGTTGATTGTCAGCTGGTAACGGCGTGTCGCGTAACCTTTTGCCATATAGTGTACCCAGTACACTACGGACACAAAGCCGCTGTGTACGCTTTAAAGCTTATAGTTATAGGCTTTATGGACTGTACACACAGGTATGGAGGTAATACTAGCTCCATACCTGTGTGGCGGCTTTAAGTCCATAGCGTACGCTTGTCGTTATAAAATTTTCAAGGTGCTGTATGGGTGTTGATTGGTTTACCTCAAAAATGAGACAAGCCCCATTTTTGAGGTGAGGCCGCTAACGCGTCCTACAGTGTGCTTGGAAACCTTAGTCGAGCACCACAATGTTCTCAGGCTTACGGTACTCGTTGTAGAAAATCTTCACTTCGCGTCCCATCAGGTCATGAAGGTTGATTTTAAGTTCGGCCATCTTAGCGTCAGAGAGATACATATCCCTGACGAAGACGCCCTCCCCGTTCTGGGAGGCAATCTCCGTTGCGAGGTAGATGCGGCAGCCGGTGACGGGACGGCCTTCTTTCGTGACAAAGTCACTGCGTCTATAACCAATGATTTTCATGGTTATTTCCTCCTTGGCATTATCGTTATGTTGTTTCCGAAGTACTGTCCTCGCCATTGGTAACTAAGGAATGGTGCCGGATAGATGCAACCAAAAGCAAGTGTGTCGAGCACTGCTGTTGATAGAACCAAACGACATTTCTGTCACCTCCCTTTTCTGATGGAGGAAACGTAAAGCAATATGACAACCGAGAGGATGTATCTTGCTTGTTCGCTCCCTGTGCTTATAATTCTACTCAGTTCGCAAGGGTGGACAATAAAGAAAAGACGAACTTAATTACAAATTTCTTGAATGAAGCTCGTCTTTATAAAGTGCTTTTTTATTTGGTTTGGCCGTTAGATAAGAGCATCCGCTTTGCTCTACCTAATGAAAGTCTTTCATCAAGCAAGCTGTCAAGCAGAGCAGGAACGCCGTCCATGTCTCCATCCATCGGGTGCATATAGACACCATTAACACCAGGATGTGTATGACCAACTAACTCCTCGTAAACCCAGTTGCTAAAGTGATTTTTGTAGATTGAGCTAAAGGTATGTCGCAGCTCATACGGCGTAATATAAGGGATACCGTTATACCTGCAATAGATCCCCCAGCGTTTACGGTAGCATAGTTGACCAGTGCTTCCAAAGACCCTCTCATGAGGGTCTAACGGAGTGACTCGATAGACTTGTTGACTTTCTAAAAGCATACGTGTATATCGAGTCTGCGGGAAGTCGCGTGCGGCAAATTCGTTCTTCCCATTTGTAGTGATGCCTTTAGCATTGATGGCACGGCGTATATGTATATAATCATTGTCAATATCGCCCCACTCAAGGCCCATCAATTCACCAGGACGTAACCCTGTAACGACTTGGAATCGATATGCATAGATTAAGCTGTCTTGACAAATCGTACCATTATAAGGCACCTGAGATTCGGTGAATAAGATGTTAAGCGAAGAAACGTCAAGTGCTTGCTTTTGACCTTTTTTGGCGTTTGAGGGAATTTTAATGTTTGATGTACGCAAATCGTTCCGGATATCGGCACAGTCCAAATAATTACAGAATCCAGATAAATCGCCGCGTATATTTTTAAGACTTTTTTGACTAAGATTGTGCTTTCTGTATGCGGTATAGATAACTCGCTTTAAATCCTGCTTAGTTAGTAGCATAACCGGGACTTTGCCAATTATAGGTTTAATGTGGTTGTTATACCTGTTGCGGATGGTGTAGATGTTTGTGGTTTCGAGTGCCTTATCTTGGAGGTAGCGCTCAAACACGGTATCAACCGTTGTACGTTCGCTGACGCTAAATGGGCAAGCTCCAGACAACCACGAGGTTGCATTTTGGGCGCAGATCTTTCGGCCTTTGTCACCCGGGACGCTTGAATAAAAAGACTTTCGGACACCGTTCTTTTGGAGGTTGATTTTCCAAACGTGCTTTTTCTCAACCCAGATTGCGCGAGAAATCATTTTACTTTGTGTGGTATACATGCGGACTCCTTAGAGCCGGCCATTTTATGTGACTGGCTCGATGAAAATAGTGTAGTAATCGTCCTTATTGATATTCAACAACCTTCCGATGCGTGCGATTTCCTCTGCCGAAAAGAGCGAATATCCGTTCATCTTCTGCGACAATGCTTGCGGGGAAATGCCGATGGCCTCCGCGACATTGTAGCAGGTAAAGCCTGCGCGGATGATTTCGGACCGCAAATTCAAATATTTGCCTTTCATGATAATAATCTCCTTTGAGTAATTTTCAGTAGGTGGCTTTATTATCATGATATTCAGTTCGCACGTACTGGCAAGAGGGGTATCACCAACTTTTTTATTTATTCTTGCAAGCAGGTGCTGTACCACACTTTTTATATGAAGAGTACCACACTTTGTACCACACAGATATAAAAATACCCTTTAATGAAATCCATACCAGTGATAAAATTATCGTTAGTACGTATTGCATTAAAGGATATTTGTAGAATGATAGAAGTTCGATTCCCGTACGGGTCACCAAAAAGCTCAACTTCGCAAGAGGTTGAGCTTTTTTCTTTTTTATACATTGTAAGGAGTAGAGGAGTACGGGAATCGAACAGCCCGGGCCCCGCGTCCGCGTCCCGCGGGGCAAAAACAGCCCCGCGGGCTGTTTTTAGGGCGCGGGAGATGGACGGGAGGGTCACCAAGGTAGTCCCTAATTTCCTTTACCTTTTGACGTGTAACCACAATCGTACCAAACTTTTGAAGTAAAAGGCAAAACATGCAGTATCTTCAATTGCCGTCATAA
>UMAW01010573.1_pt1 | contig 10994 bp, 10 predicted proteins | sample 1963801 | NCBI WGS metagenome assembly UMAW01 (sample SAMEA4835925, study PRJEB28245) | human gut metagenome | biome: gut microbiome; material: fecal sample | place: Denmark | collected 2008 | reverse complement strand
TTGGAAGGCTGGTGTTCTACCATTGAACTACACCCGCATGAAGTCGGGGTGACAGGATTCGAACCTGCGACCTCCTGGTCCCAAACCAGGCGCTCTAGCCAAGCTGAGCCACACCCCGTCAACGCTATTTAAATTTCTTTTTCCGTGACGCAAGACATATTATATTATAGCATATACCAATTGTCAACATTTATTTTCAAATTTTTTCAAAAAATTTTTACAACTCCGAATCTTGCCCCAATTTATAAAGGTTTTTTGGTTTTTTCTTCTTCAGAAAGATATTTGAGCTGATAGTCCGGAGTACCATTTGCGTCGATTTCCATCACGATATAAGACGGCAGATGTCCATCCTGACGAGGATATGATGTGCTGCCCGGATTCAATGCCACTACACCATGATCTTTTTCTATAAGTGGTCTGTGGGTGTGTCCGAACATCACAATATCCATGCCTCTTCCCCTTGCCTCTTTCTTGATATCCTCCAGGCCGGCAGAAACATAATAGTAGTGTCCATGAGTAATCAATGCCTTTAATCCTCCGATTTCAATTTCCTTTTCTTTCGGAAGTTCAGAGAAAAAGTCATTATTTCCTGCCACAATGTCCAGTGGACATCCTGCCAGTTCCGCAATATAGTCCTCATAACCTTCTGCATCTCCCAGATGAATCATACGGTCAAAAGGTCTTTCTTTTTCCATAATCGTTATCAGATTTTCATGTTTCTTATGGGTATCACTTACTATCAATACTCTCATCTTTTATCTTCCTTTATGATAAACCTTTTCCCATGAGTGCTTCTTTCATTGCGCGTAATGCTTTTCCACGATGGCTCATTTCATTCTTCTTATCCGGTGGCAAGCTTGCTGTGGAGCAGTTATATTCATCCACATAAAAGATTGGATCATAGCCAAATCCATTTTCACCCTGAGGCTCAAATCCAATATATCCCTCAATTGTCTCACGGGTTACCAGTGTTTCTTTATCCGGTAATACAGCCGCAATTGCACATACAAAGCGTGCGGTCCGCTGTTCCTTTGGTACTCCATTCAGACGTTCCAAAAGATTCTGGTTTTTTATGGTATAAGAGGTATCTTCTCCCATATAACGGGCGGAATATACACCCGGTTCCTTATTCAGATAATCAATTTCCAGACCAGAATCATCAGCTAAAACAATAGCATCTGTATATGCTGCCACAGCATTTGCCTTAATCAGTGCATTTTCTTCAAAAGTAGTTCCATTTTCTTCAATATCCACGCTGATTCCGGCTTCTTTCATAGAAAGAATCTCTACATCAAGATCCGATAAAATCATGCGGATTTCTTTCATCTTGTCCTTGTTTCCTGTTGCAAATATTATTTTATTCATCTTAATATCCCTCCTGGAATGCCCGGTAAATTGCATTATAAATTGCCTGTGCTGCCTCTTTCTGATATGCTTCATCATTCAACCGGTTCAGTTCATCCTGATTTGTCATAAAGCCTACTTCTATCAATGCTACCGGCATCTCTGCTGTTCGTATAATATAAATCTCGTGTCCTTTTACAATTCCCTTACTGGTACTTCCTAACGACGCTGTCATTTCTTCTAAGCAAATCTGGGCTAACTGCATACTTCCATTTTCCTCAGATGCCTTCTCTTCATCATACATGACTGCTGTTCCGTTAATACTGGACATTCTTCCGCTCTTGGTAGAATTATTATGTACGCTGATAAAGAGGTCTGCCCCGGCTTTATTTGCCATATCTACACGCTGTTCAAGACTTGGATTGCTGTCATCCGTTCTCGTATAGTAGACTCCGACGCTCGCATCTCCTGCTTCATCAAATAATTCCTTTACTTTAAGCACTATAGCAAGGTCAATATCTTTCTCATTAATGCCCTGCTTTGTAGCTCCCGGTGCATTTCCACCATGTCCTGCATCTATTACTACAACTTTATCATAGACTTCATGTGGTGTCAAAAAATCCATATAAATATAATGCTCGTCAGATGTCTTTTGTAATTCCACCACACTATCTAAAGAGATCTCAATTACACCATATTCCGGCTCACTTTCATAAGTCAGATTATCTATATGATAGCTCTTTCCTATCATGGGATAGTTATAAAGATAATTCTCATCTGCTCCCGGAATTTTAATGGTAATGGTCTGGGTCAGATAGTCATTTTCTACGCTGACATCTTCCGGTGTCACATTTTCCGGTAACGCAATACGAAGCTGCTGGTCAAAGCTGATGCCCTCCTGGCTGTCTACATTTGCCGTATTATACTGCAGCATTTCCAGCGCATCCATATTTTCCTTGCGCTCGATGGCTTCCTGTGCCCGAAGTTCCCTGTTTTCCTCTGCCCGGATATGAAGTTGTGGAAAAAACAGCAGCGTTCCTGCCACAATAATGCTTATGGCAGTAATAATCACGGTAGCTGCTTTAATAACTTTCTCTTCCATCCCGCTCTGACTTACCTTTCTTTTGCATATGCTTTTATACAAAGATTTGCAGACTGGGTTTCTTCTACATTTTCCCAGTTCTTGCCGTTGGTACTGATATATCCCTCTCCATCGGAAAGATCTACGTTTCTGGTTGATTCATCTGCCTTATATTCAATTGCCATTGGATGCACAGAATCCGGAGTCTTTATCATCAGTACAATGGCAAATTTTTCTCCCTTGTTCACTGCAATTTTCTTATCAAAAGTAACGGTATAGAAACCTGCATTATCAAACTTTCCGGAAGCTACTTTCTGCCGTTTGGACAGACTTTCCCTTCCATCATAGTCCTTTACTACATATACTTCATATTCCGTATTTTTTCCGGTTGCATAGAAGCCTGCTGCCTCTAAATTCTCATTGTTTTCCGCTATATATACATTTGCTCCGTAAATGGTATCACGGTTGTATCCCAGCTGACCGACCCAGCCACATAAATCGGACTGATAAATCGTATCATAATTATCGGTATCTTCTACTCCGGTATAAACCAGATTGTGAATTCCTACATTGGTATCATAATAAGAGACATAGAATACCCCATTGTCTCCAAAATCTTTTCCCCAGCTGTTCTGGCAGATAAATGCACCGTCTCCCTCTAAATCTCCCGGGAAATTCTCTTTTGCATAACTGTCATCCCAGCCAATAATCGCCACATCATGATTCGGCTTTTCTGAACCAACATAGCAATAAGAATTGGTCTCCTGATTAAAATATTCGGAACGGCTATTGACATTCTGCAGTGTACTGTAAATAGAAGTCTCGACTGCACCATATTTAAAAACTGCCTCTTTAATCTTCTCCAAATCCTTGCTTTCAATAATCTGCGCTTCCTGCACATGTTTGACCGGAGCTAAATTCTTTGTCAGCTCACCGTCATATGGGTCGTCCTTTTCCAATACAGGTCCCTGCCATGCAGTCAGATATGCCAGACTCATAGTATACTCTCCACCATCATTCTGTCCTAATCCAAAACTGTTTCCAAGGCTCATGTTATCGGTGGAAAATATATCATTTTCTTCCGGAAGCAGCATGGATTCCAGTGCTGCCAGAGAAGATGCAGCCCAGCAGGTTCCCTTATTTCCCTGGTTCTTCACCTGCGGTGCTCTTCCTCTCTCCCGCAAGTCATAATGAGATGGCAGAATGCTTGTCTCAGAAGAAGTATTTACCACCACTGCTTCATTTTTATTAACATCCCAGGCATAAGAATAACCAAGCTTCGAAGCAATGACTTCTGCCGGCACATAATAACGGTCATCAATCCGTGTCAATGTGGAAGAAAATTTCTCCTTCTCATCATTTATCTGTACTTCCTGGTCATCTAAGCTCATCCACAAGCTGTCTGAATATTTTTCTATCAAAAGAGCCGTGTCATCGTAAAGATGCACGCTGCAGTTATAACTGTCCCGAATCAAGTCCAATGGTACCATCAGATTCAGATTTTCATCCATATAGATTCCATTGTGCTTGTTGGTATATACTTTATTATCAATCGCTACCGTAAGATTCTTCTCATTGATGCTTTTTGCAATCAGAGGGTTCCAGTCGCTGCTCTGCAAATCTGCACCACGGAACTGTCCGATTTCTTCGGTTACACCCTTAAAATTGGCAAATTTCAGTATCAATGCAAGAACTAAAAGTAACGTGAATACTACATATCTCTTAGAATAACGTACTTTTTCCCTCACTCTTTTGTCCCTTTCCGTTTTGGTGGCTTCGGTCCCATGAACTGATAGAAATATGTCTTTAACATTCCATTATAAATCTTGCGGTTCTTATCCGGTTTTCTTCCGATATCCTTTGGTGCATTCTCATAGCTGGTAATCAGGTACATAGACCATGAATCCAGCCTTCTGTATGCCTCACCAATTGTCCGGTATAATTCCGGCAATGCCGCCTTTTCTTCCAGCCGCTCACCATATGGCGGATTGGATATGATAAATCCGTATTTTTTCGGATGGTTCAACTGGCTTACCGGTCTCTGCTGGAAATGAATCATGCCATCCACACCGGCACGCTTTGCATTATCTCTTGCGGCACGCACAATTTCCTCATCAATATCATATCCCTGGATATCCACCTTAATATCGGTATCCACCATTTCCTGAGCTTCATTTACCGTATCATACCAGAGCTGACGCGGTATCAGGTTTGTCCACTGCTCTGCTAAGAAACTACGGTTCATGCCCGGTGCTATATTGGCTGCAATCATTGCTGCTTCAATCGGAAATGTTCCACTTCCGCAGAATGGATCTACTAAAATTCTGTCCTTATTCCATGGTGTCAGCATTATCAATGCCGCTGCAAGGGTCTCTGTGATTGGTGCCTTACTGGTCAGAGTCCGGTAGCCTCTCTTATGTAAAGATTCTCCGGAGGTATCTAATGCTACCATTACTTCGTCCTTCAACAGGAAAATTCGTACCGGATAGGATGCACCACTTTCTTCAAACCAATTGGTATGATATTTCTGTTTCAGCCGTTCTACCATTGCCTTCTTAACAATAGACTGGATGTCTGACGGACTGAATAATTTACTCTTTATGGAAGAAGCCTTGGTGACCCAGAATTTACCATTTTCAGGAATATACTCTTCCCATGGAAGCGCTTTGATTCCTTCAAATAATTCATCAAATGTCTCCGCTTTAAATTTTCCTACCCGAAGCAGCACACGCTCCGTTGTACGCAGAAAAATATTTGCACGGCAGATTGCCTCTGCATCACCAATGAAAGTCACTCTTCCATCTTCCACCTCTGAGATTTCATATCCCAGATCATATATTTCTTTTTTCAAAACTGATTCTAAGCCAAAATGACATGGCACTGTTAATTCGTATGTTTTCATATGTTCTTTCTCCATTATCACTACTATCTTATCTGTTCTAAATGACACTGTCAATGTTCTTTTCTATCCATTTAGTGCATTTAGGCCTCCAATCAGAGTATATATCTGATATCCCTGCCGCGTCAGTCTTTTTGCTGCATACATACTTGTATTTCCATACTCACAACACAGCAGTATCTTACGATTTTTCGGCAGCTTATGCTCCCAGTGTTCTATCTCATCATAAGGATAACAGTGGGCATTTCTCAAATGAAATACCTGAAAATCCTCCCTGCTTCTCAAATCAACAATATATATCTGTGGATCATCTTTTAGTTTCCATAATTCCGCTACACTGATAGCTGCAAATCTCATATGCCATCTCCCCCAAAATATCCTGACTTTTTCTGCTATGAAAAAACAGATTACAAAGTGTTCCTTGTAATCTGTTTCTTATTTTAATATATGCAGTTTTTCAATAAGATTGACCTAGTAATTGCATTTGTTGGATGTCTTGTTATCCGCCTTGTTATCACTTCTGTTGCTGGTCCTATTGCCTGCTTTGTTGCCGGTTTTGTTATCCGCATTTTCAAAGTCATTATCAGCATTCATTGTGCGGTTTACATTGCTTGTTTTGTTTTTTGCATTATCTGCATTTTTTGCCATAATATCGCCTCCTTTTTTTATCAGATACTTTTTCTTTTGATTCTCTGATACAGTGATATTATTTCTTAATTTCTTATTATTATTCTCATTTGCATTGCATTTTAAAAACTTTTATATTATAATTTTTTTCGTATAAGAATTGTTTTTTTATACAGTTATACCCCTTATTAATTATTTATACTCCCCTCAAGAAAGCCACAGGAATCCTAAGATTCATGTGGCTTTCTTATTTACGCGAGTAGCTCACAAAACGTATTTCTCATAGTTATTGTTCTTTACATATTATAGAAATTCATATTTTCCTGCAGTTCCATATTCATCTCGCCGCCGTTCTTCTCATATCTGGTACGGAATCCATCGATATGACGCAGTTTACGTTCCTGGAATATTTTAAACCGGCTGATCATATCCTGATACATCGGGTTTGCCTCTAATGCATCCCTGTATTTCTTGGCAAACGGACAATAACGGAACAGAATATCCCTTGCTACACGGTTCAGGCGGAAACTGCCGCCTGCCTCGTATTTAATCCATCCGATATAATCAGAAATAAATACTTCACGATAGTTATTCTTTGACTTCCAGAGTGTATTCTTAATCTTCTCCTTTGCCTCTGTGGATAAATCACGGTTTTTCCGATAGTACTGGATATAATCACAATATTCTGAAGTTAGGGATTTCTCTGTAATATCATTCCAACGCATTCCCTGTATCTTACGACACATTTCCCAACGGAATCTTCCGCAGGTCTCTATCATCATATCCTGCAGGCTGTAGATAGTCATAACCGGGAAAACAAATCGGGCGGATGTATCACGTTTTACTCCGGCAGTCTCCTGCCACATCATTGCTTTCATTCCCACATTCGGCATCAGAATAACATCTGGAAATACTTCTTTTTGCACCGGTTCAGCATTTACACCATGCATCGGATCTGAAAAAATCACTTCACGGTAGAACAACGAATAATCAACTTCACGGACTTTTTTGATTGCCTCCTCAATCCGCTCTGCAGTCACCAGCATCTTCTCTGCTTCCTGCACCATGTCATGCTTGCTCAGAATCGGACAGAAGGTACTTACTTTTCCATAAGTTGCCCGGTTCGTTGACACAAACATATTATCCATCTCATATTTGGTCTTTTTCCAGCAGTCTGTTTTCAACCGCTCCATTCCTGCTGCATCCAGCTTACCCATCCGCTTCTGCTCTGCCAGATATCCATTATAATCCAGGTCAAATTCATTCCGGCTTGGTTCATTCTTTCCTTCATAGATGCTCTTTAACCACTCAAACATGGTATAGACATGGTCGCTTTTACACTTGAACAGTTTATCTGTCAAATCATAAAGTTCATTAGCGGTATCTTCTCCTACCATTCCCACATCCATAAATCCAAAATTCAAAAACATCTGAATAACCGGGTCTAGGTCATCCGCATCTTTCATGGCATGCTTAAATACATTTTTATAAGTAGCATAGAATAATGCTGTCAACTCTTTCCGAAGTTTTCTCGTTTTCTCATCATTATCAAAATTATCCGGAATTGCATCATATTCATGCATTTTGCTTCGAATTTTATGTACATCCTCTGCTGCCACTCCTGCATATTCTAAGATATGTACCAGACAGTCCTCTGTTTCTTCTTCCTCTTCTCCATCGGTTTCCGTATATTCCTGTTCCAGTAAATCTTCCGTTCCCTGAACCAGCTTATCCTCTGCCTGCGGCTTTGGTACTTCACCAATCAGTTCTCCTGCAAAGTTATATATTGCATCTGCCTTTATCTTTATATTGCTAAAATCATAAGTCTGATATTCCGTAATTCGTTTGTCCCGTTCTCCTGCATCTCCCAGACGGTTGTCCTTGATAAACTGTAACAATGGCTCTATTGCCTGTCGTATTTCCTCGATGTCAGCTCCACTTGCTGCTGCACGGGCTGCCATGTCAAAATAAAGCTGTAATAAATCCATTCGATTGGTATCCAGATACAGATTTACATGCTCCTGTAAATATTCTTTTGCATGGTCAATCTCTCTTACCGCTTTGCACATAGCTCTTGCTGCCTGCATAATCTGTCCCGTCAGCAAATTCTCTTTCTGCTGAAAGAAATCCATAGTTCCACTATTCCCAAGTTCTGCCAGTTCATGGAAATAATCCGCTTCCCATTTCGGTGCCATATTGGTTCTTACATAAGGCTGCAGGCTCTCTATTCTCCGGAAACTTTTCTCCTGAATGCAATATTTTCTACATAACTCCTGATATTTCTGATACATTGCCAGTGCAAAGCTATAATATTTTTCTGTACTGTTTTGAAATCTCTGGTTTCGTCCAAGCATATGGTCTGCCTCACGAATTGCCACAGATAAAAATGCTGCTGCATATTTCGGCTGACTGATAAATATCTTACCAAAGTCCTCCGGAGCATGATAATGAAACGGATAAAGTGTTACATCATCCGCTGCCACATAATCTGCTATATATTCTTCTTCTGCACAATCCATCAGACCTATTATATTACCGCTTCCAATCTGCACTTCTTCCAGCTTAGACACCTGTCTCACTGTTCCATGAATTACCATATACAGTGCATTTACCGCTGTTCCATGCTTGATAAAGCATTTCCCTGCCGGGACCTTAATCATTGCCATAACACAAATTCCTCTGTTATTTCTATATTAAAATTACTTTATTATACTTGCTTATTAAAATCTTTTGTTCATACCCATTGCTATAATTAAAAAGAAAATGATTGCTACCGGAAGCAGAACCGGAAGTAAAAATGCAACTACCTGTGCAAGCAGAATTATAAGCAAAATTACAAACAGAAATACTGTCGCTAATATAAGCCAGATTCGAATTTTAATCTTCTTAAAAGAATACTCTCCGGAAGCTGTTTCCTGCCCATCCATTCCCTTTTGTGGTTCTGCTGTAGTTTTCTCTGCCGTTGCATTTTCTGCATCGATTATGCTTTTTGCAAGAAGTCTTGGATTTCCTAATTCTGCAATTACTTCAGCCTCCGTCTTTCCTTTATGAGATTCTGTAAGAATATATTCTTCATAATAGCGGAGATTATCATTCACCGTCTGCTGGCTTACCCTTCCCTGCAAAGCCTTTCTTAATTCTGTTAGGAATTCCTCTCTTGACATTTATTTCCCTCGACTCTCCTTTCTCTACTCTCTGCACTTCTTATGTTTTGCTTCCTGTTACAGCCATCACACTACTTTTATTGTATTGCTTCTATTGCAATTCTTCTATTCCATTACTTTTTTGTTTTATTTTTTTATATAGTAGGAATTAGTTATTCTTCCGCTATAAATCAAATAATCAATTCCTACGCTTGTGCCAGAACTGCTCTCACGTTTAATCCAGTCTCCGTCACGCGTATAAGTTCCTTCCGATACATCACCATTATCATCCTGTACATAAGTTCCATCCGCTTTAAAGGTAATGGAATATACCACATTATTACTATTCTTAAATGTACAGGTAGCATCAAAAGTATCTCCATCCGGTATTTCACCTTCATATAAATAATCTTTTGCAATCAGGTATTTTCCCTGTTTTACAAGATTCTGTACATCGCCACCATCGGAGGTCAGTGTAAGCTTATTTCCGTCCATGACAAATGTTCCTGATGCCAGCTCTACTGCCTTGTCTCCCACACTGATATTCTCTTTATAAGTATTATTCTTTTCATTAAATGTAATTTCAAAAACAGTCGATGAATTATCGCCTGACATAATTTCACATGAATAAGTTCCAAGACTTCCACTATCCTTTGTCTTTACAGCAATTACCGCTACAATAGCTACTACTATAATAAGCACTGCTGCAAGAACTGATGTAAGCTTTGCATTCGCCTTTTTACTCTCATTCTTCATTAATAAATCAGTCCTCTCTGAAAAGATTTTTCACTTCTATATCATATATTTTTTATGCAAAACTGTCAAGAAAATGTAGTTATTGCAAACATTTTTCGCCATTTTTATAGAAATTCTCCATCATTTCCCTAGTAAGGCTGATTTTATCATCCATGCCTGCAACCTGTTCTCTTGGTACCCATTCCGCCAGAGAAAGTTCGTTCTTATCTAAAGTAATGGCATCTGTTCCTTCCACTCTGGCATAAAATCCCATCAGAAGATTGGAATCAAAGCCCCATGGCTGACTCTTATAGTATACAATATCCTTTACTTTCAATCCTACTTCTTCCATGACTTCCCTGCGAACTGTCTCTTCCGCAGTTTCGCCAATTTCTGTAAAACCTGCAATCAATGCGTATTTCTTATATTCCCTGTCTGAATATTTTGTCATCAATATTTTATTATCGTATATTACTCCCACAATTACTGCCGGAGCAATTTTCGGATAAACCATATTGCCACAGCATGCACAACGCATCATCCGCTCCTTCGTATCCGGCTGCAATTCCTTTCCGCATCTGCCACAATAACGGTTATCCCGATACCACACATACAAATGATATGCCGTTGCCGCAGCAAAACAATCTTTCTTTGAAACGGTTTCCCGCAGGCTGCGAATCGTTACCCATTCCATATTTCCAATATTATCGTTCTGCTTTTTGCTCTGCCTATCGACCTGCTCATCAAGCTGCTTTTCTACCTCTTTTTCTGCTTCTTCCTTTGACCATACTTTCAGCAGATAATACTGTACATCATCAATAGAAAACAGATATTGCAATCTTTTGTTACCGAATCCGTCAGCCTCTTGTTCTGTCTCTTTTGTAAGTTCATTTGTAAACTCTTTCATATAGAAGAAACTGATTTTAGAATCTTTTTTTACCAGGAGTTTATTTCCCGAAAATAAAAATACGATATCCTTATCCCGGCATTCTCTCTGTTGATATTCATTGTGAAATTTCATTGGTGCAATATCCTGTATCATACCTGTGCCACCCTTTTTTATATAATAAAAAGACCCCAAATCTCTGCTAAACAAAGATTCAAAGTCCTTTTTCCACGTGCGTGAGAAGATTCGAACTCCCGACACCTTGGTCCGTAGCCAAGT
>UMAW01014799.1_pt1 | contig 11062 bp, 6 predicted proteins | sample 1963801 | NCBI WGS metagenome assembly UMAW01 (sample SAMEA4835925, study PRJEB28245) | human gut metagenome | biome: gut microbiome; material: fecal sample | place: Denmark | collected 2008 | reverse complement strand
AAGGCGCAAGCAGATGGCGCAGATGAATCTGGAAATAGTATCAAGGTTTCTTGCTGGGGAAGTGGGGAAAGGGGTGTTTGCCACGGCGCACGAAGGAGCAGCGCAATACTGCCGCAAAGTGGACAAGCGTGAAATTCCGGTCTGTCCGATTTTAGGGGTCAATATTGCTGTCATCAACATGAATTGGCTGCTGAAATATCTGGCGCAGAATATTCATCAATTGCAGGGAGACTACATCTGCGTATCGAATGTACATACAACCGTCGTCAGTTACGAGGATGCGGACTACCGTGCCGTGCAGAACGGCGGTTTGATGGCGATTCCGGATGGCAATCCGCTGGCGCAGGAGGCGCGGCGGCGCGGGTATCCGCAGATTCAGCGGACAACCGGGCCTGACCTGATGATGGAGGTCTTTCGGCAGTCGGCGGCACACGGCTGGCGGCATTATTTCTACGGCAGCACGCAGGAAGTGCAGGAGAAAATGATTGCGCGCCTGCAGCAGGAGTATCCGGGACTGGTAATTGCGGGCACAGACGCGCCGCCCTTCCGCGAACTGACACCGGAGGAAGATGCGCTTGCCGTGGTGCGCATCAATCAGGCGCAGCCGGATTTTGTGTGGATCGGGCTGGGAGCGCCGAAGCAGGAGCGCTGGATGGCGGCGCACCAAGGACGTGTGCATGGGCTGATGATTGGCGTCGGCGCGGGCTTTGATTTCTTTTCGGGCAACGTGAGGCGCGCCCCGTTATGGATGCAGAAGCACAGCCTGGAATGGCTCTATCGCCTGATGCAAGACCCGAAGCGGCTATTCCAGCGCTACTGGAGCACGAATCTGAAATTCATCTGGAACGCGACCATCAGGAGAAAGTAAATGCAGCAAGCGACAAAACAGCCCGCTGTACTGCTGGTACACGACTATTATCAGGTTCCCGGCGGCGAGGATGTCGTTGTGGCGAACGAGAAGCACCTGCTGGAAACGCACGGTCACGCTGCGGCGCTGTATGCGCGGCGGAACGAGGAGATTTCGCGCATGGGAGCGCTGGAGAAAATCCGCAGTGCGCTGGGGATGTTTTTCAGCATCCGTACATACCGCGAGGTTCGGCGGAGCATCCGCGAAAACCGGATTTCGCTGGTGCATGTGCACAACACACTGCCGCTGATTGGCCCGGCAGTGTATTACGCGGCATTGCGCGAGGGCGTTCCCGTGGTGCAGACGGTGCACAACTTCCGTCTGCTCTGCCCGAACGCGCTTTTCTACCGCGACGGCCATATCTGCGAGGACTGCGTGAAAAAGGGACTGCACTGCGCGGTGAAGCACCGCTGCTACCGCGGCAGCCGCCTGCAGACGGTGCTCTGCGTGCTCAGCACACGTTTGCACCGTGCCCTCAAAACGTACAGCCGCCTGCATTATATCACCCTGACGGACTTCAACCGGCAGAAGCTGCTGGCGCTTGAGCAGATTCCGCCGGAAAACGTGTCCGTAAAGCCGAACTTTGTGGAACCGCCGGAGACGATTGTGCCATATGCGGCGCGCGAAAATCAGGTGGTGTACATCGGTCGGCTGGATGCGCTCAAGGGCATTCGGCTGCTGCTGGAGGCGTGGGTGCGCTACGAGCGTTCAGGCGGGGGCATGAAGCTGATCATCTGCGGTACAGGGCCGGAGGAAGCATGGTGCCGCGAATATCTGACGCGGGAAAAGCTGAAGCAGGTGGAACTGCGCGGCTTTGTGCCAAATTCGGCGGCACGGGCGCTGATGGGGCAGTCCAAGGCGCTGATTCTGCCGACACAGTGGTATGAAGGCTTCCCGATGACAATTGTGGAAGCCTTCAGCGCCGCCACGCCGGTGATTTGCTCGGATTTAGGCAACGCGGGTTCCCTGATTTCGGACGGCGTGACGGGCTTCAAGTTTCCGGCGGACTCGGCGGAGCAGCTGGCGCAGACGCTCAACCGGCTGCAGCACGCGGAATCCGTCAGCGAGGGCGCGCTGAAAACGTATCAGGAGAATTTCACGGCGGAAACAAATTATCGTCGGCTGATGGCGATTTACAGCAAGGCGATGCAGAAAAGCGGCGAAAGGAACGAACCATCATGCGGCTGATTGTGGCAGATGTACGGAGCACCAGCACAGACGGCATTGCCGCTGGGCATTATTTCACCGTCGCGCAGAATTATCTTGACCTGTTCGGCGCGGAGATGGATGTGCGCATTGCGGGCGGGCCGGTGTACGGCGACCGCTTCGGGGACAAGCTGATTCGTCTGCCGCATGATTACATCGTGGGCAGTTCTGCGGTGCGCAACAAACGCGCCGTGTTCCAGAACGTGCGCGCGCTGCTTCGGGAAGCGCAGGATGACGTGATTGTCCTCCAGTGCAGCGCCGTCGCAACAGCGTATCTGGGGCTTGCACTGTTCAAGAAGAAAGAAACGCGGGTCTACGCCATCCAGTACAGCACCGACGGCGTCAATTCGGTGCTGAAGCGGGGGCTGTATGCGCTGTGCAGGCGGAAAATCAGCGGCGTTATCTGCCCCAATGCAGCCATTGGCGCGGCGTACGGGCGGCCGATGTGCGTCGTGTCCGATTACATCAGCACAGGAACGATGCAGCCGCCTGTGCCGTATGCGCAGAAGCGCTATGATTTCGGCATGGTCGGGCTGATTACGTCGGACAAGGGCGTTGTTGAAGCGGCAAAGCAGCTGCGGAACACGCCGTATCGGGTGCTGATTGCGGGTCGGGTGCAGGAAGCGCTGCTGGAGGCGGAGCTGCGGGCAGTCTGCGCGGGGGCGAAGAACATCGAGCTGCGGCTGGAATACCTGTCCGAAGCGGCGTATGACGAGGCGATTCGCCAATGCCGTTACTGCATCCTAAATTATTCGGAGAATTACTCCCTGCACAGCAGCGGCGTTGTATTCGATATTCTCTTCCGGGGCGTGCCGATTGTGGGCAGCCGCTGCGGGACGCTGCAAATGGTGGAAGCAAACGAATTGGGCAAAACGGTATCCAGCATGGCGGATTTTGCGCCGGAAAGGCTGCTGGATGAAGCCGTGCATGACCGCTATGTGCGCAACATTGCGCGCTACTGCCAATCGCAGGCGCAGGAGCGGGAAAAGCTGCGGGATTTTCTGACGCGGGGCGCAGCGGAATAACCATGCCGCACAGCGCAGAGTGAAAGGAGGGGCTGAAGCGTGAAGGTCATGTGGATGGGGAATATTATCCTCCCTGCCATTGCGAAAAAAGAATCGCTTCCCCCGGTGTATATCGTGGGCTGGCTGGTCGGGCTGTCGCGGCGGCTAACGCAGCTGCCGGATGCGGCGCTGACGTATGTGTTTGACGCGCCGAAAGCGCTGACGGGCGAAGTGGACGGCTACCGCTATTACGGGCTTGTCAACCCCACACGCCCTACGCAGCGCTGCGGGGAAGCCTACACCCGGCAGCTGGAGGAAATTCTGCGCAAAGAGCAGCCGGATGTCATTCACCTCTGGGGCACGGAAAATCAGCACACGCTGGCCATGGTTGACGCGGCGGAACACATGGGGATGCGCGAGCGGATTGTAATTTCCATTCAGGGGCTTCTGTCCATATACGCGGAGCATTATCGCGCTTATCTGCCGGAACACGTCTGCCACGGGCACACGCTGAAGGATTTGGTGAAGGGCAATATCGTCCGGCAGGAAGCAATCTACCGCCGCGTCGGGCAGTATGAGCAGGAAGCCCTGCGCAAGGTGCAGCACGTCATCGGACGCACCGACTGGGATGCAGCCTGCATGGCGGAGCTTGCCCCGCAGGCGGCCTATCATTTCAACAACGAAACGCTGCGGGACGAGTTCTACACCGGCGAATGGTCGCTGGACAGCTGCGAGCCGCACAGTCTCTTCTGCAGTCAGGCGCATGTGCCGCTCAAGGGGCTGCATCTGCTATTGCAGGCGCTTGCAATTGTCCGCAAGCGCTATCCCAATGTCAAGCTCTATGTGGGGCGCAAGGACTATGGGCGCATTCCGCTGCCTGCGCGCAATGCTTATGAACGGTACATCCACCGTCTGCTGCGCGAAAGCGACCTCTACGACCATGTTGTTTTTACCGGAAGCCTGAATGCACAGCAAATGAAGGAGCGGTATCTAAAAAGTCAGGTGTTTGTGCTGCCGTCGAGCATTGAAAACTCCCCCAATTCGCTGGGCGAGGCGATGCTGCTTGGCGTGCCGTGCATTGCGTCGGATGTCGGCGGCGTGCGCTGTCTGATGACGCACGGCGTGGAAGGGCTGATTTATCCGGCAGACGACCCGCATTTGCTGGCATATGATATCTGCGAGATGTTCGCGCATCCGGAAAAAGCGGCGCAGATGGCGCGCGCCGGGCGAGAACACGCTGGAAAAACGCATGATGCGCAGAAGAATCTGGAGATACTGCATCAGATTTATACGGAGATTGCACGATGAAAATCCGAATCACAAAGAACCATGTAGATGCACTCTGCGTGCTGATTGGCGTGCTGGGCATGGGTTCGCTGTATTTTCAGGTGTTGCGGATGCCGCTGATGGCAGCCATGCTGATTGCGTCGATTCTGCTGCTGACGCGGGCGCATCATCCGAAAATCAGCGCCCAGAACATACGCCTGACGCTGCTGCTGACGGCGGCGCTGCTGCTGACGAGCTTCGTCAACCCGCAGAACGGCATCCACATCAACGATATTGTCATTTGGCTTTGCAACATCGGTTATGTGCTGGTTCTGCAAAGCTGCATCGGGTATCGGACGTATATGCGGCTGTATACCAAAGTCATGCTGGCAGAGGCGGCCATCAGCCTGATTTCCTTCGTCATCGGCGATTTGCTGTCGCTGCCGCTGCCGCTGCTGCACTACGAAGTTTCCAGCGTCAACGGATTTTATCTGACGCCTTATTTCACCTTAGGCTGGCTGAATATCCCGGTTTTCCACCGCAACGCGGGTATGTTCAACGAGCCGGGCAGCCACCAGATTTTCCTGAACTTCGCGCTGCTGTTCCTGATGAGCGACGAAACGCGCATGGGCATGAGCAAGAAGAAATACTGCTGGGCAATTGCGCTGCTGATCGTCACCATCCTCAGCACGCTGTCCACAACAGGCTTTATTTGTCTGGGCGTTGTGCTGCTGACGGTGGCATTCCGTAAAAAGGGCGGGAAAATGGCGCGCAGCATCAAGATGGCGGCGTTCATTGGGCTGATTTTGCTGTTTGTCATCGAGTCTGCCACGGGCGTGGTGGAACGCAAGATTGTCGGGCGAAATTCCGGCGGTTCGTTCTACACGCGGTGGAACGACACCTTCAGCGGCTTTGAAATCGGGCTGGAATCCCCCATTGCGGGGCAGGGCGTTTTCTCGGAGCGGAAGGCGGAAATCCTGCTGAAACACAGGGTGCAGAATATTTCCAACGGCTTTGCCGCCTTCGTCATGGATACAGGGTTGATTCTCCCGGCAGTTTGGCTATGGCTGATGTACCTCGGTATCCGCACCAAATTTGCCAAGGAGCGGCTGCTGTATGTGCTGGGCGTTTTCCTGCTGTATTTCCTGTGCATCAACACGGAGGGCGTTTTCCTGAACATACTGTTTTTGGGGCTGCTGGGCAAGTGGCAGCCGGACGCGGAGGAAGCGCCTGATCTGCCGGCAAATGCGCGCAGGCAGAGGAAACGCAGGAGGCGCTGCACTGTGCCGCCGGAAAAACTGCGCCTGACGTTTAACACGCAGCCGGAGGACGCGGCGCAGGAGCAGACAGGCGAAACAGGCGGAGAGGAATCATGAACACAGCATCAAGGAGCGAAAACACAGCGCGCAACATCGGCGTGGGCGCAGTGCGGCAGGTGCTCACGCTGCTGCTGGCTTTTGCCGTGCGAACGGTGTTTGTGCGCCGGCTGGGCGCGGATTATACGGGTGTCAACGGGCTGTACAGCAACATTCTGGCCATGCTGTCACTGGCGGAGCTGGGCGTGGGCAACGTGCTGGTGTACAGCCTGTACGCCCCGCTGCATCGGGGCGACACGGGCGAAATCCAGCACCTGCTGGGCTATTATCGTCGCATTTACCGCCTGATTGCGCTGGCGGTAGCGCTGCTGGGCGCGGCGGTAATCCCCTTCCTGCCGCTCATCATCAGCAGTGAGCTGCCGATGGCGCAGCTAATCGTCTACTATGTGCTGTACCTGGCGAACTCCGTGGCATCCTATCTGGTCATCTACAAAACGACGCTGATTCAGGCCGACCAGAAGGCATATTTGCAAAACATGGTTTCCGCCGCGGCGCTGGTGGTGCAGTATGCGGCGCAGATCGCGTGCCTGCTGATTTGGGGCAGCTATCTGGGCTATTTGCTGATTCAGATTGCCTGCACCCTCCTGCAGAACGCGGTGCTGAGCCATTTAGCGGACAAGATGTACCCCTTCCTGCGGGAAAAGCAGAAACACGAGCCGATGCACCGCAAGCAGGAGCTGAACGACAACATCCGCTCCATGTTTCTCTACAAGCTGGCGACAATACTCATCAACAACACGGACAACATTCTGATTTCCGTCATGCTGGGCACGGTGTTCGTCGGTTACTACTCCAACTACGCGTCGCTGACGACGTATGTGACGACGTTCGTCTCCATCGTGATTACCGGCATTTCCGCCAGCTTGGGAAATCTGAATGCCGAGAAGAATTCGGAAAAGTCATACGCCATGTTCCGCAACCTGATTGTCCTCTTCGGGGCGATTACAGGCTTCTGCGTCGCCGCATACGGCGCGGTTGTGCAGGATTTCATCCCGATTTGGGTGGGCGAAGAATACCTGATGGATACAGGGACAGTGGCGGCGGTGCTGTTCACATTCTACCTGAGCACCATCGTCGCGCCTGTGTGGATGTACCGCGAAACGCTGGGGCTTTTTCGGCAAATGAAGTATGTTATGTTTATGACAGCGCTGGTCAACATCCTGCTGTCCATCCTGCTGGGGCACTTCTTCGGCGTGGCGGGCATCATCGGCGCAACAGGGCTGGCGCGGCTCTGCACCATCTTCTGGTATGAGCCGAAAGTGCTGTTCCATCGCACCTTCGGGCGCAGTGCTGCCGCGTATTTCAAGGCGCAGGGAGGCTTGCTGTTGCTCAACGGCGCGGTGATGGCGCTGTCGCTGCTGCTGTGCGCGCGGATGGGGCATACGCTGATGTGGATTATCCTCAAGGGCATCACCTGCGCGGCGGTGACGGCGCTCCTGTACACGCTGGCGCTGGGGCGGACGGCAGAATATCGCTGGATGCTTGAAAAAGGGCGGAGTTTCTTGCGCAAATGGAGGAAGAAGGCATGATCGATCAGGAAATGCAGCACTGCCGCAAAATTGTGCGTTTCGACCCTACTATCTCAACAGCGAATCAGGGAGATTTCATCATCCGCAACGCCTGTGAGCATGTGCTGCACGACTGCTTTCCTGTGCAGCTGTCCGTCGCCGTGCCGGTTCGGGACAGGCTGTCGAAGGTATCGATGAAGCACGTCGGCAGTGCGGATTACGCATTTGTCTGCGGGACGAATCTGCTTTCCTCAGACATGCGCCGCCAAAGGATGTGGAATATCCGCCTGCGGGACGCGGTGATGATGCGCTGCGGCGATTTGCACAAGCGGGAGCTGCTGAATTTCCACCTGATTCGTGAGAAATTTCAGCGCACGCATATCATTTTGCTGGGCGCGGGGTGGTATCAATACCAGGACGAGCCGACAGGATACACGAAGCGGATTCTAAAAACGCTGCTGGATGGGCAGTACCTGCACGCGGTGCGCGACGAATACACGCGCCAGCGCCTGCTGAAGCTGGGCATCACGAACGTGCTGAATACGGCGTGTCCGACAATGTGGGGGCTGACAGACGACAAATGCGCGCAGATTCCGACGCACAAGGCGGAGCGCGTCGTGACAACGCTGACGGACTACCGCAGCAGCCCGGAGCAGGATGCGCAGATGCTGACCATGCTGCAAAAGCACTATCGCGAGGTGTATGTGTGGCTGCAAGCAGTTGAGGACTACGCCTGCCTGCGCCAAATGGATGCGCGCGTGACGCAGAATTTGCACCTGATTCAGCCGAATCTGCGAGATTACACAGCGCTTTTGGCGTCAGGCGGGATTGACTACGTTGGCACGCGGCTGCACGGCGGCATCCACGCAATGAACATGGGCTGCCGAAGCCTGATTCTGGCGGTAGACAACCGCGCAAGCGAAATCGCGAAGGACACGAAGCTGCCCGTCCTGCCCCGCGGCGGGAATTTGGATGTGCTGGAGGAGCGAATCTGTTCCGCATGGGAGACGCAAATTGATTTGCCGACCACGGCAATTCGGCAATGGAAAAATCAGTTCCGCGAGACAGATGCAGAGAAAGCGCCTTGATTTTCGTATAAAATACGGCTTTCTGCGCGGTAAGTATTGACAGCCGACTTGTAATTTGTTACAATATAGCTGGAATTGGGAAAGAGATTGCTATATCCACCGGGAGCACTGCGGCTCGCCGCGAAAAGAAAGATGGAAAGCAGCAATCGCTTGCCATTGGCACAACCATACGTCGTGCCGGAAGATTGCACAGAACAAGGAGTGAGGACGATGAAGGACAAAAAGTGGATGCGAAAGGCATTGTCTTTCCTGCTGGCTGTATTCATGGTAACGGGCAGTATGGGAACAGTGCTGACGGCGGCTGCAGAAGAGCCGGAAACTCCGCCGACGGAAACGGTTGAGGTCGTGCCGACGGAAGCACCGGAAGCAACGGATGTTCCTGAGGTAACGGAAATCCCCGAAGTGACGGATGTTCCCCAAGCAACGGAAGCGCCCGAAGCGACGGATGTTCCCGAAGCAACGGGAACCCCCGAAGTGACGGATGTTCCCCAAGCAACGGAAGCGCCCGAAGCGACGGATGTTCCCGAAGCAACGGAAATCCCCGAAACAACGGAAGCGCCCGAAATCGTGGACGAAGCAGCCGTAGATTACAGCCGCTCCGTGCTGGATAACGAGTTCTTTGACTCCGGCTTTGCCGCGACGTTCAGCAGCGCACAGCTGTACCTGAATCCGACGGGCGATGAGCTGGTTGGTCGTGTAACCGGCGTAGTGTATGTGACGCATCGTCCGCAGAAGGGTCAGCTGAATGAACGGATTTCCGTCTGCGTGTATGACCAGACGGCTGGCGTTGCATATGGCTATCTGGCGGCGGATGCAGTGCATCCCGTGCCGGAAGAGGGCATTGAGAATCAGCGTCACACCGGTGTTTTCGCGAGCGGCGTGGAAATGCCCAGTGCCCTGCTGGTGCTTGCGGCTGCGACGGAAGAACCTGTGCCGACCCCTGCACCCACGCCCGTGCCGACGGAAGAGCCCGTTGTCGTGCCGACCGAAGAACCTGTTGTCGTGCCGACCGAAGAGCCCGCTGTTGAGCCGACCGAGGAACCCGTTGTTGAGCCGACGGAAGAGCCCGCTGTTGAGCCGACCGAAGAGCCCGCTGTCGTGCCGACCGAGGAACCCGTTGTTGTGCCGACCGAAGAACCCGTTGTTGAGCCGACCGAGGAACCCGCTGTCGTGCCGACCGAGGAACCTGCAGTCGTGCCGACCGAGGAACCCGCTGTTGAGCCGACCGAAGAGCCTGTTGTCGTGCCGACCGAGGAACCCGCGTCGACCCCCGCGCCTACGGACGTGCCGGATGACCTCGAAAACATCGACCGCGCGGATGTGATTATTCCGGGCAAACCGACGTTCGAAATGGACAAGGCGACGGCGGAGTTGGGCGAGAATATCACCTTCACCATCCACACAAAGAACGCCACCAAAATTTTGATGTACATTGACGGCAGCGTCAACCGCTACATCTACGACGTGCCCACCGACACGTCGACGCTTACCATGTCCTTCTCCTCGATGGGGAGCAAGGGGGGCAAGCGCACCATCGCGTTCCAAGCCTACAACGGCAATACGCCCGGCGAAAAGTCCGCTGAACAAACGATTACGCTGACAAAGCCGTCTGTCAAGCCGCAGGTAACGGTAAAGAATATCGACAAGACGACCGTGGGTCTGGGCGAGAACATCACCTTCACCCTGCGCATCAAGAACGCCACGAAGGTGCTGATGTACATCGACGGCAGTGTCAACCGCCGCTTCGAGGACATCACCCCCGACATGACGGAATACACCTTCACCATGTCCTTCTCTTCGCTGGGGAACAACGGGGGCAAGCGCGCCATTGCGTTCCAAGCCTATAACGGCACGACGGCGGGTGAAAAGACCTCCGAACGTGTTGTGACTGTCGCAAACGAAAGCCCGAACAAACCGACCGTGACCAGCTGGAGTTTGAACAAATCCACGGTTGATTTAAACGAAACCATCACCTTCACCATCAACACCAAGAACGCGACGAAGATGCGTGTCTACATTGATGGCAAGCTGAACCGCTACATCTACGACGTGAAGGACGGCGCGACGACGTTCCAGATGTCCTTCTCGACGCTCGGTTCAAACGGCGGCGTGCGCACGGTGGCGTTCCAGCCCTACAACGGCAACACGCCCGGCGCTATGTCCGACACCAAGACGATTACCATCAGCGTGGCGAACAAGCCGCGGGTTGAGCTGCTGAAAATCAGCAATCCGAACGCGACGCTGGGCGAAAATATCACCTTCACCCTGCGCATCAAGAACGCCACGAAGGTGCTGATGTACATCGACGGCAGCGTCAACCGCCGCTTCGAGAACATCACCCCTGATATGACGGAATACACCTTCACCATGGCGTTCTCTTCGCTGGGGAACAACGGGGGCAAGCGCACCATTGCGTTCCAAGCTTACAACGGCGCAGTCGGCGGCGACAAGACCTCCGCAACCACCATTTCCCTGACGAGCGGTTCGTCTGCTGCCCCCGTGATTGCGAATGTCAAGATTGACAAGACGACCGCGGTGCTGGGCGAGCAGATTAAATTCACTGTTTATCTGGACAACGCGACGAAGCTGCTGATGTATGTCGACGGGCAGGTGAACCGCCGCTTTGAGGACGTAACGACCAGCATGTCGAAGTACGAGTTCACGATGTCGTTCTCGTCGCTGGGGAATAATGGCGGCGTCCGTACGA
>UMAW01074835.1_pt1 | contig 11067 bp, 10 predicted proteins | sample 1963801 | NCBI WGS metagenome assembly UMAW01 (sample SAMEA4835925, study PRJEB28245) | human gut metagenome | biome: gut microbiome; material: fecal sample | place: Denmark | collected 2008 | reverse complement strand
GCCGCGCTGCGCGGTCTTGAGACCGCCGACGTGCGTTTCGACCATGTCGTTGACATCGACGGTATGGAAGGTTTTGTCGAGCAGGCCGCCAAAGCTCTGTAAAAACTCTGTAAACGAAGCATACTTTCACATCGTTAAAGCCATCTCCATCGGCCGTCCGCAATATGTGGACGGCCGTTTTTCGTCAAGGCTGCTACAGTTGCATGCTCGGAGGCGAACGAGCATGACAGCACCAACGATACCCGCATCTGAATCGGTACGACAGAAGCAACCGGCACAACAATCGAACCAGCCCGAACAGCCCCGGCGTAAGCATGATCGTCTCATCACCCGTGATATGGCGTTGGTCATGCTTGCGACGTTCTGTTTCATGTCGAGCAATATGCTTGCCAATCCGATCGTTGCCGGATATGCGGAATCGTTGGGCGCGGACGGCATGCTGATGGGTGCGGTGGCCGGGTCGATGAGTTTCATCTCACTGTTCTGCCGCCCTATCGCAGGCAATCTTTCCGACAAAACCAGCAAGCGCACGCTTGTGGCGGTTGGCACGGTGCTCTATTTCGCCGCCGGACTGCTGTACTATTTCGCAAACTCCCCCATCATGCTCATCATGGCTCGCGTGATCAACGGCGTTGGTTTCGCATGCTGCTCGGTCTGCCTGGCCACGTGGATGTCGCTTTTGCTGCCGATCCGGCATATGGGTGCCGGCATGGGATTGTATGGCACGATGAACGCGCTGGCTATGGCGGTCGGACCGGCATTGGGTATTCGCGCGCAAAAATACATCGGTTATCGTCTGACGTTTTTGAGTTCGCTGGTGCTGGCGGTGATCATGCTGATCGCCACACTGATGGTGAAGAATGGCGGACAACCGGTACGCAAAAAGCAGACTTCCATAACGGAGAATCCCTCCACTGCCGTAGACATTGACGGTTCTGCTAGCGCAACCAAAAAGCATCGTTTTTCGATCCGTTCGATTCTGGAACCGCGTGTGGTGCCGTTGTCGCTGACGTTCATGATGTTTGCGATAGCGTATTTCGCAAATCAGTCCTTCATCGTGAATTATGTTCAGTCTCGTCATCTGCCGGTATCGTCCGACCTGTTTTTCATGTTTTACGCGGTCGCGTTATTGGTGTTGCGACTGGGCTTGCGCGACCTGTTCGACAGCAAGGGCTTCCGTTTCTGGCTGACGGTCTGCTCGTTGGGCATGCTGGCGATGCTCGCATGCATGACGTTCCTGTTCAATGATTGGATGCTGTTGTTGGCTGCGATTTTCACCGCTGTCGGCTACGGTCTGATGAGTTCAGTCACGCAGGCGCAGGCCGTGGTAATCGCAGGCCGCGAGCGCAGTGGTATTGCGAATAGTACGTATTATGCGGGTATTGATTTGGGTATGTCGGTTGGTCCGTTTGTGGGTGGTTTGGTGTATGGGCGTTTGTCTGCTGTGTGGTTTTATCCGGTGTTTATGTTGGCGATGCCTGTTGCTTGGTTGATTTATTTGTTGTGTGTGAAGCGTGTTTCGCGGTAGTTGTTGGCATCGTGTGCGAGGTTTCTGCCGTAAACCATTCCAAGCGCGTGTCGTTCTAACTGTTTTTGCGGTCGGTCGTATTTTCCATATACGGCAATATGACCGACCGACGCCCATCCTGGCTCGTGCAAGGCGTCCATGCCGAAGGGGAGATGTCAAGATCGGCCCTTGCCGCCGTATTCCGTTCCAGCCTTTCCGGCTATTTGACTTGGTGGATTTTGTTGCCTTTGACCATGTAGGCACGTCGGGCCATGTCGATCATGGGCTGGTCGAATCGGCTGTCTGTGTAGAATTCGTCCACTCGAACGTTGTCTCCGTAGAGTTCGCGGAATCGTTTGGGCTTGTTGGTGTTGAAGTTGAGGTAGTTTACGTTCAACGTGTTGCCGTCGATGGTGGACGAGACCAAATGTTGCACGCCAAGCCTGCGGCAGGCCTCGCCCACGGTGATGTCGAACGAGGCGGTGAGGATCACATCGTCTTCGCGTGGCTCATACCAGGGTTTGATGCGCTTCATGTTCTGATCCCAGAAGGCGTTGACCAATTCTTCGAATTCCAATGATTCGGCCAGTTCGCTTAAATATCCGTGGCATAGCTTGCCCACACCGTATTCCATTTGATCGAACGTGGCTCGTCCGAGCTTGTATTTGATGGCATAGCGCAGTACCGGGGCGATGTACCGCAATACCTTCGGATTGTATTTGGCCGAAAACAGGTACAGGTCGAACAGGCTTTCTCCGTCATAGATGGTTCCATCGAAGTCGAATACACGCATGTATGCAGCTCTCACTTCCTCGTATGCGCGCATTCAATACGCGCCATTGCATCTCATGCTAAAGTCCGAAGGCTGATTCCTTTTTACACCAAGGTGAACGGCCGGCGACCGCAATGTGCACAAATTGCACATCTCAATGCACATTCGGTTCATGTCACGTTTGGAAGGAGGAACCACCACAACAACACAGTCGGACCGCTATTCGCCCCATAGGAGCCGTTCGCGCTGCTGATACTCCTCATCGAACAACGGCTGGGCCTTCGTGTCGATGAGCTTGGCGAATTCCAGATCCTCATCTCGTTCCACCCGATGCTCAGCCATATTCCATTGGTCATGGTACGTGTAACGCAATGCCTCGGCATCCGTTTTCAGAACATGCGACCGGTAAAGGTCCCGTTCGAATAGAAGCGTATCAACCAGCCATCCTGGCTCGTCCGGAAACTTGCTGATGCCATTGACGTACTCCGCACGATACGCGTCATGGACAAGGACAGGCAACGCATCGATACGCAAAAGCTCCTTGAACATGATAAGCCGTCCGATTCGACCGTTGCCGTCCGAAAATGGGTGAATCTTCTCAAACGTCCAATGGACACGGGCGATCTGATACGGTTCATCCTCAAGTTTCGTGCACATATCAAACAGCCTGTCCATAAATTCGGGAACATCCTGCGGCAGCGCAGTCCTTGTCGGAGTGACAGGATTGCCAATAAAGTTCGGCCGAGTCTTGTAGCCGCCCACGTTGAAAAGCGAGTCGGAGACCTGTCTGGTGCCCTGCTTGAGAATGGCATGCAGGTGACAGACCATATCCCGGTCCACCGGCTCATCAGCATGGTCGAGAATCCAACGGAACGCAGCGAAATGATTACGGGTTTCCAACGCATCGTCAGGATTGACCTGTTCGCTGCCATCCGTGGTATAGGTACCGGTGGCAAATAGCTGCGCGGTCTGTTTGGCAGTAAGGGTGGAACCTTCCATATGATTGGAATTCCATGCGAACTGGATTTGTGTAGTCGTGTAAATGCCGTCACCATATCGAGTATCACGCTCTCGGATAAGACGCTCCACGATACGTTCCGCCATAACCCCATCCTTCCTTCATTCCGCTCGACTATCCTCCCATGGTAATTCATTTAGGCTAGAAACCGTGGTGGATGTCGTATATCCTGCAGGTTGGTTCCATGTCGAACGTGACCGTGTCGAACTGTTCGGGATGGTGCACGAACGTATCGATCAGTTTCCATTGGCGACGGCTGATGCCGATACGATAGTCCGGACGGACCATAAGCACCGGCGCTTTCGGCTGGAGTTCCTCCAAGAGCTGCGCGCGCTGTTCGAAGCATTCATCATCGTCGATCCATACGATCGGCGCGGGTTCATTCTCTTCGCATTCGATGCGTACACGTCGTTGGATGGTCTGCCATTTGCCTGTCTCACGTCCCCATTTGGTGACAGGATCGTACCAAGTGATGACATCGACCAGCATGGGATCCCAGCCGAGCATCGGGTCGAGAATCTGACTGCAGTATGGCTGCCAGGTGGACAGCCACCACAATTCCACAATGCCGTCAACTGCCAACGCGTACATGGCGTCGGACAGTTCGCTGGACCAGTGGATGCGCCATGAGCCTACGGGCGTGTGGGCTTTTTCGTTGCCGTCCAAGTGGAACGCTTTTTCAGGATTGTACATTTTCGCGTAGGGACTGTCGGGCTTCGCCCAGGTCATAACTTTGTTCACGCCACTCCTGCGCAAAAGCTTGTCATCCCGGAAAGGCGTTGAGCACCCCATCGAAATCCGTGAACACCACAGGCTTGGAAAACATTTTCAAATCCGTCATCACCACTCCCCTTTCAATCATCAACTATCTTCTTATATTGACCTTACGGTTTCCTCACTACGTTTTACCTGACAAATACTGACAGCACCGCCATCGTTTTATTTGCTACACTCGGATTAGTTCGGCACGGACGCCGAACGACCGCAGGCACGAGCATAGGCAACCGCAAACATGGTCCATAGATGCGCAAAACATGATGCGCGGACGCATCCAAAAAAGCGGTCACCATCACGCAAAGGAGTGAAACATGGCAGACGAATCATCGAAGATTCCAGAAAAAACCGTCGAACAAATCTTCGACGAACGTTATCCCCTCGACAAATGGGAGGATTCAAACTACTCGATACTCGACAAATTCTCAATGCGCGGCCGCAAAGGCTTCGTCACCGGAGCCGCAGGCGGTCTAGGACGCAACGCGGCGGCCGCGCTCGCCCAAGCCGGAGCAGACGTCGCACTAGTCGACCTGCCCAGCCAAGAAGACAAGCTCACCGAACTGGCGAAAGACATGAGCGAACGTTTCGGCACCAACGTCATCGCGCTCACCTGCGACGTCACCAACGTCGAACAAGTAGCCGAACTCAAAACACAATTGGTGGAACAGCTGGGCACCGTCGACTTCGCATTCCTCAACGCCGGAGTCAACGTACCGGGCGACGATCAAGACGCCACCGAAGAAGTATGGACGCGCACCATCAACATCAACCTCAACGGCACCTACCGTACCGGCCGCATCGCGCATGAAATCATGCGCGAACACGGTCATGGCGGCTCACTGATCTTCACAGCCTCCCTGTCCGGACACAACGCGAACTACATGATGGGAAGTCCGACGCCGGTGAACGCGTATGGCGCCACCAAAGCGGCCATCATGGAACACTCACGTTACCTTGCCGCAGCGCTCGCCAAAGATGGCATCCGTTCCAACACCATCTCCCCCGGATACGTGTGGTCTGGAATTTTCAATGGCCGTATCGACATGCCTGGCCACGACGCCATGCTCGAGGTCGTGCCGATGCATCGTTTCGGCACGAATGACGAGATTGCCAGCACGGTGCTCTTCCTCGCCAGCGACGCGTCCTCGTACGTTACTGGCACTGACATTCGCGTAGACGGCGGCTACAGCGTCTTCTAATCACCGTACCCCATTTGATAAATGGCCGGTCGCAGCTAATGTGCTTCGACCGGCCATTTATCTGGTGGTGGTTTCTAGAACATACCGCTACACATGCTTGCGGCGTATCAACGTACCGGCAGTGGTTCCGGCTCCTGCAAGGAGGAGCATGACCGCGATAATGGGAACGATGTCGGAGCCCGTGCGAGGCCGAGTCCGCAGTCGGTTTTCCATCGGCCTTGCTGGCATTCTTGTCTTTCGAGGGCTGCTTGTCATTCGGCTTGGCCTCGCCACCGCCCGGCTGGTCATCAGGCTTCGTTTCCCGCAGCTTCAGACCGTCCAATGCCGTGTTAAGGAGCGTGGCGGCATTGGAGACAAGACCGTTCTGTTCGCTGCTGAACGTGGTGTTGTCGAGTTCGGTCGGATCATCATACATGGCCTGATATCCTGGGATGGTCAGTTTGGCGAGCTGATCGTACATCTTGGAGTAGAGGCGAGCGTTGAAGTTCATGACACTGAACCCTGCGCGGGACAAGTTCATCTGTCGGATTTCCAGATTGTCTGGATCGTAGGCGCCTTCGGCGAACGTCATGTCGGACGATTCGCTGTCGGACGCGCCCTTGCCTGTTCCGCTGGCGTCGAGCGCGCTGCCCGTGGAGTAGTCGAACGGGGTGCCGTCCTTGCCGCTCCATGCGTTGATGATGAGGCTCGACGTGCGGAACGGGTCAAATCCGACTCCTGCGTAGTTGTAGCCCGCAATGTCCTTGCCGGAGGAAACGGTGTCGCCGTTCTCATCGACGAAGTAGATCGGGTTGCCGTCGACGTCGAGCGGATACCCGTCGGGACCCCACACGTTGTCGGTGATCACTGCAAGACCGTCACGGTCGGTATAGCTGCCCATGCGGGATTCGCGATACCATGCGTTGCCGGTCGTGGCCGTCGGATGCAGGAACAGTTCGGCTCCGGACGCGGCATAATAACGACCGAGTTCCGGATAGAAGTGACCGTCTCGACAAATGTCGATACCGACCTTGAGTGGCTTGCCGTCCGAGCCGGTCCACTCGGGCATCTCGAACATGACCGGCGTGCTGCCAGGCAACGACCATGCGGTTTCCTCGGATCCGGCGCGATGCATCTTCTGGTAGGAGTCGGCGTGCCCGTCAGGGAACGCTATGGCAGCGGAATTATAGACCTTCCGCACGCCGTCGCTGTCGGTAATGAGACTCTCGGTGATTTCAGCTTGGGAGGCCGCTATCTTGTATGCTGCGGAGTCTAGGTCGCTTGAGGAAACGTAGCCGGTGAGTGCCGCGACGAAGGCCATGGTGGCGCACAATGCGACGCTGCCCACCGCCGCAACCGCCATGTCGAGCTGTCGTTTGAACCATATGGATTTCGCGGTGACGTTCGCTGCCGCGTCTTTGTTCTCCGTTGTCGTACGGTGCGACGTGGATGTCCCTCTCTTCAACGCGCCATGCTTCCCCAAAATTTCCCCGTTCTGGAAAACATCATAGGAGATAAACGGAATTGTATGACAGTTCGTTTTCCACTTGGCTTCTGAATTCCGAAGAGTAGCTAAAGAGTACTCATGCCCGATTCTGCGAGCGCGATCATTTGACGTTTCCTTTGTTGTTGAACACTGTTTTGCCCATATTTCGCTTATGTATGGCAGGTCAGTCCGTCAAAGCAGTAGGTAGGGGGTATGAAAAACCTCATTTTCACGAAACCGACTGCCATATATAAGCGAGATGCCTCATGTCACATCCCGAAATCTGCCATACATAGGCGAGATACAGCCTGCTTTGCTCAGCACAAGGCCGACAGATCCAGAAAATGCGCACGATGACACGTTTCAAACCATACTTCGCGCAGGATCTTTTTCCGATTTGTTCCCTTGACAGGTCTGACACCTACTGCTTGGGCAGTTCGCGGCGGCGCGCAACGAGTCAACGAACTGTGCACACGCAAAGGCGGGTATGATGACGTTTATTCTCGCTTGGTATCGGCACTTGAAATCCGAAGAACAGTAAGGAGATAATCATGTCCGACATCAATCCGTCAGCAACCACGGCAGCACAGGACTCCCGCACATCTATACGACTCGAAGCGGGACTAACGGCCCCGGACTTTACACTTCCCAGCGACAACGGCGGTAGTGTCACGCTCTCCGCATTGCGCGGCCAAAATATCATCCTATACTTCTACCCTGCCGCGATGACTCCCGGCTGCACCACCGAGGCCTGCGACTTCCGCGACAACCTCGCACGCCTAAGCTCCCGCGGATTCACCGTGCTCGGCGTATCGAAGGATCCGATGGACAAGCTCATCCGATTCCGCGAGCGCGACCATTTGACGTTCCCTCTGCTGTCGGATGCTGATTTGACTGTGCATCGTTTGTATGGCGCGTATGGTGAGAAGAAGTTGTATGGCAAGGTTTATGAGGGTGTGATTCGTTCGACTTTTGTGATTGATGGTGATGGGGTGATTCGTGTTGCCCGATACAACGTGCGCGCGAAGGGTCATGTTGATTCTTTGCTGCGCGCGCTTGACAAGCTCGATGGTTCTGTTTTCTAGTCTGGAGTGCATTGTTGCTTTTAGATCAGCTTTTTCATGCGAATGACGTAAGCAGCGTCAGTAGCGGGTAGATGTCGAATTCCTGATAGTGGTCGTGCAGTGTGCCGATGTCTTCAAACATGGGCTCTTCAGCGAGCCTTTCGAGGGTCTCGTAACTGCGCGGGGCACGGCCTCGTAAGAGAAGAGAAAAAGCGCGATGAGACTCAGACTTTCGACAATAAATCATCGTCTTCCGACATGTCAGCCCACGGCTCGCGTGTACGGTTTGCTTGATCGTGTTGGCGATGCGTTGGCTGAGGAGCGTGAATGTTTGGAATTGAAGGCGATTGAAATGTTGAAGGAGCCGAAACGTCTTGTGCAGCCGGAGCCGGTGGATCATGCTTGGTGGGATGATGGTTCCGGCGTATACAGCGTTGGCTGATAGGTCCGGTAAGCTAGTGTGTATCCAGCGGAGAGGGACGTGCCATGGTAATGCGGCGCAATTATGAGCAGACGGTTGCGGGAAGGCATCGCATGATGAGGCGTGCCGACCGTGAGGTGGCCGATCCGCGGCAGGTCGAGGCGATTGTCGCAACATGCAAGATCGTGAATATTGCATACACCGATGCGGAGGGCATCACCATCGTGCCGTTGAATTTTGGATACGTATTCGACACGGAATCCAATCATCTCACCTTGTATTTCCATGGTTCTGCGACCGGGCGCAAGATGGACGCGGTCAAGGCTGTAGGCAACGCGCTTCCTGTAGCATTCGAAATGGCGACTGACTGCGAGGTGGTCGAGGGGCACACGCTGTGCAATTGGGGCGAGGCGTTCAAGTCGATCGTTGGCAATGGTATCGCGTCCATCATCGACGATCTTGACGAGGCGCGCCAGGGGCTCGCACTGCTGATGAGGCAGCAGGCCGGTATGGAGCATGTGGAGTTCACCGACCAGCAGGTACGCGCCGTCACCGTATGGAAGGTGGAAGCGGACTACTTCACCGCCAAAGTGCGCGAAAAGCCCCAGCTGCATACGCACTGACCTCATACCGCACCTGACGCAATGATGCGCTGCTTCCAAGCCCGAGGATGGGAATTGGGAACAGCGCATCAGATGTAAAACGCTAGACCGAAGTCCGGCTGCGGCCAAGTTGCAAGTCAGGCCGTAACCCGGTCGAGATAAGGTTTTAAATCAAGCCTTCCGGCGGGAACGCCGCGCGTAGCTTCCTCCAAGAATCGCGGAGGACACCATCACGACGGTCGCCACGATGGCGGGCGTCACGCTCGAACCGGTTTTGGCGAGCTTGACTGCATCGCCGCCGTTCGCGGACGATTTCACCGGATGCTTCCGCTGGCCGTTCGCATCATTCGCACCCGGAGCCTTCTGCGAATCATCTGGTGTCGATTCATGGCCTGGCGTTTCAGGCTGACCTTCCTCATCCGTCAGTCGGGCATCAACCGTGGTTCCCTTACCATTCAGACAGCTTTTCAGCTCGCTTTCCTTATACCAGGTCGAACCATCCGCAATTGGCGTGCAGGAATCGCTGAATCCGATTTCCTTCTCGTTGTACAGCATTCTGACCAACGGCTGATACGGCTGCCCCGAAGCGTCCGCACCATCACGCACAACCACATCCCACTGCACATTCGCAGCCATCGGCGTCACACTTTCGCCACGCCACGGATTGTTCTCATACGTGTACAGTTCACTCGCCTGCCGCTGCGATCCAGGCAGCTTCAGCAATGCCGCAAACGGAATAATGGTTTCGGCATGTGCGAATCGGAACGTCGCGGCGGTGCCGGCCCGCTCCCTCGTGTCGATCGCATTGAAGAAATCGTCGAGCAACGGCTGGGCGATGCGGTAGGTCTCATCCTGACCTGCGCGCCCCGGTCCCTTCTCGTAGAAGTCCTCGGCATCAAGAGACCAAGCAAACGTCTTCGCATCCTGGGCGTGCTGACCTTGGAAGTACTGGTCGAAATTGAACATGTGGGATCCGGTGTTCTCCTGTTCCATATCGGCCGCGATGATGTACAGATTGTACAAATCCATTGCCGCATCCTGTTCCGACGCGATCTTCTTCTTGGCGTCACCGCACGCGTTCGCATCCTTGGCAGGATCGGCGCCGGCAGCGCAATTGGCCGCACCCTTCTTCGTGCCGTCAGCCGTGTTGTACCAGATGCGCTGGCCTTCCTCCTTGCCGATGGACGCGAGGAAATCGTCAGTGAAGATTTGAGAGAGCAGATCATGCGAAGCGGTAGTCATGGACGGATCGTTCGTCACGTTTTCCTCAGCTTCGGCGAGACCCTCATCATTCGCGACGAACTGCTGGTAACGTTCCGCGCGCTCCTTGGCCTCGCCCGTTTTCTGCGTACCATCCGGATTATCGGTCTTATGGAAATACAATGTGGTGGTGTTCTTGTCGAAATCCTTGCCGGAATTGTTATCCGCAGGATTATTCGGTGCTACAACCGCATTCGCCAGCAAACCGTTGGAAGCCTGATCGAATCCTAGTTTGAAATTCTCTCCGGATTCGGTTGCGCGAGGCTCACCCGAGCTCTGGTATGAGACGCGCAGCCCCTGCTTTGCGGCATTGGCAAACAGATCAGCATCACGCTGGTATATTCTCTCACCAATGCCCTGATGCTGTATGGCGCCCTGACCAGAGAGCATGCCATACCCGTTGCCCACGTTGGCCGCGGTAATGGCATTGACATTGTTGATGAATTCCTTGCCAGCCTCTGGACTAACGAATCCAGCATAATTGTTTTCCGCAGCAGACTGAGCCATCAGTGTCAGCAAAGCGTCATACTTGTAGCTCGACAGGCCACGCGAGCCATGCCTTGCCACAGACTCGGTGTATGCAAGATGGTATCTGTTCGGAATTGCTGAATATGATGTGCTCGCCGGCGCAACATACGGCTGCTTGCTGCTGTAATACCGGGCGGTTCCTTCCCCAGCCAAAGCCGCTGGCGTTGCGAGCATGGCCGCTGCCACTACAGCGCTTGTCAACGCGAGCATGCCACCGCCCACCGATTTGGTACCGCGTTTGCGCCAGGCTCCTGCCTGCCGCTGTTCCTTTGTTGCCATATGGTTTTTCGCCATTATCCTCATTCTTCTACCTCTTCTGCTTTGCCACAGTGAAGCTGTCAGACAAGCCAGCCCGGGTGACAAAATAGGCTCGGAAGGCGAACACGCAACGCCTTAAACGTGAACGATCGACAAATAATCCGCGAACGCAAGTAAATGTCGCTTCCGTCAATCGCCG
>UMAW01021085.1_pt1 | contig 11089 bp, 8 predicted proteins | sample 1963801 | NCBI WGS metagenome assembly UMAW01 (sample SAMEA4835925, study PRJEB28245) | human gut metagenome | biome: gut microbiome; material: fecal sample | place: Denmark | collected 2008 | reverse complement strand
CATGATTGCTGGCCCTTCGCTTGAGGTATGTGTTCCACGCCACCTCTCCCGCCTCTGGGGGCGCTCCACCGCCGTGAAAGCAGTATCATCGCGTCAGAGCCGGGACGCACCTGCCGAAGCGCTCCTTGGGTTGCGGCAGGGCCAGTTTTATGTAGCCGGTGATTCGGATATTTTACTTTCAAGGTTCTCAAGGGGAGAGAGCCTTATTTTTGCTCTCATAATATAAAGACTGTTTTCGGAGAAAAAAATTAGAGAAAATTAGAAATTTTTTTCTTGATGCTGAAATTTGTTTGTTTTATACTGTAAGCATACGAATGTGAGGCGATTCGACTCGTGAGACATGAGGGCGGGAACCTAATATATGCTCTTTCCAATGGGAAGCTGGTATCCGTAGAGGATGTTCCTGCGGGGCTCAAATGTGACTGCTTTTGCCCCGCCTGCGGGGAGCAGCTTGTGGCAAAGAAAGGTCAGAAAATGACCCACCATTTTGCACACAAGGCAGGCACAAATTGTGCTTTTGGGTATCAGACCTCCTTGCATTTACTGGCAAAGGATATTCTTGCTAATGCCCGCCGCATGGTGATTCCGGAGTTATATCTGCGCCCGGACAAACCGTGGCTCAGAGATCACCTTATTTCACCTGCGAGAGAGATTTTAATTGATGAAGTTGATGTCGAGCAGAATCATGGCAGCATTATTCCAGATGTTGCCGTCTATGCGGGTGGAAAAAAGTTCTTCGTAGAGATTTATGTTACCCACGCAGTTGACGAGGAAAAACTCTCTAAGTTGAAACAAGCAGGAATCTCTACCATTGAAATCGATTTAAGTAAGGCTGACCGATATATACAAGCCACCGACTTATCAGAAGTTCTTCTTGGCAACAGTGAAAATAAGAAATGGATATTCAATACGCAGGTTGACAAGTATTATCAAGCATTTCTCCAAGTCTCGGAAAAAAGACGTATTTTCCGCAAAGGACGTGTAGACTATACGGATTTCTGCCCAAGAAAGCTGCACTGGGTCAATGGAAAACCCTGCGCCAGCCAGCTTGAAGACTGTTTTAACTGTGATTATCAGTTTGAGGTTGGCGACGATTATGTGCTTTGCATGGGGCGGTCACTTGTTACTTCCATTGATGATTTGAAGAAACCACGAAAAGAGCGCCGCCCTTGCCGAACATCGCCTGTGAATTTCAAGACGATGGCAGATGCCAAGCTTTGGATATGCCCAGATTGCGGCTATCCCTTGCACCGCGTAGAGGGGAAGCATGGCTCCTTTATTGGGTGCAGCAATTACCCGTGGTGTAATTTTACAATGCCTGATAATAGCAAATAATGGGTTGCCCGACACATCATCGGACAACCCATTTTGTCTTATTTGCTTGTAAGAGTTTGATACATTTTCATCAGTTCGGCAACGCAGGCGCTCTCGCTGGTACGGGCGGGGCTGCCTTTTACAAAACCATAGGCATCCATCACAGCGCGGTCATTGGCTTGGTGCGCCTTGCGCAGTTCCGGCGGCATGGTCAGTTCATCGTAAAGGTCTGCCAAGCTGCTGTCCGGGTAGAGCGCACGGGCATCGAGGATAGCCTGTGCGGTCTGCTCGATTTTTAGCTTTTTCTGTTCAGTTGGGGTCGGCCAAGGGAAATTGTTATAGACAAGTGTATTCGAGTAACGATAGTCGCTTTTTAACCGTCCACAAACGACACGCATCCACGCCATATGAACATTAGAGGTTATAATTCCAAAATGATATAAGTCTGCATTCGGCACCACAAAAACAAGGTCACTGCAAATCGTATCCGGATTCATAAATCCAATCGGCACATAGCGACGCCTTTCTGACGACACTTTAGGCACAACGACAAATGTGCTATTAGGCTGACGTATTTCGGTAAACAATGTTGGCATTTCCGCCCATTTTTGCGTAGCCAGCTTTGTACTCTTGAGACGCATCTCCCTAACCGCTGCAACTCTTCGCATAACTTCTGGACATGCTTTTATATCAGCCGGATTGGCGTTTACTAGCCACAGGCAATATCGCTTTTTCCCTTTTATAAATTCTTCTGCTCCGACAAATTCACGAATATATTTTCTTGCTTTCGGTTCGGCCTTAATCAAATCATCAGCAATTTCTTTTGTTTCAAGTATTAAATTGCCGCCATCTGTTGGTTGACTGCCTTTGTTCATCAAAGGTACATCACAAATAGGCTTGCTCCTTTTCTCTATAAATACGGTTGGCGCATCCAGCAAATAGGGGTTTATATTTTTTGCTTCAATAATGTGCGGGCCATTATATAACTTGGCGGATTGACTATTTTGTGATGTGCTAAACCCAATAATAACACAGTGAACGTGTGCCTTAAGTGATGCTTCACTATCCCATCTAAAAGTTCGATAAGCAAAATCAATGTGCACAGAATAATTTTCTTCAAGTAATTTCCATATTGCGGCAACTTGTTCTCCCTGCGAAATCGAATTTGTTGACACAAATGCTGCCTTTACATTCGTCTTGTTTATTAGTACGGCTGCCTTAAAGTACCATCCTGCTACATAGTCAATATTCTTTCCTGCACCAGTATTAAGCGCTGCAAGATCATCTTTTTGCGCTTTACTCTGATAGGCATACCCCACAAACGGCGGATTACCCATAATATAGGACAATTCCTTTTTCTGCACTACCGTTTCCCAATCAATGCGCAGGGCATTGCCCTCCACAATGTTAGTGTACGACTTTAGCGGCAGGAAATTCAGCGGGATAGAGATGATGGCCTCAGTCTCTTTCATCATCTGGCTTTCCGCAATCCAAAGTGCCGTGCGGGCAACGGTAACGGCAAAGTCATTGATCTCAATACCGTAAAATTGCCCGATGGACACCTTGATACCTGCGAAGTCTGCGCCCAAGCCCATCATTGCTGTTTGGCCTTGGGCTTCCTTGGTCTGGTCTGTAATGATTTCATTTTCCAGCCGACGCAAACTCAGATAGGTTTCCGTTAGGAAATTCCCGCTGCCACAGGCAGGGTCGAAGAACACCAGTTTGGATATTTTGTTCTGAAATTCCGTCAGCAACCGGGTACGCCAACTGTCAGACCTCGGACGTGCCAGAATCGCAGCCAATTCGGCTTTCAGGTCATCTAAAAACAGCGGGTCAATTACCTTGTGGATATTCTCGATGCTTGTGTAGTGCATACCGCCGCTGCGGCGGGTCTCCGGGTTCAAGGTACTTTCAAATACAGCACCAAAAATTGTAGGGCTGATTTTGCTCCAATCAAAATCCTCGCTGCACTCGCCCAATAACAGGTGAATAATATGCTCATCCAGACGGGGTATCTCAATATGCTCGTCTTTGAACAGCCCACCATTTACATAGGGAAACTCCAGCAGTTCCGGGTCATCGTAGGGGTCACGGTCCTCCGGTTTGGTATCGAGAATACGGAACAGTTCCAGCAATGCTTTACGGACATCGTTGATGTCCTTGTCCGCCACTTTTTTCAGATAGTTATGGAATTTGCCATGACCTGCAAAAAGCCCTGCATCCTCGGCGTACATACAGAACACAAGCCGGACACACAGCTTATTCAAACTGCGCAGCGTTTCCGGGTTGTTCGGATCCTGATATTTTGCGAGAATAGCATCATACAGTGCGCCGACAAGTTCACCAGCCTTTAAGGAGACTGCTATTTCCTGCTTGATATTTTCATCGCCGGTGTCCACAAGGAAATTCATCCGATTATACTGTTCCGGCAAATCTTCCAGCTTCAGCACTTCCGGGGCGTTCAGCGGATGTTCCATATCGTAAATACGGAACTCACGGAAATTGCAGGTTACAGACCAACGCGGATGCTCCGACAACGGCAGAGCCATCGCATAGCGCTGTAACTGCTCAATGGGACGCAGCCACGTTTTGTCACTCTGTTGGATAGCGGCATCAAGGTCTTTGGTGATGTCCTTCTGTTCGACCAGTACCCTTGTCGGCTTCACATACACGTCAATGAACTTTGTGTGTTCCAGTTTGACGCGCTTTTCAAATTCGACATTTTCGGCTATGCCGTCCAATCCGTAAACATCACGCAAAAGCGACATCCAAAATGTCTGCGTATCGCTTTTTTCATTGCCCCTATCTTTCCAATCTGCGGCAAATTTGGTGGCGGCTTTTTTCTTTTCCGTTTCTGTCATAGCTGCACCGTCCTCCCCAACGAATAATAATATTATTATACCATCGAGATTTACTACGAACAAGAGGAAAAGCGGGGCCGAAGCCCCGCTTTCCGTTATCTGAATTTTTCAATTACGCCAAGAAACGCAATCACAAGATTCTGGTACAAGTCCTCATCAAATTTTCCGTTGATGTATTTCTTTACGCTGGTGAGGCCCATGACGTGGTCTATTGCTTATTGGAAATCCGATGCGTTTTAATTACGCTGCTCTAAATAAATTCGAGCCTCGTATGGTTTCAAGCTGGAACCTTGCTCTGCATAATTGCTAATCAGCAATGCTCCTTTTCTATATTCTTCAGGAATCACCTCATTCAATTCCTTTGCACGGAAATTGCAGATAACATAAAGTATCTGATCTTTCCATGTTCTCTTATAAGCAAATACATCCGGGTCATCCCCCATAAGAAGTTGATAATCACCCTCGGCAAAAATAGGATACTTTTTACGAAGGGCAATGAGGGCTTTGTAATAGGCGAATACGGAATCTGCGGTATTACACTCTCCTGCGGCATTGATTTGCAGATAGTTCGGATTTACTTTTAGCCATGGCTCTCCTACAGTGAAACCGGCATTTTTACTGTCATCCCACTGCATGGGAGTTCTGGCGTTGTCACGCCCTTTGGCGTGAATAGAACGCATGACATCTTCCTCTGCATAGCCTTCCGCCAGTCTATCACGGTAAATGTGCAACGTTTCAATATCACGATAATCCGATATATCATACGGCGCATTGGTCATGCCAAGTTCTTCGCCCTGATAGATGTAGGGCGTTCCCTGCATACCGTGCAGCAAGGTGGCGAACATCTTTGCAGATTCTACGCGGTATTTTCCATCGTCACCCCAGCGGGATACGATTCGCGGAAGGTCGTGGTTGTTCCAAAACAGGCTGTTCCAGCCGCAACCATGCAGCCCAGTTTGCCATTTACTAAGGACCTTCTTTAGCTCCATCCAGTCAAGCGGTTCCAAATCCCATTTTTCTTTTCCGGGGATCTGATCCAAACCAATGTGCTCAAATTGGAAAACCATAGAAAATTCCCGGCCGCTGGGGTCGCTGTAGATTTTCGCGTTATCTACATTGGCTCCCCACGCTTCACCCACCGTCACAAGGTCGGTTCCACCGAAAGTATGGCGGTTCATCTCCCGGATGTAGGCGTGCAGCATAGGCCCGTTATTCGTGATCTTCAAATCAGGTTCTTTTGCAATCTGATCAATCACGTCCAGCCGGAAGCCACCGACACCACGTTCAATCCAGAAATTGATAATTTTATAGATTTCCTCTCGAACTTTCGGATTATCCCAATTCAAATCAGGCTGCTTTACGGAAAACTGGTGGAAATAGTATTGCTGTACATCCGGCACCCAAGTCCATGCAGAACCACCGAAGCAGGCTTTCATGTCGTTTGGCGGCACATCTTCGTTTCCGTCCCGCCAGACATAGTAATCATGGAAAGGATTGTCTCTGCTTTTCTTTGCTTCCAGAAACCAAGGATGCTCATCCGAGGAATGGTTCAATACCAAATCCATAATGATACGGATATTCCGCTTCCTTGCTTCACCAATCAGCGTATCCATATCGGCCAGCGTTCCGAACATAGGGTCAATATCACAGTAATCTGAAATATCATAGCCATTATCATCTTGCGGTGAACGGTAGACTGGGCTGAGCCAAATGGCGTCGATTCCCAAATCGGCTAAATAGTCTAAGCGACTGGTAATGCCCTGCAAATCGCCGATTCCATCGCCGTTGCTGTCTTGGAAACTGCGTGGATAGATTTGATAGATTACCGCACTTTTCCACCACGGACTTTTTGCGGTTGCCATAGTTGCTCACTCCTCTTTTGTGTCAATCCAAATGGTTGTCCAATAGTTCAGGTTTGGTACGGTAAAGTCAATAAATTTTCCGGTTTTTGTTGCTTTTTCTGTAAACGAAAGCTCTATTGCGTCCATGTTTTCCCCGTCGGGAGTGCTGAAGCAAATCTTTTCAACCGGGGTATCAACCTGCACGGTAAACTTTATATCCTTTTGGATGTTTGGTTCTTCTTTACCCTCGTTCCAGTAATCCTCGCTTTGGCCGCACAGGTTGAGTAAATAGATGCACTTACGATAATCTTTTTCACGGAGAATCATCCAGATTTTCCCTGCTTCACCGTAGGAACTCACCTTATGGCTGGTGCATTGATACTCATAGTTATCCCACCCGGTATGGGTCATCGTCACGTCCTGCAATTCGGGATCAAAGAACAAATTTTCATACCGAATCATATAGTCGTAGTATCGTCTGATGGCTTCGGCTTCGGAATCGCTGAACTTTGTATAATCGCTGTAATATCCCTGTGTCAGAGCCGTCTGATTTTCGCCGGTCAAAAGATGTGTGGCACCGTTTGAAACAATACTTCCCATCAGCAGCTTGGCAGCGGGGAGAGCTTTTTCACGTTTGCCTTCCCGGAACGGTTTCAGATAGGCTGCCAAAATGATACTTTTGTCATCTTTGGCATAAGTTCTTGCATCCCGGATAAGCTGCGCGATGCTTGCATACCGTTCGTAAGGAGGCCACACCTCAATATAGACAGCATCTTGCTTTCTATCCGCAGTTCTCTGGACAGGCCATGCTCCGACATTGTTGAAAATCAAATAGGGTTCTTCTTCACCATGTACATTTTCGCGCGTTTCATCAATGAGAGTCGGAAGTTCGTTTTCCAATTTGATTTTCTTCGGGATTGCGTCCAGATGAGAATATGCTGTTTTGGGGAATCCATAGGTGTCCATGTGGATGCCGGAAAATCCCATCATGCTGATTGCATTTTGGTATTCCTCGAAAAGATGCTTTCGCCAGGGCGAGTCCGCCGCAATATTCATGATGTAGAACACATCAATAAATACAAACGGTTCCTGACAGGAATTGTAAAACGCCCATGTCGGATGCTTTTCAAAAAATGGCTTGCTGGCGGCGTACACAGCACCGTATGCGGTTGGGTGCATCCCCAGCGCTTTTGCCTTTGCGATTTTTGCTTTAACTGTACTGCCGGAGATTTCCTTGCCCATCATATCATGGTATTCTTCTTGCGGAGCCACAAGAGAATCGTGGCGGTAAGACCAGTCATAGAACTGTATGAGATTGATGTGACATTTTAACAGCCATTCCAATGCACCATTGTCTCGGTCTTTTTCTGTGAAGTCGCTTAAGAATCCATACCGTAAAAGTTTTCTAGGAGATTCTGCAACATCAAAGGCGGTCTGCAAAATTGGTTTTTCCAAATCATTCTGCTGATAAACATTTACGCCATATCCTGCAAAAGTAGCAGAGAAAGCGCCTATGGATACCGTTGTTTTGTTCTCGGTCAATACAATGTTTTGCTCCCATACCGTTTTGGAGAGGAGCAGTACCCGGATATGGACAGAGATGGGCAGTACATCATCACAGATAAGGCAAAGGGTTACAGTTTCATTTGTACTAAACTGTGCTTTTGACGGATAAATGTCCATTCTATAACTCCTTACCCCTTAATCGCACCTTCCGTAAGACCCTTCATTAGGCTCTTCTGGAAAATAAGGAAAATCACAACGACCGGCACAATGGCAATGACCGCCGTAGCTGCCATCAGATTCCATTTAGCTCCTGCAAACTGCTGGAAATAGACAGACAATGCCTGCGGCACATTATGCTTTGCACTGCTTTGCAGGAAAAAGACTGCCTGCGAGTAGTTATTCCAGATGCCAAAGCCATTCAAGATAACAACCGCAGAAATAGAGGGCATCAGCAGCGGAAAAACAATACGCCAAAATGCCATAAAAGGCGTACAGCCATCAATAACGGCTGCTTCTTCAAGCTCTCTCGGCAGAGCACGGATAAAGCCGGAGAATACAAAGACCGCCTGTGGCAACGCAAGTGTCGCACAAACACAAGCCATACCCCACAAGGTATTTACCGCTTTGATCTTGATCATCAAAGTATAAAGCGGCACTGTATTGATAATGCCGGGAATCATCATGCAGCAAAGCATAATGTTGAACACCATGCGGTTGAACATGTTCGAGTATCTGGCAACAGCGTAACCTGCCATCGCTCCAAGGAAAACAATCAGCAGCAATGCGGTCAAGGTAATGATACCAGAGTTGATCATAGCTCGACCAATATTGGATTTAGCCCACCCCTCTGCATAGTTTCCGAAATAGAAATCCGGGATCAGAACATTGCCATCGTACATGTTGCTGCCGGGTTCGTTCAGAGACAAAATCAGCAGCACTACGAATGGGCAAAGGCAGAGCAGACAAATCAGAATAATCGCCAAATAGCGCGGGAAAGTTGCTTTCGATTTCATTTTAGCCACCACCAGTTATCAATCTTTCGTGCGTGTCAGGCGCAGCGAAATCAAAACAGGAATCAGAACGATCAAGAACATAATCATAGCAACTGCCGTAGAATAGCCTGTTTTGCTGCCGTAGCACATACGCATAATGTAAATACTTAATGTTTCTGTCTGATAACCGGGACCGCCACTCGTCAGCGACATTACAATGTCGAACACGGAGAGCGAACCGATGATGTTGGTAACCACATTGATACGAATGGAAGGAACCAGCAGCGGCAACGTAATAAAACGGAAGCTCTGCCAGCCAGTAGCACCATCAATCATTGCTGCATCGTACAAATCCTGCGAGATGTTCTGCAAGCCTGCCAAATAGATAATCATCGTCATGCCAGCATACTGCCAAACATTCACGAGAACAAGCACAACGATTTCTGAAGTATAGCTGCTCATCCAGTTGGGGAACCATTCGGGATGCCCCATCTGATTCAGCAAATTGAAAATAACGCCGCGCCCCGGCTGGAGAAGCAGATACCAGATATAACCCATAATCAGGGGGCTGATGATAGCGGGCATATAGATGCAGGCTCTTGCAACAGATTTTCCTTTGAACTTACTGTTCATCAGAAGAGCATACAGCAAGCCGACAATGTTAAGTAGCGGCGCACTGCCTAACGCGAACAGAACGGTCGTCTTTATATCCGAAATAGCACGGCTGTCCTTGAAAAAGTCAACAAAGTTTTTCAGACCTATAAATTCAGCTTGCCCGTAGCCATTCCAGTTTGTCAGGCTCATGCCAATGCCTTTTGTCAACGGATAAATAAAGAAAAGGCAATACAAAGCAAAAGCGGGCACAGCCATAAATGTATGTAGACCGATTTTTCTATTTTTCATGTAATACACCTGCATTTACAAGTAAGAGGCGCACCGTGAATTATGCGGTGCGCCTCTGCTTGTATGTCACCTATTGAGATTTGATACGCACGACTTAGAAGGAGAAAAGAGTCGTTTTAAGATGCCATACCATCCGTCCAGGCTTTCTCATAAGCCTCGGCAAACTCGGTAGGAGTATACTGACCAGCCAGCAGTTCCTGCACCATACGACCTGCATCGTCACCAGAGAAACCGGCGGGCTTCTCATTGGTGAAGCCGATATTGGCAGCGCTCTTCAGGGCAGCATTGACTTCCTTCACGACGTTTTCAGGTGCCCACTCAGCATCAACATCGGTAAATGCGCTGGGAGCCTTGGCAACTTCGCTGTACTTCTTCTGATTTTCAGGGCTAAACAGGAAGTTCAGGAACTCGATGCACTCTTCTTTGTGCTCGGTCGTTGCAGAAATGCAGTAGCCGGAATCTTCAGCGCTCAGAACAACAGGCTTGGAGTTGGGCATATAAGCGGGATACGGTGCGAAACCGATCTTATCTGCCATATCGGGGTTGGCTTCGAGAACGCTGGACAGCGCCCACATACCATTGCTGAACATGGCGGCCTTGCCGTTTGCGAAGTCCTGTACGCAGTTGTCGTTCGTGGCAGTCAGCACGTCAGCGTTGATGAGGCCCTTATTTTGGAGATCGACCAGATCCTCACCAAAAACAGCCATCGGACCATCTGCTGCTGCAAACTGGAGCTTGTCCTGATCGTTGGCCAAGAAAGCCTTCTTAGCGTCAACAGCGCCCAGCGTGGACTTGATGTAACCATGAGGCAGGAACTCAATCAGGTGGCCAAGGTGCCAAGCCTCACTACCGAAGATGAACCACGGAGTAACATCAGGCTCTTTCTCCTTGATGGTCTCCAGCATGGTCTCAAAGTCTGCCCATTCGGTCGGGAACTCGGTATAACCAGCTTCGTTCAAAATGTCCTTGTTGTAGAAGAAACCGGCCATCGTCATGTTCGTGCAGATACGATAGACATTGCCAGAGCTTACATCCGTGCAAGCGGCCTTCATATCCGGGGACATACGATCCCAGAACTCGTTCAAGTCCGAGATGTCCATGTACTTGCCTTCATCGACAAAGCCCTGTTCGTAGGTGGTCATAATGTCAGGTACTTCGTTGGAGGCGAATTTGATCTTGATGACGTTGCTGGCATCTTTCTGATATTCTTGCTCAACAACGATATGATCCTGAGAAGCGTTGAACTCATCGATGATTTCGTTCATCACATCGATAGTTTCGATTTTGCCGGTAAAGAGCTTGATATTTACTTTTTCACCGGAGGTTTCGGTGCTTTCTGCCGTAGAGGTGCTTTCAGCTGGGGTAGAATCTGCACTGCTGGATGCCGTGCTGCTGGCTGCGCCGCCGCAACCGGCCAACGTGCCGCCGAGCATTGCCACTGCCATCGTCATTGCAGCGATCTTACGAAGTTTCATAGTATTCTTCCTTCCTTATGTGATTTGAATTTCAAATTGATCGGTTTGAAATTCGGAAAATCATTTGGAAGCGCGCCTTCCTTATGTCTCTATTGTACCACAGTCGTAATTGTAATAAATACCCAAAATTTTAGATAAAGGTTTCTCTTTTTTGGGAATTTGGCTTTTCCCATTGCACATTATGTCCTCATGAGTTT
>UMAW01001853.1_pt1 | contig 11198 bp, 16 predicted proteins | sample 1963801 | NCBI WGS metagenome assembly UMAW01 (sample SAMEA4835925, study PRJEB28245) | human gut metagenome | biome: gut microbiome; material: fecal sample | place: Denmark | collected 2008 | reverse complement strand
AACACACTACACTTTGCAAGCAAAGTCGTGTGCCAAGGGGCAAGCCCCTTTGGAAACCCCGGACAACAAAACAGGCTGAATATCTCGCACTTTCCCGGTGCTTGATACTCAACCTTTATTTGTTGTCAGCAGCCCCCGTTTCGTGGTCTGCGTGTAGTTCCTTGTAAACTGACCTAATGGAAAGTTTAAAGCTCATTATGACAGTGTTTTTAGGAATGATCTTTATCCCGCTTCCATCAACTGCTGTTGCAGTTATCTTCTCAGCAGTATTCTCGATGTATTTATTGCATTTTGTAAGATCGGCAATAGATATCCAAGGCTCGGTGCCTTCGTTCCAAAATTTTGGTGAATGGCGATCCGGGGTTTTCCCCATTTGCAGATTGAATATTTCGCCAAGTTTATATCTCATCATTCATCCCCACAAATCCGAATTGATTCGCGCAGTTTTACAATATTTTTCCCACGATAATCCGTATATTGTTTCGCAGCACATATTCCTAACTGCTTCTGTCAATGCAAACAGGTAACCAATATCACAAGACACACGCGATACCTCATAACTATAGCGCCATTTTGCAAAAGCATCCGCAACCGTATCTATCACTTGTATACCAAAGGCATCCGTTAAAGCTCCATGTTTTTCTTCAACTTCCTTAAGAATTCTGCTTTTCTTTTCATCTGGAAGAGCCTCAAGCAATTCGTTCAATTTATGACTCTTTTTACTACCATTCTCTAAATAATCGAGAAGCGTCTTAATATATACTTCGCAGGCGAATGACAGGTTCACAATCATTGGTGTAGCATATATATCAATACGGCCTTCGAGTTTTTTCATTTTATTCCCACACATTTTTGCGCAAACATAAAAGCTGTTTGCCTGTTCAAGCATTAGTTGAAAGCCCATATTATTTCAGCATCTCCTCCAGTTCATCCATCGCCGCGCCAATTTCCTTCTCCAGCCGCCGCAACTCTGCCATGATCTCGCTGGTCGGCGGATACTCCACGGGCTTATACTCGGTTTTCTTATACTTGTTGATGGACAGGTCATAACCATTGTCCACGATCTCCGCCCTGGGCACGAGGAAAGACTTCTCTGTGCGCTGGCGGTCTTTTTCGGCATCCAGATTGCGGAACCGTGCAATGATATCAGGGATATCGTTGTCTGCCACCGGGCTGCGCTTATCGTCCAGCGAGAAACCGTCGGCGGTCATGTCGTAGAACCACACATTGTCCGTGCCTCCGTGTCCGGTTTTTGTGAAAATCAGAACGGCGGTGGACACGCCCGCGTAGGGCTTGAACACGCCGGAAGGCATAGAGATCACGGCCTCCAGCCGGTTGCCGTCTACCAGTTCCTTGCGGATGGCCTTGTGAGCGGTGGACGAGCCGAACAGCACACCGTCCGGCACGATGCAGGCGCAGCGCCCGCCGATGCGCAGCATCCGCAGGAACAGGGCCAGAAACAGCAGCTCGGTTTTCTTGGTCTTGCAGACCTTGAGAAGATCCGCCGACACGGTGTCTGCGTCCAGACTGCCCTTGAAGGGCGGGTTGGCCAAAATCAGGGAATACTTCTCCTTGTCCGGGTTCTGGTCGCTAAGGCTGTCCCGGTACTCGATAAAGGGGTTGTCGATGCCGTGGGTCATCATGTTCATGGCGCCGATGCGGAGCATGGTGCGGTCCATGTCATAGCCGAAGAACATGTGGTTCATGTAGTGATCTTTCTTCTGGCGGTTGAAGAAGATCTCTTCCTTGCGGTGCTCTTTCAGGTATTCACCCGCTGAAACAAGAAAGCCGGAGGTGCCGCAGGCTGGGTCGCAAATAATATCGTCGGCTTTCGGGTCCATCAGCTCCACCATCATGCGGATGATGTGGCGTGGGGTGCGGAACTGACCGTTGAGGCCGGACTGGCTGATTTTGCTCAGCAGATATTCATAGGTATCGCCCCGCACATCCACCGCCTGAGATTCGTTCATCAGGCGATAAATCTCGTCCAGCGCATCCACCACTTTGGATAGCAGAAGCGGCGTGGGCAGCTTGAAAATGGCATCGTCCATGTACTTGGAATAGGCGCTGTTTTTGTCTCCGTGGAGGTTCTTGATAAAGGGAAACACCCACTCCTGCATGACAGAGTACATCTTCCCCGCCGGGAAGTCATGAAATACACTCCATTTGAGCTGCTGGCCGTCGATGGTGCGCTCGCCCACCTGCACCTCATCGGTGAAGATGCTGGCATAAGGCAGCCCCAGCATGGCAGCCTCTTTCGCCCGGAGATTGTCCGAATCATCCAAGTCATGAATGAACATCAGATACGTGATCTGTTCGATCACATCCAGCGGATTTACCAGGCCGCCCGCCGCAAAAATGTCCCAGAGACTGTCAATTTTGTTTTTCAGTTCACCTGTAATCATGAATCCAATCCTCTCAAAGTTTTACAATTCTTTCTCTCTAAGCCAAGTTTCCTATTTAACCAGCAATTCCCACTTGCCGTTCTCTCTGCGGATATAGTTCTTATCCTGCAAGGACGTTATGATCCGCTTCACGGTTGCGATGGATTTACCCGTTGCGCTCACAAGTTCCTGCTGCTTGATGCTTGGGTTCTGTGTGACCCGCTCCAAAACAGCCAGTTCCTCCAGCGAGCAGTTCAGAGTATCAAATTGATACTTTGAAACTTTGGGGCTGATACTTTTGAAAGTGCTTTTGTCCGCAAAATCAATGTGCACCTCATTCCTTGCTCAGATCTTCCGTCTTGAAGGTCGTATACCCCTCATAGTAGTAGCTATGGTCGATGCCCTTCATAAAAACTTCACGGCTGTTCACGTCATCGGTCAGGGCCGCTTTCAGCAACACCTTGATCTCCACGTCCTTGATGGGGCTGCGCTCCATGGCGAGGAGATGATCCTCCTTGTCCACCTTGCTCCAATCCACCACCTGCCCGATGCCGGCTTTCAGCATCTGGTCGAGCCACAGACGAGTGCTACGGCCGTTGCCCTCGCGGAACGGGTGGGCGAGATTCATCTCCACATACTTTTCGATGATTTCGTCAAAGGTGGACTGAGGCATCTTGTCGATGTTTCCAAGTGCCACCTCCAGATACATCAGCGGCGCAAAGCGGAAATTGCCCTTTGCCAGATTCACCGTGCGCAGTTCACCGGCAAAGTCATAAATATCCTCGAACAGCGCCTTATGAATGGCTTGCAGCGACGCGAATCTGCCGGGTGCCAGCTTGTCCAGAGAGCCACTTTCAAACAGTTCTACGGCTTTCTTCTTGCTGATCCGTTCCTCCTCGCGGGCAAGCTCGGCGGAGTTGGTGATACCAAGTTTATTTTCAAGTGCCATTGTGGGCCTCCCCATCATTTATAATTGCTTTCTAAACAGCTCGTCCAAGGTTTTTCCTTCCCTGTCTTTCCACTCTGTCCAGCCGTTTGTTGATCCGCCAAGAACAAAATCGCTGGCACCGCTTGGCGTTTTGAAATCTAACGTGACATTCAAGATGTACTTTCCTTCGGCCTTGACAATAGATTGCTTGAACAGCAGCTCGTCCCTAAGCCGATTATAGCTCTGCAAATGCGCCGGCTTATCCATGTTGATCTCAGAACCGTCCAGCACTTCGAATTTCTCGCCGTCATACATGCCGCGCGCAGCAATGCCGTTCCGCGTGGTATGAAGGATGCGCTCCTCATTGATCGACCTTTTCGCATCATCCATCTTATAACCCTGTGTGGCCATGATAAACTGGATTTCATCGTAAATTTCTTCCACTGCTACAAGGTCATATTCATCGATCTCATACTTCGGAACAACGCTGTTTTCAACCTTGTATCGCTTGGATTCCTGCGCCTTCATAATTGCAAATTTTTCAAGACCACTGATCATATCCAGCGTAAATGTCTTACTCTCAGCAAGAAACATAATTGCTTTGTTCCAGAAATCTTTTGAACGGTTGTGATCGTCTAAACGATTGATGCCATTCCGTGTCTGTCCAATATAGATTTGCGCAATTCTGTTGTCATCACTCTCGTTGATCAAATAGTAAATACCCGGACGTGTAATTCCGGAAATACTTTTTGCCTCTGATAGGAGTGGGCGGGGAATTACATAGGTGGTCATCGTTGAGAGATTCCGGCGAATTGAGCGGATACCGTCCGGTTGTCCATTATGATAGATCATTTCCAGCTTCTTACTGATTGTCATAGGTCGCTCTCCTCCGCCTATACTTATAATTTCGCAAAATAATTATACCACAAAATGCCATCTCCACAAGCAATATTTCGATGCTTGCGTCCCAGAAGCGGGAATTGATCGATATAACAAAAACGGGCGCGCAGCCTTGAGAAAGGAGGCTGCGCGCTCTGCTTTTTGTCGTTGGCCTTGTTCAGACGGCATATATCTTGGAATAAGCTATCTCAAAGCCGCTTTGCGATCTGCCAGATCACCCGCTGTGCTGTCGTGACTGCGGCAATGTCTTCCTTCGTGGCAAAGCCGCGGGTGTTGACAACATGAGCGATTTGATTGATGTTATTTCCAATGCCGGCGAGTTGACGCCGGATTTCGGCGTATTCAGCGAGTGGTCGGGATCGGAGGTTCATGCCAGAGATCAGCGCACGGAGGAATACTTCCATTGGGAAGCCAGAGAGCATAGCCTGCTGTTTCAAATGTTCATGCTCCTGCTCATTCAAACGGAGCGATATTTTGATTGGTCGTTTTCTCATGATCGTTTTTCCTTTCAATTCATAAGGGGTTATAGGGGAATTGCTTCCCCTAACAAGCGCATTTGGACGGCCAAATGCTATGCTTGCGAAAGCAGCTTCCGTATAGCGGTTTCATTTTTGTGACAACGCTGTTGTAAAATTAACTTCTTGATTTATTGGTGTCCAATTGGTATAATAATTGCAAGAAACTTTTGAGGTGAATGACCGTGCTACACGAGGAACGAACTGCAAATATTCTTATCAACAAGGCGGGTGGAAACGCCGGTCCGGATGCCAATGGCTACCGCGTGGCTCTGCCATCTGCTTGGATGAAGGCCCTGGGCATCTCTGAGGGCAGCCGCACCGTAACGCTGCAATTCGATGGGGAAAGCATTACCATCCGCCGCCCTGCTGTGTCTGATTACGATGCCTTTCTGGCCAATGCCCGAAGCAGCGCTCACGCCATCCTGATCCTGTACTACTACGATGGGAACAAGCTCTGTACGAAGATCTGCGCTGACCAAACCACTCATCAACTTGCCATCGAAAACGAGGTCAGTTCTCCCCTTTCCACCGCTTTCGGCGTGAACCGCAAGCCCACATGGGACGATCTGCAAACCTTCTTGAAAGACCGCTGTGTGCCGCAGGAGCGGGACGGTTTGAAATATTACCTGTCTGACTTGGGACTGGACTGTTATGACCCGCTGGCGATCATCCGCAAGACCGAAGGGCGCATGGCAGAGGATTCGTGCTGGATCAAAATTGTGGAGGGCTGAATATGTCGATCAAACTGACAACGGGAAGCCGCATCGCGGAAACTTCGTCTAAGGGCAATCAGGAAAAATGGCTGGCAGATGGCCGCTGGTACAAGCTGGATCTGTTCGGCTACGAGGGACTGGCTGAAGCCGTGACCTCTGCGCTGCTGGCACAGACCAATACAGATGCGCTGGGCTTTCACTATGTGACCTACCGCATGGAGCGGATGAAAGTCCACGGACACATCCGAAACGGCTGTTCCAGTGCCAATTTTCTACGTCAGGGCGAGGCCATCCTGACCCTTGCGGAGCTGCTGCGAAAAGGCGTTGGCCCGGACTGGCAGACCACGGTAAACCGCCTGCCCAATCTTCAGAGCCGCCTTGCGTGGTTGGTGGAGCAGGTTGAGCGGCTGACGGGACTTGACCGCTTCGGCACCTATCTGACGCTGCTGTTCGAGGTGGATATGCTGTTCGGCAACGAGGACCGGCATCTGAACAACATCGCTGTGCTGCGCTGCGGTGATGGCTTTGACTACTGCCCCATCTTTGACTTCGGCGCGGGTTTGCTGTCCAACACACGGGACTATCCCATGGAAATCGAACCGGCCGCATTGGTGCGTCAGCTCAAGGCTCAGCCCATGAAAACGGGCTTTGTCCGACAGGTCCACGCGGCGCAAAATCTATACGGGCCGCAGCTTCGCTGCGACTTTGCCGAAAAAGAGATCATGGCGGCCCTTTCAGAGCCGCTGGAGTTTTACGCCAAGCGGGATGCTCCCTATATCCGTGACCGTGTGACGGCCTGCATCAAATTCCAGCGGAAAAAGTTATTCTGATTTTCTGCCGTCCTCCCGCAGCCACGCGCCCCGCAGCACCATGCGGAGATACGCCGCCCGCCCGATGCCGTGGTCCTGCGCGGTGCGGGTGAGCCGCTCATATTCTGCCTGCGTCAAGCGGAGATTTACCTGCTTTTCCCGTAAGTTCTCTTTGTTCTTCATCTGATGATCCTCCCTATTATTCTTTTTTCGGCTTGGTATATATTTATCTCAGTATCGCTCTACTCAGTCTTATTAGACGCTGAAAATCAGCGTTCAGGTGCGCTGATTTTCAGCGTTCTTGAAGTTCGAAAATCGAAAGTCAAGAAATTCGATTTTCGAATTTCAGGGGATACAGCATAGACGGTTTTCCCAACCCCTGCCGTTTCCGGCGCAGCAGGCCAGCTTGCTCCAGTTCGGATAGCAGCTTCTCCGCCTTGCTGTGGGCGCAGCCCAAGTCCTCCATAATATGGTTGATGCCATAGTAAACAAAGGCGCGCCCTTGCTGATCGAACCATCCGCTTTTGCGGGAAAGTCCCATTTTGTCCAACAATAATCCGTAAAGTAATTTTGCTTCACAATTCATGCTTTTGAATGGTTCCTCCGTAAACAGCACCTTTGGAACACGGTAAAATGTAAATAGCTCTGATTCATGCTCGTAGAAATAATCCATATTGTTCCTCCTTGCCCGTTGGGGCATAAAAATAGCGGAGGCAGGCATTTGACCTGTCTCCGCTTGCGTTGATTTTTTGCTTTTGTTTCCTTCTTGGGGCGTTATTTGGACTCTCGCAGGATCTCGAGCGCGGCGCTTTTGATGTTGTTCATGGCTCCTACCCACGCCATTTGGTTCCGTGCTTTCAGCTCCTCGTTTACGCCCTGTGCCTCTGCCATCTGGCGGATGATGGTTTCCAGCAGCTTGTCCTCCGTGGTGTCCGTTTTCGGCGGCAAAAGGCAGGGATAATACTGCTCGCCCCGCAGCTCGTAGTAAAGGCCGTTCTCAAAAATGACCGGCGGCAATGGCGGTAAATTCTGTTTCATAAACCTCTCCCCCTTTCTGCTACCATTGTACGGAAGAAATCTGTATAGCGCCAGTATGCGAAAATCATCGCTCTCCCCTGTCCTTCGCGCGGTAACGGGCCTCCAGCAGCTTGATGATCTCCCGCTCCATCTGCTGTGCGGAATAATTGCGCGGGAAATACTTCCGCAGCGACTCGGTTTTGATGCGAACCTGCTCTTTCTGATTGGGCTTTTCCTCGGTAAGAATGGCGTACAGCACCTCCGGCGTCAGCTTTGCCTCGCGGGAGAGCTGCTTCATGCGGAGTGACTGTGACAGCGACGGTGTGGCGTTCTCCCGCCCAATCAAGTCCCACAGCTCCGCCTGCTCGTCGCGGGTGAGATAAGACAACTCCACGGCGGGAGAAAAGGCAATGCGTCCATCATCCACCATCTGAAGCAGCGGCGGAACAAGGTTGGTCAGGCGAATGTAACGTTTTACCTGTGTCTGACTGTCATTACAATCTTTACCAATATCACGAGTTGCTAACTTTGGACCAACTCGGTCTGAAGTTAAATCATTCCGCTGTCCTTGTCGCTTCATTGCCTCCAGTTTCATCTTGTAGGCGAATGCCTTTTCGCTGGGCAGCAGGTTTTCCCGCTGGAGGTTACTGTCCACCATCAGGATCACCGCTTCGTCGTCGGTCATCTCCCGCACCAGCACTGGCACGGTGGGCAAGCCCAATTTCTGCGCCGCCAGACGCCGACGATGTCCGCTGACCAGCTCGCAGCCCTCCCCTTTTGGCCGGGCCAACAAGGGCGATAGAATGCCGTGGACACGGATGCTCTCCACCAGCTCGTCCATGGCGGCATCCTCCCGCACCCGATAGGGGTGCTTTGCAAAGGGCGACAGCTTGTCCGGTGGAAGCTGCGAGATAAATTCCTTCACCATACCGCCCCTCCCTCCGAAAGCGCGGCGGACACGTTCACATGGTAGTGAAGGTCGGAGCCGCGATAGTGGTAGTCCGCGTCAAAGGAATGGAGCCAACCGGCATTTTGCACATTCGCGTTTTCCCTCTCTTTTTCGGCCTGTAACCCTTGCGGCGCAAGGTTTTTTCGTACTTGTGGCCCTTGGGCTTCCACGGTCGGCACAGAGGAGCTGGGGCATCTCGAGATGGTCGGCACGATCGTTCACCAGCTTACGCGCAATTTGACCGAGGAGCAGATCAAGGAGGCTGGGTTCGAGCCGTATTTTGTCGACCACACGACGGGCGTTTTCCCGCAGTTCGCCTCTGGTTACCCGTGGTCGGCGAGCACCATGCAGGTCACGGGCGACACCATCGCGGACCTCACAGAGGACCTGGCTGCGGAACAGAAGGCGCGCGTGACGTATGACAACATTCTGCGCCTTTCCGACGATCCGGACGTGAGTGATGTCATCAAATTCCTGCGTGCGCGCGAGATAGTGCACTTCCAGCGCTTCGGTGAAGGCCTGCGCCTCGCCAAGGACCGCCTGGACGAGAAAAACGTCTACTACGTAAACCCAAGCTTTGATCAGTAAAATAGAAAAATGAAAGGAAGTCTCTGCCGGTTGGCAGAGACTTCCTTTTTATGGAGGGATACGGCAATGAGAATCCGGGAGCGTTTCAACCCACGCGCCCCTTGCTGGGCGCGACATGCAGTGATAGCCGTACTTTCTGTGCTGGGTGAAATTTCAACCCACGCGCCCCTTGCGGGGCGCGACAACTGAAAAAGATAATAAAGGCTCATCCGTAAGTATTTCAACCCACGCGCCCCTTGCGGGGCGCGACGCCAAAATCTGGAACAACGGCAAAAAAGACGGGCATTTCAACCCACGCGCCCCTTGCGGGGCGCGACGGCGTAAACAAGTATTTGATGGCATTAGCAAAAATTTCAACCCACGCGCCCCTTGCGGGGCGCGACTGGCGGGAATCAAAATTAAAGGAAAGGACGAATAACATATTTCAACCCACGCGCCCCTTGCGGGGCGCGACAGAAAAAGACACGCGGCCATGCGATGACATGAGCATTTCAACCCACGCGCCCCTCGCGGGGCGCGACACGGATCAGCTGGGCGTGCTGCCGGAGGTGGAAACATTTCAACCCACGCGCCCCTTGCGGGGCGCGACGACCATCACCGGCCAACTCGTCTGCTTGGTAGTCGTATTTCAACCCACGCGCCCCTTGCGGGGCGCGACAAGCTCGACCTGCGACCGGCGCAGCTCCTGCAAATTTCAACCCACGCGCCCCTTGCGGGGCGCGACTCGCCGCGAGTTCTGGACGCAGGAGGTAGAGTGATGATTTCAACCCACGCGCCCCTTGCGGGGCGCGACGCGCCGCGAGTTCTGGACGCAGGAGGTAGAGTGATGATTTCAACCCACGCGCCCCTTGCGGGGCGCGACGCGAGTGCCGCAGGGGTTCCGAACCTCCGGTTTTCGATTTCAACCCACGCGCCCCTTGCGGGGCGCGACTGCAGTCTGTTTTTGAGTTGGTTTCGGCACGAAAATATTTCAACCCACGCGCCCCTTGAGGGGCGCGACTCAACCGCGTAAGTGGCTATGGCGACAATGCGAAATTTCAACCCACGCGCCCCTTGCGGGGCGCGACAGCGCGACACGGGACTATCGCTGCCTCGCGCGGATTTCAACCCACGCGCCCCTTGCGGGGCGCGACATATCGATAACTATTGCAAAAACCCCTACAAACTGATTTCAACCCACGCGCCCCTTGCGGGGCGCGACGCTCCAGACCAACACCCGTGACATCATCGACGCGATATTTCAACCCACGCGCCCCTTGCGGGGCGCGACCTATCAGGCGGATATCGCCAAGTACAACGAGGCATTTCAACCCACGCGCCCCTTGCGGGGCGCGACCAGTGTCTCAGGCGGTCAAACCTGAAAACGATTGCAAATTTCAACCCACGCGCCCCTTGCGGGGCGCGACGTGAAAAACCTTGGGAAAATGTTCCCGTCCGGAATATTTCAACCCACGCGCCCCTTGCGGGGCGCGACTGGGCGCGGATACGCAGGTATTTCTTCCCCCGGAATTTCAACCCACGCGCCCCTTGCGGGGCGCGACCGGGGTCCTGGTATCATCAACCGGGTCGCGGAACATTTCAACCCACGCGCCCCTTGCGGGGCGCGACCAAAGCCGAGCACCCGGTCCCGCACGGGCTTGATATATTTCAACCCACGCGCCCCTTGCGGGGCGCGACTACTCACGGGCTATCACCTCCGGGCAAAAAACAAATTTCAACCCACGCGCCCCTTGCGGGGCGCGACAATGCGATACGCCGTTACACATCTGTTCCCAGCTTAGATTTCAACCCACGCGCCCCTTGCGGGGCGCGACCCGGAAGGTAACTGACCGTGTGATCGCCGCGCTATTTCAACCCACGCGCCCCTTGCGGGGCGCGACGCCGCCGACCATGTAGCCGTCCAGCTCGATCTGGATTTCAACCCACGCGCCCCTTGCGGGGCGCGACGCGTGCCACGCTTCGCGCTCGCCTCAAGGTAACGATTTCAACCCACGCGCCCCTTGCGGGGCGCGACGGCAAAACTCAAGATAGCAGGGGTAGAGTACGGAATTTCAACCCACGCGCCCCTTGCGGGGCGCGACACAAAAACGCCAAATAGGATAATTATGGATTAGATATTTCAACCCACGCGCCCCTTGCGGGGCGCGACAGTAATTCCGAGCACTCGATCACCGGCGATATCGGCATTTCAACCCACGCGCCCCTTGCGGGGCGCGACACGTACCTCGAAGACCTGGAAGCCAGCAACAAGGATTTCAACCCACGCGCCCCTTGCGGGGCGCGACCGCGACATGACACCAGAGGAGATCGCGGAGCTGATTTCAACCCACGCGCCCCTTGCGGGGCGCGACAACTACGCCACGGGCATGACGGCAAACTCGATCCGATTTCA
>UMAW01012758.1_pt1 | contig 11267 bp, 10 predicted proteins | sample 1963801 | NCBI WGS metagenome assembly UMAW01 (sample SAMEA4835925, study PRJEB28245) | human gut metagenome | biome: gut microbiome; material: fecal sample | place: Denmark | collected 2008 | reverse complement strand
CGGCGAAACGACCGCACCAGGCACGACCATGCAGCCGCCCCTCCGGCAGTCCGTCCGTCCCTCCCTCCATCCCCACCCACAAAAAAAGAGCCCAAAAAAGGCCCAAAAACGAGGAGTGCCCCGGTAGTGGCTTACCGGGGCGATTATTATGAAAAAAATTGTATGTGTAATGATACAGATACACACCATTACAGCGTCTTTCGTAACGTTCTTTCGAACTATCCCTATACTACCAGACAAATATGAACAAACAATGAACATCTCGTAAACAATTAGCGCATTTGCACAATTTTTTTCAAAACACCCTCCCCCAATTTATAAAAACACCACATTCACAAACAAAACCAAAACCCTAAGCATTGTACATATTGTACATCTCAACCAAACAAACCAACAACAACCCCAACAAAAGAGCCACAACCCTCACCCTCTAACTCAAACTCCATCTAAAACATCATCAAAAACACCAGCCATCACAAACCATCACCGCCGTGAAAGCATCCCCTTAATAAACTCAATCGCCTTCTCAAAAATATTCTTCACATCAGACTTCGTAACACCCATATCCTTCAAAGTACTATAAGCATCACTCACATACCCCTTGATCTGATCATCACTCATCTCGATCCCACGGAACTTACTGATAATATTAACCAGCGAACTCTTATCATCCTCATTAAGACTCACCCCAAAATGATCCGCAGCCTCATCGATTCCCTGAGAAATCTCATCATCCGTGATCTGGTTAGAATCAAAAAGCCCCTTCACATAAACAATGATATCCCCAACCTTATCCGGATCAGAAGCAAGAGACCCAACCTCATTATCCTTCAGGATCTCCTCCGCCTGACTCATAACAGAACCGGAATCAGACGCCATAACCATCATCGGAGATGTACATGAAATAACACCCGCAATAACCAAAGCTGTAACCTTGTTCAATCTTCTCATAATATTCAACCTCCATACGGGCACCAGCCCTTATTAAAAATTGCCTTTTACTATTTTTAACTATCTTTTACTGCCTTTTTATTACCTCATCATTACCTTTTCGACGCCCCTCAGTATACCACACACCCCCACCCCTCTGTAAACCTCAATTTTCCCCATTCCCACCCACACCATTCAGACTTTATGTATATCGCCAAAAATATATTCACAATATTTTCATATTTTAAACAAACTTTCCTAACATCTCATCAGTAAAATAAAAAATGTAAATTTTTCATTACTTACTTATGTCTGACGCTTCAGACATAACCTCCTTTCTATAACAAATATATAGGTCCGGACAGGAAACCTCTCCAACATTCCCGTCCGGAAACGCAAAAAGAACCCGGAACAGCTGCCCGGGCTCTTTTTGCGTTTATCATATATTAATTTTTCTCATCATAAATACAGTTGGCAAGCATCGCAAACTGCTCCAGTGTCAGCGCCTCACCCCTGATATTCAGCGGAAGATCACACCTGTTGAACACATCCTCGATCTCCTCCTTACTCAGGGAAAAATCTCCGGAATTTCTGATCCCGTTCACAAGCGTCTTTCTCCTCTGGTTAAAAGATGCACGGATCAGACGGAACATAAGCCCCTCATCCTTCACATCCACCGGCGGCTTCTCATAACGCGTCAGCTTGATCACCGCACTTCCAACCTTCGGCCGCGGCATAAAACAGTTCGGCGGTACATTCGCAACGATCTCCGGCTTCGCATAATACTGCACAGCCAGGGAAAGCGCACCGTAATCCTTGGTACCGGGACCAACCTGCATACGGTCTGCAACCTCCTTCTGCACCATGACAGTGATCGAATCCACAGGAACATTCTTCTCAAAAAGCCCCATGATGATCGGAGTCGTAATGTAATACGGCAGATTCGCAACCACCTTCACAGGCTTACCGCCGTTTTTCTCATCTGCGATCTTTTTGATATCCGTTTTCAGGATATCGTTATTGATCACGGAAACATTATCCCAGTCCTTCAACGTATCCTTAAGGATCGGGATCAGCGAACTGTCGATCTCCACAGCAGCCACCTCTCTGGCAGCCTCCGCAAGATACTGGGTCATAGTTCCGATACCCGGACCGATCTCCAGTATAAAATCATCCTTCGTGATACCCGAAGACTCAATGATCTTTTCCAGAACATGCTCGTCGATCAGAAAATTCTGACCAAACCTTTTCTGGAAAACAAAATGATACTTTTGAAGGACTTCAATGGTATATTTCGGGTTACCAAGATAAGGTCTGGCCATATTTTTTACCTCTGCTTTTTCTTATTTTCAGCTGAAATCCTTTTCAAAAAGTACCGTGTAGCCATCACGGTCCACACGCTTCTTGGAATGCTTGAACAATCCGCTCTGAGCTCTCTCCATAGCCTTATCCAGCATGGTCTTCACAGTACCGATGCACATCGGCTGATCCTCCTTCTGGTTGATCCCGATCAGATTATACAGAGCAAGCATGCCCATCTGGTCGATACGGAATCCATTCTCCATGGTATAGACCTTGGCGAAATTAACAAGTTCATCGTTTGTAAATACAGGAATGTTGATCATGGATGTAAACTTCTTCGCAAGCTTCGGATATCTTGCGATCAGCTTACGCATACCGATCTTTTCATCCTCCAGGATCACGATCATTCCCTTTGTGTTTCCGGTCATAGCTTCCTCAAGCTCATCTGCTGTTTCCTGGGAAAGCTGGTTTGCATCCTCGATAACAAGGAAACCGCCGGCAAGCTTGGATACGATCTCCGGAATATCCTTTCCGTTGAGATCATCCGCAAATATATAGGCAACCTTGGAAGCCTCGATATTCAGCTCTTTACAGATTGCCGGGATCAGACTTGAGATCAGTCTCGTCTTACCTGTTTCTCTGCCGCCCATAACGATCACATTTCCGGTCTGGGAAGTCTTGTCTGCTGCGCCCATCTGTACATCGCAGAGTACATCAAGCAGCTGTTCCTTCATTCCGGGAACTGTAACAAAATAGGTGAAAAGCTGTTTCTCTTCATCTGTGAGCTCTTTCTTTCTGGAAACGATCTTTGTAGGATCCTTTTCCGGATGGATCGTAGCGATAAATTTCTCAAGCTGCTCTTCCTCGCTGAGCTCCTCTTCCTCATCGTCCTCTTCCATGGCTTCATCAGAATCATCACCGATGAGACTGCTGATAAAATCATCCTCATCCTCATCCTGGAAGTCGAAGGCGTCATCACTGTATTCTTCTTCCTCATCAAGAAGATTTTCCTCTTCCGCTGAAGCCACCGGTTCCTCATGATGAAGCTTCGTTGAAGGCTCTGCTGCCGCCTTCTGCACCTGCTCCTCAGATTCCAGTGAAGGAATCTCCGGAAGCACATCCTCTTCTTCCACCGGCTTCTGTACTCCTGACGGACCATTCAGAAACTCTGCTTCTGCAGCCTGAAGATCCTCCTCAGTAACCGGCTCCTCATCTTCATCAAATACGATATCCGGAAGTCTGGTATCGGAAGTCTCCGTTACCTCTTCCTCCTGCTGAGCGGAGATCTGCGCCATGATATCCTCGATATCTGCCGCATCCGGCTCCTCCGGAACAAATTCATCAGCCGCAATATCCAGATCCTCAATACCTTCCGGCTCTTCCGTTACGTCGGACTGCTGGACATCCGGAGATTTCTCTTCCTCCGGGATATCGATTCCCTGCTGTGTAGCTGCTGCCAGAATAGTATCCTCCAGGTTGAAGTCCTTATCTTTATCCTTCTCGGACCTGTCACCTACAGATGCCGCAATATCCTCGATATTTCCGAAAATTCCGGACGCGTCCGGGATCTCTGCGGAACTGCTTGCATTCTCCGGGTCCACATTGATCATGGACTTCGGGATCTTCAGCTCCGGCATACGGATCGTTGCGGAAAAATCAGGCTTGCCTTCCTCATTGAGCGGAACCCCTGCAGGCTTCTCCTCACTTTCCTCATTTCCTGCAGCCTTCTCCTTCATGATCTCTGCAACACTCTGGGACAAAGACATCTCTGTAGCTTTCTCAGCCTCAGCTTCTTCCGCTTCCTGATAAGTCTCTTCTTCCTCTTTATCCTGCTGTTCCTGAGCCTGCAGCTTCATACCTCCGGATGACAGGTTCTCAACACCGGATGCCAGCGGGATCTCATCCGCTTCCTGTCCGGAAAACTCTTCCTGCTCTTCAGAAGGCTCATCCGAAGCTTCCTCACTTCCTTCTGCTGCTTCGATCTCCTCAGAATCTGTAAACTCCTCTGACGGTTCTGCTGCCGCAGCAGTCTCAGCCTCCGGCGCTTCCGCCTGTTCCGTCACATCCTCAGAGCCTGTGGAAACCTCATCCGGCTCTTCATCCTGCGCAGCTTCTTTTTCCTCCATATCCTCTTCCGCAGATTTCTTATGTCCGCCAAAGATATCACGGAATCCCTTGGAAAGCTTCTCCTGGAATGTCTCCGCACTGTTCAGATCCCGCTCATCATCTACCTGGATAGTATCTGTGACCGGTTTTGCCTCCTCATATTCGCCGGATGCTTCCTTGCTCTCCCTGATCTCCTGCGCCTTTTCCGGCGGGATCAGCTTCGGGATAAAACGCTGTTCGTATTTCTCTTTCTCTTCGCCAGTGAGAACACCCATCCGCTGTTTCAGGTCAAGGGCCTTCATCACATAAGTTCCGTCATTGAACCAAAGGATCATCTCATTGCAGAGATCCAGGCACTTCTGCTTGTCTCCTGCCTTGTAATAGAGCTTGGCCAGCTCATAGGACCAGCGCTCCGTAAATTCCTTCTCCTTATATTCCTCAAGAATACGGATCTGTTCATTCAGAGATGCATTCTTCGCTCTGGCGATCTTATATTTCAGTATATACTGGCTGTTATCATTACCTGCCACTTCTCTGTATTCATCAAAGAATTCTGTGGCTTCACTGATCTGTCCCATTTTCAGGGAAACCTCGATCAGACGGTAAAGTATGTTCTTGCCGATCGGCGCTCTGTGGTAGGCAAGAAGAAAAATTTCCTTGCTCTCTTCATAGCGCTTGTTGGCCGCGTAGATCTCGCCCACTACACAAAGGGTACGGACGTTTTTCACACGACGCCAGTCAATGCTGTCAACAATCTGCATGGCGCCTTTGTAATCCTGGGTCTCGACCAGCTTATTGATCTGTCCCAGCTTAACGCGAAACTCCTCTTTATCCAAAATATTCACCAACTTTCCATAATCAGAATCAGTTTACCATATGCATACGGGCTTGTCAAAACCCTTTAGGCATATAAACATGCCCCTTTACCACCTGAAAAACCCTGTTGATCTTGAACTGATGGCTGACAAAATCATCCAGTCCTGTACAGGTGATCAGAGTCTGTATATCGTGGATGCTTTCCAGCAGATATGTCTGCCTGCTGCTATCCAGCTCCGAAAGAACATCATCCAGCAGAAGAACCGGTGTATCCCGGATTTTTTTCTTCACCAGATAGATCTCCGAAAGCTTCAGGGAAAGGGCCGCAGTCCTCTGCTGCCCCTGGGAACCATACCTCCGGATGTCGATCCCGTTGACCTTTACGCAGAAATCATCTCTGTGCGGTCCCACGGAGGTCAGCTTCATCCGAAGATCCCGCTCCCGGTTCCTGGAAAGCTTATCCTCAAACTCCGCCGCCGTCACACTTGGCTCGTACAGGATCTCCAGCTCCTCGATCCCGCCAGTAAGGCCTTTATGAAGCCCCCTTGCGATCTCGTTAAGCTCCTCCACAAAGGCTTCCCGCTTCCCGATGATCTTCTTTCCGTAATCGACCATCTGCATATCCCAGACATCCAGGGTACCTTTCAGCCCGGGGTTCATATAACAGTCTTTGAGAAGACGGTTTCTCTGGTTCACGATGTGATTGTAGCCGGCCAGCTCCGTGATATAAACACCATCCAGCTGACAAAGCTCCGAATCCAGAAAACGTCTTCTCTCTCCCGGTCCATTCTTGATAATATTAAGATCCTCCGGAGAAAAAAACACCAGATTCACCACCCCCAGCAGCTCCCTTGCCTTGCGGATCGGCAGCCCGTTGATGGCAACTCCCTTTGCTTTGTTTTTCCGGAGGTGCATATCTATTTTGTATGAAAGATCGCCCTTCTTCACCATCATTCGGATATGGGATTCCTCATTCTCAAAGCGGATCATCTCCCGGTCCTTGCTTCCCTTGTGGGATTTGCTGGTACCTGCCAGATAAACCGCCTCCAGGATATTGGTCTTTCCCTGGGCATTGTCACCGTAGAGAATATTGGTGCCCTGATCAAAATTCATCTCCAGCGACTCATAATTCCTGAAATTATTCAGTCTGATGGATTCAATGTACATTCCTTCACCCGATCACATAAATATCTTTTCCATCGTAGGAAATGGTATCTCCAGGATGGATCTTGCGGCCACGGCGGTTCTCCACCTCACCGTTCACCAGTACCAGACCATCATTGATGGCATATTTCGCCTCAACGCCGTCCTCCACAACACCGGCCAGCTTCAGCGCCTGACCAAGCTTGATAAATTCGTCTTTAATTCTGATCTCCAATTTTTTCTCCTCTTATCTCCGGGGTATTTTCTCCGTCAGATCGATCTTTTCTGATCTCCTGGCGGTATTTAAAATCCCCCAAAATACAAATTTCACCGGAAGGTGGTAATTTAAATACCCCCTTCCAGCAGTTTACGCATAAAACAATTTCCAGAACACGATCGCATTCCCATGCACAATCGGTCAAAAACGGTCACATTACCCCAGGTCTTATCTGGCCTGATTCTGGTTGATGTTTACAGGAAGGATCAGGTAAGTATAGTTCTCCTCATCGTCACGGATAAAGCATGGTGCCTTCGGATTTACAAGATAGATCGTCACGGTTTCATCATCAATAACACGAAGCGCATCGATCAGGAATTTCGGGTTGAAGCCGATCATGATATCCTTACCCTCTTTTTCAATATCGATCTCTTCATTCATGGAACCCATTGCAGAATCAATGCGCAGCTCCATATCATCGTCTGTGATGTTGATGATGATCGGTTTTTTATCAACCTCACGTACCAGAAGTGTGGCACGGTCGATACAATCCAGGAACTCTTTTTTGTTGATCTTCAGTTTTGTCTCATAATCACTGGAAAGCATCTGGTCAATTCTGAAATATTCTCCCTCGATCAGTCTGGAAACTACCATAGTCTGATCAAATTCAAATAAAATATGGTTTTTTGTAAAGTAAATGCTGACCTGATCATCCACTTCTCCGGAAAGGATCTTGCTGACCTCGCTTAAAGTTTTGCCCGGAACTACCACCTTACGGTCAGAATAATCTTTCTTAAGTAACATTTTGCGGATAGAGATACGATGTCCGTCTAGAGAAACTACCTTCAGACAGTTATTTTTGATCTCAAAAAGCTCACCGGTCATAAGCTTATTGTTTTCATTTACAGCAATCGAAAAAATAGTCTGGCGGATCATTTCTTTCAGTGTGTACTGAGAGATCGTCAGCGGTTCATCCTTCTCGATCATCGGTAAATAAGCAAAATCTTCTCCTGATTTTCCAGGGATATTGAATTTTGCTTTTTCACAGGTAATGGTTGCTGCATATTTATCATCGGTCTTAATGGTAACATCATTATCCGGAAGTCGTCTGATGATTTCATAGAAGATTTTTGCATCAAGAGCAACTTTACCTTTTTCTTCAATAGTACCCTCAACGATGGTTTCAATTCCCAGCTCCATATCGTTGGTGGTAAATTTGATCTGGTTTGTGGTTGCATCCATGAGAATACATTCCAGGATTGGCATTGTGGTTTTTGATGGAACTGCTTTGAGTGCGATACTTACACTTTTTAATAGACTTGATTTGGAGCAGATGATTTTCATAGTGTGTATAACTCCCTTTCTGAACAATTTGTGGTTTTTATAAATATATTTATAGAAAAAATCCGCAGTAACCGCCGTAGGGGGCCAGATTTTGTGAAAAACTCCCGCAGGCCTGATGTTTTCAGGGGTTTTCCGTTGGGATAACTTTGTGTAAAAGTGGTATTTTCGCATGTGAATAACCCGGGGATAAAATTACCGCCGCGTTTTGGCAAAAAAGTTGTACACATCTCTCCACATACAATCAACACGTTATACACCAGTAATGTGGAAAACTTCCCTAACCTTGTGGATTAATCTTCTTTTTCAATATATCAATGGTATTTTTTAAGTTATCGTCGTTCTGCAATTCGTTTTCGATCTTTTCGATACCGTGCATAACGGTGGTATGGTCACGGTTTCCGAGCGCTTTTCCGATATTTTTCAAAGGTGTGGATATGATCTCACGGCAGAGATACATGGAAACCTGGCGGGGCATGACGATCTTGGAGTTTCGTTTGTTTCCGCTTAAGTCCGCAGGTGTGACTCCGTAATGCTCTGCAACAACGGAGATGATGTATTCCGGTGTGATCACTTTTTTCTCATCCGGAGAAATAATATCCTTCAGTGCCTGCTCTGCCAGCTCCAGAGTTACTTCCTTTTTCTCAAGCTTGGCTCCGGCCATGACCTTGTTGAAGGCACCTTCCAGCTCACGGATATTGGATTTGATATTGGTAGCGATATATTTGATAACATCTTCACTGATGTTGTAGCCGTTCATTTCTTCATTTTTATGAAGGATCGCCATTCGGGTTTCGTAATCAGGCAGCGTGATATCTGCGATCAGACCCCACTCGAACCGGGAACGGAAGCGCTCTTCCAGGATTTCCATATCCTTCGGTGGTTTATCAGAGGATATGATGATCTGCTTTTTGGCACTGTGAAGACTGTTAAATGTATGGAAAAATTCCTCCTGTGTGGATTCTTTTCCTATAATAAACTGAATATCATCGACAAGAAGAACGTCGATATTTCTGTATTTTTCACGGAATTTGCTCATTGCCGTGTTATTTCCGTTTCGGATGGTTTCGATCAGCTCGTTGGTAAATTCCTCACTGGTTACATACAAAACACGGCTGTTTTCGTCGTGTTCCAGAATGAAATGAGCGATGGAATGCATAAGATGAGTCTTACCAAGACCGGCTCCGCCATAGATAAACAGTGGATTGTAGGTATCTCCCGGTGATTCGGCAACTGCAAGAGCTGCGGCCTGGGCGAATTTGTTATTACTTCCTACAACGAAGGTGTCGAAGGTGTATTTTGGATTTAAATGCGCCTCTTCGTAACGTGTATCCTGAACCTGTTTATCATAAGAAGTGTTTTTTTCTGTTTTTTTGGGGAGATCTTTTTCCAGAACGAAGCGAACCTCGCATTCTTCCATGCCTGTCAGTACACAGATAGTAACCTGGAGGGGTATTTTGTAGCGTTTACTGATGTAATTGACTCCGATCGCTGCCTGTTCAGAGGGAACAACCACTGTTATCAGCTTTCCGTCAACCTCATAAACTTTCAGCGGCTTGAGCCAGGTATTAAAAGGGACATCAGTCACCTCATATTCAGATTTGACAGTTTGCAGGATCTCCTCCCATTTTTCAATAACAGCGTCCATTTTTTCCTCCCATGAGTATTATAATAACCCCAGTCTGCGACTGGAGATAGATATCCTTTTATATATTACAATGAAAATGGGGTTTTCGCAATGGAAAATCCTTGAGATTTTGGGGAAAAGAATGTGGATAATGTGGGGAAATTACTGTGGATTAGGGTGGATTATTGTGGATAAGAGTCCTGGAGGTTTCCATAAGTCGAGAATTGGTGGAAAATGTGGAAGAATTATGTGTATAAAAAAATCCACCTTAAAAATACCGCAAATAAAGGGTTTTTTTGAAAACGATGTGAACAAACCCTCCGAAAAAGTGGATAGATTTCCGGTCAATCCACAAGTTATCCACAAGTTATCCACAAAATGTGGATAATGTTACGTAAACCATAAGCGCTTTCCACATAAGAGAAAAAAATAAATACCGTAAGGTGGGGGTATTTTATAGAACCCTTGATTTTATCGGGTTTTTTGCAATTTTTACTTGACGAAAAGGAGGTTTATTTATATAATTGAAACGATGTTCTGAATGATAAGTTATTTCATAACAATTAAAAATAGATAAAGGAGGTGCTTTACCTATGAAGATGACATTTCAGCCAAAAAAGAGATCCAGAGCTAAAGTTCACGGCTTCAGAGCTCGCATGAGCACAAAGGGCGGACGTAAAGTATTAGCTGCAAGAAGATTAAAAGGAAGAAAACAGTTATCAGCATAAGCTGCAAGACCGCATTTATGTGGTCTTTTCTTCTATCCGGAGAAATATCCGCGCAGGCGGAATCTAATTAAGGAGGATTCGTTTGATCAGATCAGAGTCCTTAAAGAAAAATCAAGATTTTAAAGTTGTATATCAGAACGGAACATCGTACGCAAATCGGCTTCTGGTGATGTACGTGCTGAAGAATCAGCACATGAAGAATCGTCTGGGAATATCAGTAAGCAAAAAAGTAGGGAACAGTGTGGTTCGCCACAGACTCACCAGATTGATCAGAGAAAGCTATCGTCTCAACGAAACAGATTTTGACAGTAACCTTGATATTGTAGTAGTAGCGAGAGCCGCAGCCAAGGGCAAGAGCTTTCACGAGATCGAGAGTGCTTTTCTGCATCTTGCAAGAAAGCATCATATAACAGGGAATGAACATGATAAAGAAATTTCTGATTAAGATGATAAGGCTCTATCAAAAATATATATCGCCGATGAAGAGAACGAAATGTCCTTATATTCCCACATGTTCTCAATATGGTTTGGAAGCAATCGAAAAATATGGCGCATTTAAGGGCAGTCTTCTTGCGGCATGGAGGATATTGCGATGCAATCCTTTTTCCCACGGAGGCTATGACCCTGTGCCATGAATTATTTTGTGACTGTTCAGCCTTTTCCCGGGCAGAGCAGTTATCGGAATTTGTAACTGTTCAGTACCTCCGCAGTTAGTGGACGAAAGAATAGTTACCGGACTTTTACAATTGAATAAGAAGTCTAGGAGGAAATGAATTTGGAACTGTTTTTAGCAACAAAAACCGGAACTCCTATTATCGGACAGATCGCGTCTGTGATGGGATGGATCATGGATGGCATATATAAGATGCTTGACGGCCTGTTCGGAATCCAGAACATTGGTCTTTGTATCATTATCTTCAGTATTCTTATCTTTGCCTTTATGACACCGCTGCAGATCAAGCAGCAGAAATTCTCCAAGTTAAGCGCGATCATGCAGCCTGAGATCCAGAAGATCCAGAAGAAATATCAGGGTAAAAAGGATCAGGCTTCCATGATG
>UMAW01052082.1_pt1 | contig 11412 bp, 9 predicted proteins | sample 1963801 | NCBI WGS metagenome assembly UMAW01 (sample SAMEA4835925, study PRJEB28245) | human gut metagenome | biome: gut microbiome; material: fecal sample | place: Denmark | collected 2008 | reverse complement strand
CTACCCACATGTCCGACACTACCACCGGCTCCAACGCCGGACTGCGCCGAGACCTCAAGGCGCGTCACATCACGATGATCGCCGTCGGCGGCTCCATCGGCACGGGTCTTTTCGTGGCGTCCGGCGCGACGATCGCCCAGGCCGGTCCCGGCAGCGCCCTGCTCGCCTACTCGATCATCGGCCTCATGGTCTACTTCCTGATGACGAGCCTCGGCGAACTCGCCGCCTACGAACCCGTGGCCGGCTCGTTCTCCACCTACGGCCGCCGCTACGTCGACGAAGGCTTCGGCTTCGCCCTCGGCTGGAACTACTGCTACAACTGGGCCATTACGGTCGCAGTCGACCTTGTGGCCGCTCAGCTCGTCATGGGCTGGTGGTTCCCCGACGTGCCCGGAACACTCTGGAGCGCACTCTTCCTCGCGTTCATATTCACGCTCAACTACATATCCGTAAAAGGCTTCGGCGAGACGGAATACTGGTTCGCGCTCCTCAAGGTCATAACCGTGATCCTCTTCATCTGCACGGGCTTCGCGATGATCTTCGGAATCCTCTCGGGCGACACGCCTGCGGGCTTCGAGAACTGGGCGATCGGCGACGCGCCCTTCGTGGGCGGCCTTCCCGCCCTGATCGGCGTCGCCATGGTGGTGGGCTTCTCCTTCCAGGGAACCGAGCTCATCGGCATCGCCGCTGGCGAAACCGAGCATCCCGAGAAGAACATTCCCAAGGCCGTCCGACAGGTCTTCTGGCGAATCCTGCTCTTCTACATCCTCTCGATCTTCGTCATCAGCCTGATCATTCCGTACACCGACCCGCGCCTTCTCAGGAACGACGTGGCCGACATCGCCGTAAGCCCCTTCACGCTCGTCTTCGAGCACGCGGGCCTGCTCTCGGCCGCCGCGCTCATGAACGCCGTGATCCTCACCTCGGTGCTCTCCGCTGGCAACTCCGGCCTCTACGCCTCCACGCGCATGCTCTTCGTGCTCGCGCACCAGGGTTCGGCCCCGAAGATCTTCGGCAAGCTCTCCGCCTCCGGCGTCCCGCGCAACGCGCTCTTCGCCACGACGGCGGTCGCGGGCCTGTGCTTCCTGACGTCCCTCTTTGACAACCAGTCCGTCTACCTCTGGCTGCTCAACACCTCGGGCATGAGCGGCTTCATCGCCTGGCTCGGCATCGCCATCAGCCACTACCGCTTCCGCCGCGGCTACGTGATGAACGGCTACGACGTCAACAAGCTGCCCTACAAGTCGTCATTCTTCCCGTTCGGACCGATGTTCGCCTTCGCGCTCTGCATGGTCATCATGCTCGGCCAGAACTACCAGGCCTTCCTCGCGGGCACGATCGACTGGGCGGGCGTGGTCGCCACCTACATCGGCATCCCGCTCTTCCTCGCCATCTGGCTCGGCTACAAGCTCATCACGGGCTGCCGCTTCGTGCGCTACAGCGACATGAAGTTCCCGGAAAAGTACCGCTAGGAAACTTCACTGACAACGGGCGGCCCGCTTCCATCAAAGCGGCCGCCCGCAGGCTTCACTCCTCCTGGCTCTTCCCATCTGCGGCCTGCGCAGAAATCGTTCCAACCAGTTGCAGCCCCGTCATGGTCGTCAGTCGACTGCCTGCCTCTCTTCCCGCCTTCTGCATCAGGACGTATCCGGGTGCCCCTCTCTTCGATCTCACAATCAGCATGCCCGACTCTTTGGGGCAGCTCTCAAAAAGCCTGTCTGCAACGATGCCCGCCAGCGCATCCGACACACTCGAAATGAAAACATTGGGCACAGGCTCAACAAACCAGAGCTTCAGCTTGCCTCGAACGGCCGGAGGCAGTTTTTCCGCAAAAACCACGATCATCCGTCACGCCTCCGCATCCAGAACTCCGTTGACCGTCTCGGCAAATGCCCCTAGAACCTTGCGCTCGATCAGGCGGGCGCAAAATGCGTCTATCAAGACATGACGATCAAATACGTCGGCCCCTTCGGACACCAGCTTGAAAGCCAGATCGATCGTCAGATCGGACTTATAAAGATCGGCCACATCGTACACGAAAGGCATCGGAGAACCCGAATGAATGAAGCCAATGCGCGGTGAGTAACCCAGTGCCAAAAGTGATGATGTACAGATTCCATACAAAAGCTGGTTCAAAAACGTCAGTGCTCGATTGGCTGGATTGCCTTCTGTCGGTCTACCCTGCACATAAGCCCTTCCCTGCCACTCAACTCCGTATTTCTCGGACAAATCGGCATACAGCCTGCGAACGCGGACGCCCTCCATGCCCATCATCGCCTGCAGGCTTTTACCCTCCAGATCTGCATACGGGAACCGGAGGGAAAACATGCGACGAGCGACTTCGACACGGGAACTCGGATTGAACGCCAGACGGCACTGCCTGTACAAAGGCTCCGTATCAGCCGTAGGAGGCATCCCGTAAGCATAAAAGGACAGTGACTCGGCGCCCGTCCAGCAGACCGTACAGCCACTCGAACCAACGGCGTGCATGGCGGCATGCGTCACGGAAGTACCTGGTCCGAGGAACAGGGAGCCAATGGTAGCGACAGGCAGACGCACCACATATCCATCGGCACTGATCCACTTGACGCTGCTGTCATCGACTTCCAGACGCCCATGCTCCAAGTAAACATACGGATATCGATCCTTGACTTGCGGAAACATATCTCGAGTGACTCGAAATTGAATCTTCCTCATTTTACAAACCTAAAATAATAACGATAACCATTATCAGTTCGTGGTAAATACTTGAGCTATGTCATGCAATACTCTCGCGATTGCATAACAATTACTAGCAACAATCTCTTCTTTCACTTTCAGAAACATCCCCACCTGCGTGGGGAAAACGCCTCCGTCATGTCGAAGAAGGACGCGATCTGGGAAACATCCCCACCTATGTGGGGAAAACCCGTATTCCGGCACTTTCATCCCGACCCTTTGGGAAACATCCCCACCTGCGTGGGGAAAACCAGGCGAAAAGTATTCGAGCCGCGAAGTTGATGGAAACATCCCCACCTGCGTGGGGAAAACTGACTTCGACGTCAGGCTTGCGCATTACCTACGGAAACATCCCCACCTGCGTGGGGAAAACCGAGGAAGAAGACCGTCGCGAGCTTCGATTTGGAGAAACATCCCCACCTGCGTGGGGAAAACGGTGACCCAGTAACCGAGAGTTTTACAACCATGGAAACATCCCCACCTGCGTGGGGAAAACTCACGAGATACGATGAATGAAAGCGGAAAATTGAGAAACATCCCCACCTGCGTGGGGAAAACGAGGATGCCGTTAACCTCGATGAGGTTCTTCTGGAAACATCCCCACCTGCGTGGGGAAAACGAGCTTCGAGACGCTCGGAAATCTGAGGTTGGGGAAACATCCCCACCTGCGTGGGGAAAACGCCATGGCTGAACTAGACCCCGAAGGCATGATGGAAACATCCCCACCTGCGTGGGGAAAACTTCCTCTCCGTCCAATAGACAATCTGCGAGATAGAAACATCCCCACCTGCGTGGGGAAAACTCTACGAAGCCAAGAGCGTTCGAGGCAATACCGGAAACATCCCCACCTGCGTGGGGAAAACAGCAAGATTTTGTCTTGACTGCCATTCTGGATACTACATTTTGTTAAAGAGCAAGTTCCTAGCGTTATCCCTTAGACAGGGTCGCGCCATCTTTGCGTATCACCCCTCGCTCGGTATAGACCTTCGCCTTGCCGAAGCTCAGCGGGACGTCCCGAACGATTGTGGCGGCAGGGTCATCAAGGGACGACTCCTCCCAAATTGAAATGACTTCAAAGCCTTCACCGTAGAACTCGGGGAGTTCGGCCTCCACCTTTGCCAGGGCTTCAGCCTCGGTCTCGAAAATTCCGCCAAAGACTGGTAGAGCAGGCGGGCAGCACTTTCGGCCCAGATAAACATCCCAGACGGGCACCTTCAAGCCTGCTTCAACAGCCGCACTCCATGCGTCAGGGATTTCCTGAATAACGGCAAAGCTTGCGTCCTGAAGATACTCGCGTTTTGTAAGCTTCTCACCGCCCCCACTCCTATTCTTGCCCCCTATGAGTTTGGGTACGCACTCAAGCTGCCAGGGATCATTCTCATCGTAACCGTTGCCGACCATGTGAAAGTCCGTAAGAATGGCAACCTGCCGATGCTTCCCTTCGGAAGGACCGAGTTGAAGCACCTTCTGAGGCAGTCCAGCGATTTCACCCAGCGCCTCCGTCTGAGGACCGCCTTTTCCCATCGCACAGAAGAGCAGCCCCAGCACACCGGACTTCGTCGGAAAGAACTCCGTCCCGCGATGCCAGAAGAGGCTGTTGCTTCCCCAAGACTGCATTGGGCCGGAAAGGCGCATATACAGAAACCTTGTCATTGGAACTAGACTCCTGCAGCCTTTTCGATGCCTGCAATCAGTTCATCAATGGACATGCCTTCGGCATCACCGAACTCGAAGGAGGCGACTTTGCCGTAAAGCGATCCGGAAAGCTTTTCCTGACGTGAAAGCTCGGCCTTGAGCGCTTCAATGCTCGGCTCCAGACAGCCGCCCTGCGACCTGGCGCGCACAGGTTTTTCAAAGGCGCACTGCATGCGCTGGCCATTACGGACGAGCACGGACGCATAAGCCCACGGACATGCCGCGCTCATCGTCGCCTGACGAGCCGCAGGCACTGCGGTATAAAGCGCCTTGATGAATTCCTCGACTGCCGTCCTGACGGCATCAGGCTCATCCTCAATGCCCAGCGTCTCGACGAGCTTGGACAAGTTGAGCGATATGTAGCGATAGTAGGTCGCGGATCCGTACTCGGAGGTGCCCATGTGACCCGCCCCAAGGCTATCATCCTCGTTTCCGCACATGTCGTCCAGAGCCGTGAAGAAATCAAGTTCGGGGGAAGCAGCATGCGTCGAGATGGCGTGACTGAAGGCCGCAGCGGCTTCGACATTCATAACGGACGCCTTGGCGACCATGCGGCCGAAAAGGGCAATGTCGAGACCGTTGAGGGAAGCAACCTTGACCTTCTTGAGAATTTTCGCTACTTCAGCGGACTTGATCTCGGACACGTCAAGGTTCTTCTCGATGGCGTAGTCCGCAAAAGCCTCGTACTCCTTGTCGGTCATGAAAAGAAGAGAGTCATCGGAGAGAGACTTGGCCAGAGTGTCAGCCGCCTTTTCAGCAGCTGTGTCTTCGAATCCCTTTTTCTGAAGGACTGCGAGAAGATTCGCCTTCACCTTCTTCGTGCGGATGCCGAGCTTGACGCCCTGTTCGTGAAGAGCCAGACGAACGGAGCGCTTCCAGCACTGGGAGCTCACGCGCAGACGTTCCACTCCACCGATCACAACGGTCTTCGGCGCACCGACGTCGTCTCGATTGAGGCACGAAACGGGGAAGGACTGAAGGATGTGAAATTCAATAACCGGATATTTTTTCATGATGACGTTCTCACTTGATGACGGAAACTTGAAGGAACCCATACCCGAAAGCACGGGACTTGCCGATACCTCCCAGAAATGCCTTCTTGAACAAATTGGAATCAACGACTTTCAAAATACCGCTGACTCTTGCGCGGGAGCAGACAATGCGGTTTTTCTTCCTGTAGAAAACATCGCGCCCGAGCCTGTCGACTGAAGAAATCGACACCTCCATGCCGCGTCTGGCCGCGAGTTCCATGAACCATGCACGGACGTTCTCTTCGCCCCTGACCGCCACGCGCTTACCTTGAACGCATCGGCACGGATTCACGAGGATCTGGAAACGATACGCTTCATGGTCAAGAAAGCCCTCTGGCAACGGCTTGACCTCAAGCGAAACATCGCTCGCCGAAGAGACGGCAGGCACGGGATGCCTGCTCAGAAAGTCGATTCTGCGCCCGTAAAGCGTCTGCCCATGGTCCACCCACAGCAACCCTGAAGAGGTCTCGGGAGCCGCACAGCGTTCACCGTCGATCAAATCGAGCAGCGCCCGGTGAATGGAGTACGGATCCGTGATACGAAGTCTGGCCTGCGCCTCGAGGCTCAGGTAGACCCTGCCTGCATAAGCATTCATTTCTCTTCTTCCTCTGCGATCCTGCAGTAAAAATCATCAACCCAGCGCGCCTTGACCCTTTCCTGAGCCGCATCAAAAGAGAGCAGCTCGTCAAGAAGACGCGCGTAGTCGAGCATCCCTGGTCTGCGGCTTCGAATCAGGCCAAGCACCGGTCTGAGCACTTCCCCGAGGTCCTTTCCCGATCGACAGCGCAGGATGCGCCGAAGTCTGGCCACCCGAGGATCCGACTTTGATTCGGAATTGAAGGCCTTGTCCGGTCCGCAGGCTCTGAGCGCAGCCCCAAGCCCGAATGTACCGGGAGAACCTGCATCCTCCAGAGCGATCGAAGCGCCGATCAGCGTGAAAAGGGCGCGATCCGTCGACCTGGTGATGTCGACGTACGCCGTCAGATCCCCCCAGATCTGAGGTGCCAGAGCAGGACTCAACGCCCTGCGGAAGCGGGCACGATAGCCGTGATCCTTGCGGATCCTCTCGTAAACGTCGGTCACAAACCTCTCGACATTCTCACGCCCCCGTCGCTTGTCGGGGTTCATTTCAGTGGTCTCAGTCATTTTCTCACCTCATCTTGTCTCTTGAAAACCGGACGGCACTTCTGATATGCCATCAACTGGCGTGCATTTCGTTTGGGGCAGACGGCGTCGTAAGCCGTCAACGCCGCCTGTTTGAAAGCAGGGCGATAGGCCTTGGGATCGGCTACGCCGCAGGCTTCGGCCATTTTCACGCCAACGGACGCGCATTGGCTCCAGAAGAGATCCTCCGCCCTGGCTGCGTGATTCGGCCCAAGTTCTGCCGCCGACAACTCCTTGTAATAGCCTGTGACACATACATAAATTGCCTTTCTGATCGAGTCGATCCAGGCCATTTCATCACAGTACCTCTTGAAAAAGACCGTATCCTGCCAGCCGGGAGCAATGCGGAAGATGCTTTCTACAAAATCATCCCTCCCAGACATGTACTGCTCGCCGGACTGTTCGGACACCTGAATGCCGACGCACCAGATCGCCGTCACGTCATCCTGACGCACGGTTCTGAAAAGCTTCAGAGCCCTGCAGCCTTCAGTCTGCCTGTCACCGCAGAAAGCCAGCACGGCATCAAGCTGGCGCCAGGGAGCGACGTCCCTTCGCGCACGCACGGCGGTGATTTTCGTGTTCTTGTCATCACGCCCCGTATTTCGAGTAGACACGGTGAGATCGCATTGCCCTGTCGAGACGGCAGGATAAGCCACGCCCGAGGTCAAATAAACGCTTTCGTCAAACAGCCTGCAGAATCGGCTGACTGGCACCAGCCATCCGACAAGTGAGTGAGCATAATCAGCCGCATCCGGTCCAATTTCGGTCAAGGGCATGCGCTCCCAGGGCGGAGTGCCGACCCCCTTGGACAGGAAGCTGAGCTCAACCTGCTCAAACATGTCCTGAGTCACCAAATTAAGCTTCAGCGACTGGTAGACATCCGACCCCATCGGGATGCAGTGCAGCCACCCTCGCCCCAGCGCCGGAGATGCAGGCGCACTTTTCTTCACAAGTCCGCTCGAGAAGACCAGCTGCTTGTCGGGCTTCTTGCCGCCCATGCCGAAGGTCACAAGAGAAAGGAGCGCGTAGACCCGATCCGAATCGGACAGAGTCGAAGGCAGACTGTTGCCATCAAAAAGCAACGTTGCATTCCCCGTACATGCGCCCGGCAGAAAGGCAGACAGCGGAAGCTTCTTCTTCTCGTCCCTTACAGTGACGCCGGGATGCTGAAGGAAGGGACGCTCAGGATCAAACAGGCGGAACCCGTCTCTCTGCCGTTTCAGGTAGTCCCTGACTCCGGCCTTCAGATCATCCACTGACAGCTCCGCATAGTCATCCTCATCATCCAGAGGACATGCGCACTGAGCAATCGCCAGCAGCAGCCTGAAGACGAGCAGCTTCTGGACAGGCGTGCCTGCCAGTTTGGGCGCTTCCTGCATGTCGAAGAACTGAAGCAAGCTCACGGGCTCATGCCCGATCAGCTTGATCCACTTGTCGTCGACAAGGTTGAATTCGAGTGTCATTGCTCAAACTCCGAACTAAAAAATCTTCACTGAAATGATCGTAACCCCTCTTGCATCAAAATATGACGCAACCAGACGAAGGGAGCTTCACCCTGAAATCACAAGCCCCAGAGTCTTCGAGTAAACGGCAGGCCTGTCGACAGGAGAACCATCTGACTTCGTCAATTTTCCGTCCTCCGAACACAGGCAGACCGTCAGGTTCTTGAACCTGCGGGCGCGCAGCGCCCACGACCGAAGTCCGGCGGGGAACCTGTCCGCAAGCCCCTCCATTCCCGCGGGAGCAAGACGCAGCGCGGACTTCACGAGACGACTCTCGAGCAAAAGCGCCGCCTCTTCAGGCTTCGTACAGGCAGCGAGCGCCTTCACGTCCTCCTCAAAGAGCACGACATGCTCCCAGGATGGCTGTTCGACAAGCCGAGTCGCCGCCTCTTCGGGCTGTTCGTGCGTAATACTCAGCGCCCCTTGTGCACCATCCTCAAGTCTTTTCTCTTGCGCCAGAAGGTGACGCTTGAAAGTCAGGCCTGTTTCACACGTCTCTTCACGCTCATTGAAAACAGCCGTCAGCAAACCCCTGACCTCGCGCGGCAAATTGAGCACGGCGCCCTGCGCCAACCTGGGCTTCAAAGTCTCAATCGTCCGCATGAGGTGGTACGGATGGTAAATCCGTCCCGTCACTCCGAAAGGCTGCTCCACCCCGTCATCGAGTCCAGGCGAGACACCCGGCTCCTCGGGAACAGCCAGCACCAGAGCTTCAGCGCAGGTGCACCCCGCGGGTCTTTCCGTCCCTGCGTGTCGCCACAACCTGCCGAAGCGCTGCACCAGCAGATCAAGCGGAGCCACGCGCGTCACCATGAAGTCGGCATCAAGGTCCAGAGACTGCTCCAGAACCTGCGTACCTACAAGTATTCTTCCTTTCTCCGAACGTTTTGCCTTGCCTGCCTTGCCGAAAATCCCGGTCCAGACCTCCTCATTGACCTCACGGTCCACCGATCGAAACCGCGAGTGCAGAAGCCCCGAAGCGACCCCTTCCCTCAGACAGCGTTCATGAATCCTCTGTGCCGCCCTGACGGAGTTTTCAATCCAAAGCACCTGCATGCCGGCTCTGACACGATCAAGTGCCTCAGCGAGCGCATCCTCCTCAGCCGCAGCCTGCTCAAGCAGCCTTACGGTAACGGGATGAGCAGTCGCCTCTCCGTCATCAAGCTTGCGAATGCCCTCGCCAGTCTTGACTGTCAGAGACACGACTCCCTTGGATTCAGGAACTTCTTCGTCTCCCAGAATCTTCTTCAAGCCCGCATGCGTGAGCGTTGCGCTCAAAATGATGACGGTCGATCCCATGGCCTCGAGTGCCCTCACCAGACGTGCAATCAACTCAAGCGTGTACGCATCATAGGAGTGAATTTCATCAAGAATGACGACTTTTCCACACAGGCCTGCGAGCCTGACCTGCTTGAACTTTGTGGAAAGGACGGCCAGCAGCGCCTGATCGACGGTTCCTACACCAAAGGGAGCAAGCAGTGCCAGTCTTGAGGATGTGTACCAAATGCCGCCGGGGGCTGCCTCCTTGCCCATGCGGACATGCGCACCGCCGTGCGTCAGCCTGACATCCGCACTTTCGCCCAAATATCGTCCCACGGCGTCCTGCACGCGTTCATGTGCACGATTGCTCGTAAGTTGCGTCGGCAGTGCAAAGTAAATCCCCGAAGCATCCCCTTCGTTCAATACCCTGAAGGCCAGTCCAAGAGCGGCTTCCGTCTTTCCGCAGCCCGTAGGAGCTTCGAGAACGTACACGCCGGGCCCAGCATAGGCGTCGGTCAGCATGGACTGGGCCCGTCTGGGGGCAAAACCAAACGTCTGCTCGAAGGACTTTCCGCTCTGCAGAGGAAGCGGTCTGAATCCCGCTTCGGACACGAGCTCTGAAGCGATCCTCGACTCCTCTCCTTCCTGCACTGGCTCATTGCGGCGAGAGGCTATCCAGTCTGCAAGAATGACCCAGCCCAGCCAAAGGTCGGCCTGAACGGTTTTTCTCCTGCGGTCCTTCAACCTGACGGGAAACCCCTCGAGCCCGGCCAGCTTCAGGATTTCATCAGCCAGCAACTCGCGAAAATTCTCCCAGGGCTCGCCACCCAGATACTCGGCCGCTCCTGAAGGAATGCGGACGCCAAGGGGGACGCCGTGATGCTCCGCTACCAACTGACAGCAGTACTGTGGCGCTCCGAGCTGCTTGAGGACTGCAGCACTGACAATCGAATGCGACGTCTCCTCCACATCAGGCAGCGCATCGGACGCCAGCTCCTGCCAGCGTTCGGCATCTCCGCAGTTGAGAAGCAGCTTCCTCAGAAAAAAGGGGTTTGCTTTTCCGATGTCATGCAGGGCGGCCAGAGTCGGCAGAGATGAAGGAAGAAGCTCGCTCTTTCCGGGGATCCGCACTAACTCAAGCAAGTTCTTCAGAACCAGTCCCGCTAGGCAACCGTGTTGCAGAATGCCGATCCCAAGAGTGGCCGAACCGTCCTCCCTGTGGTAGGTCTTGGCAGGAAACTCACGCAAATGACGGGCTATAAATCGACTCATGGGCACTCCTTTTATGAGGCATTGACCGATGTTACCAGAAATGCAATCATGACCCGTCCCCCTCATTCTTCAGGCCGAATCGGATCAAATAACGACAAGTGACGCTTTCTGGCGAAAGGCATGAACAATCGTCAAAACCAACAGTTTTAATCTTTGAGCAAATCAACTCGTCAGACATCACATTTATTTGACTATCAGAAAAGGAACGATACAGGCTCCCATACCGGACGGGGCTTTTCCACCGGCCGAAAAAAGGGTATCCTCTGACAATCCCGTACCGACATGCCGACACTTCCACCACGATGTCATCCCTTTTGCGTACCCTCGTCATCACAAGCACGTGTCTTAACCCGGCAGCCCATGCAGCCCTGCCGCTGGACGACCCCGCGCTCGCCGAGGATCTCAAGGCCTACATCGCTTCTCTCGAACCGACGAAGCCCGAGGACTGCATCGGCTTCGTCAACAGGCACCTGTCGGACATCCTCTACACCCGCTTCACGCACAAGTCCGTGCTTGAGGACGAACTCGCCCGCATGAAGAGTACTCACGCAACGGCCTGTCTCAGGAACAAGACGCTCAAGGGCATCTCCAAAGAGGAGATCCTCAGGCTCGAGGCGGCCGAGCGCGCCTCCCCGTGGTGGGAGCGCTCGGGATGGGCGACGAGGGACAAGCAGTCTCTTCTGAGGCTTCCGCCCGACGCCATCAAGGATGCGGTCCCCGATGCCGATCCGGCGCTCGCCGCGAATCCGCAGCCGATCGAATCCTCCTCC
>UMAW01038757.1_pt1 | contig 11426 bp, 7 predicted proteins | sample 1963801 | NCBI WGS metagenome assembly UMAW01 (sample SAMEA4835925, study PRJEB28245) | human gut metagenome | biome: gut microbiome; material: fecal sample | place: Denmark | collected 2008 | reverse complement strand
CAAGAGAGTGGCTTCTTTTTTTATATTCATAGCTGCGGGAGTGCAATTCACTGTTCGAAATCCGCGACAATACGCTACAATACCCCTATCACGAGAGATAGGGGTATTTTTATTATGGAATACTATATGACCGACGAGAGAATTGCTGAGTATTTGAAAGCCCTCGAAAATGAAGAGCGCGCCGCGGCGACGGTTGAGAAGTACCGCCGTGCTTTACTGGGCTTTGCTGCATTCCTGAGCGGCGCGGCGGTCACGCCGGAGACAATTAAAAACTGGAAAGACGACCTGCGCGCGAGAAACTATGCACCGTCGACCATCAACGCTTGTTTGGCGGCACTGAACGGCTTTTTCTGCTTCTGTGGCTGGACAGACTGCCGCGCACGGTTTCTGAAAATCCAGCGCCGCCTGTTTCGAGACAGCAAACAGGAGTTAACGCGCGCAGAATATGAACGGCTGGTCGCCGCGGCGGAAGCTGCGGGCGACCGCGGTCTCGCGCTCCTGATGGAAACCATCTGCTCCACCGGCATCCGCGTCAGCGAGGTGCAGGACATCACGGTTGAGGCCGCGAAGAACGGCAAAACAGAAATTGCGCTCAAAGGCAAAATCCGCACGATCCTACTGCCGTCAAAGCTCTGCCGCAAGCTGCTCAAGTTTGCCGCGCGGCAAAAAACCGCCTCCGGCGCGATCTTTCGCGCCAAAAGCGGCAAAGCAATGTCAAGATATCAAATCTGGTCAAAGATGAAAAAACTGTGCGCCCACGCGGGCGTCGACGCAGGGAAGGTCTTTCCGCACAACCTGCGGCATCTGTTTGCAACAGCTTTCTACCACGCGTACAAGGACATCGTCAAGCTGGCAGACGTCCTCGGTCATTCAAGCATTGAAACGACGCGAATCTACCTTGTCACAAGTGCGGCGGAGCATCGGCGTCAGCTCGAACAGCTAAAACTTGTATCATAAAAACGGAATCTATATTCTGTTGCGCAAAAAAGCCAAAGCGAATACAGTTACCACTATATTCATAACTAAAGTGCATGCAGAGATTGAGCTGTCTGCACCCGAGAACGCTCAAATGGGTGCAGAGGCACAAGCTTACAGTGCGTTTTCCCCTGTAAACTCCATAATTTATATTTGTAATCATAATTTCCCTTGCCTTTGTCGGAAGATTGTGCTATATTTTGCTATGAGTAAAGGAAACGATAAGATCGTTTTGCTTCCTTTGCATATACGGAATATAGATTCCGTTCTCAAAATCTCATATTTTGGCAAAACCGCCGAAAGGCGGCGACGCAAAGCCAGATGGGTCTAACGCCTCTCCGAATGGAGAACACGCTATGACAGCCGGTTGCACCCTTACTGATGTATTCGCTTGTCACTGCTCCGTCCGGCTTTGCTGGAACGGAGCTTTTTTCATGAGAGGGTGGCTGACGATCCGACGAACATTTCGAGCGTTTTGCGCGGAACAGGGAAAGACTGCTTTGCTTGCCCAGTGGGATATTGAGCGAAATTTACCACTCACGCCGGATGATGTGACTTTCGGCAGCCACAAAAGAGTCTGGTGGACCTGCCCAAGCGGCCACTCATGGCAAGCCATGGTTTACACCCGCAGCGAGGGCACAGGCTGCCCCTACTGCACGGGGCGCAAGGTTACGCCTAAACAGGGCGGCCTGGTGAAGCAGTTTCCGCTGCTCGCGGCGGAGTGGGACATTGAGAAGAACGCACCCTTGACACCGCAGAATGTCACGACCGGCAGCCACAAGCTCATCTGGTGGCGCTGTCCGAAAGGGCATTCCTACCGTTCCGCTGTGAAAACACGGGCGCAGGGCAGTGGATGCCCGTACTGTGCGGGAAAGAACGTCCTGCCTGAGGAAACCTCCCTTGCGGCTGAGTATCCGTCGATCGCGAAAGAATGGGACGCGGCAAAAAACGTGCCTCTTTTGCCTACGCAGGTGATCTCCGGCACAAGGCGCAAAGTCTGGTGGCGCTGTCCGAAAGGCCATTCGTGGCGCGCGGAGGTGTATTCGAGGACGACCCTCGGCACGGGCTGTCCGGTCTGCACCGGGCGGCAGGCGTTGGCCGGTGAAAACGACCTTGCAACGCTGTACCCGGACATTGCCGCGCAGTGGGACGAGGAGAAAAACGGTGCGCTTCATCCAAGCAATGTCACCGCGGGTTCAAACCGCCGCGTCTGGTGGCGATGCGAAAAAGGCCATTCCTACCGCGCCGTGATTGCGCAGCGCGTGCAGCGCGGCGGCGGTTGTCCCTACTGCGCCAACCGAAAGGTGCTGCCGGGGTTCAACGACTTAGCGACCGCAGCGCCGCTCGTCGCGAAGCAATGGCACGAGACCCTCAACGGTGCGCTGACACCGGAGATGGTGACGGCGGGAAGTCATAAAAAAGCGTGGTGGCAGTGCTCTTACGGGCATGTCTGGAAAGCGGCTATCTACTCGCGCGCGGGCGTGCAGCAGTGCGGCTGCCCCGTCTGCGCCGGGAAAACCAAGCGCAAAACCAAGTAAACCCAGCCCGCGGAGGCGGGCAAAAGATAAAGAAAACTTAGGAGGTAAAAGTGATGAAACAGCGAATTCTTGCAATATTATTGTCACTGACGATGATGTTCACACTGGTTCCGACAGCAATGGCGGAAGGAGAGACGGCGGTTGCCAAGGTTGGCGAGACCGAGTATGCGACGCTGCAGGCGGCCATTGACGCGGCTACCGCCGGTCAAACGGTGAAACTGGTAGCGAATACGGCTGAGGATATCAAGATTTCAGCTGGTAAAGATATTACGCTGGATTTGGGAAACAGCAAACTGACCAATAAAAGCGGTGATACCATTACTGTTGAGTTGGGTGCAACTTTGACTGTTACTGGTAATGGCGAATCTGCGGACGAGGACGGTTCTGCGGGTACTGTTGATAACACCACACATCAGAAAGCAGATATTGTTAACAATGGTACTGTTATTTTGAATGGAGGTTGGTATCTCCGTAGTCAGGAAACTGGCGTGAACACTAACACTCCTGGCAATAATAGCTATTACAACATTCTGAACCATGGTGAAATGACCATCAACAATGATACTATGGTTATGCAAGAAGGCAAGTTTTCCAGCCTGATTGTAAATGGCTATTATGACTATGCGGGAGGCTCTGATCCGCGTCAAAACTATGTAGTTGGCATCAATCAGGCTGCTCCGAAACTGACTATTAACAATGGCGCTTTTCTGGGTGGCGTGAATACCATAAAAAACGATGATGGCGGTGAATTGATTATCAACGGCGGTGGTTTCGGCAATGAAGAAGGCTGCGCGGTGATGAACAACAACACAGCTACTATTAAGGGTGGCCGTTTTATAGCTGAAGGTAATTATGTACTGTATAGCAGATACATCAATGATACTGTTAATACTGGCAAGCTGACGGTTACTAACGGTGAGTTCGAGGGTAATCTTGCGCAGATTAACAATGCGCCGATTGTAATTTCTGGCGGTACATTCACAACTGACCCGACTGCATATTTGGCAGAAGGTTACATGTCTCCGAAGGTTGGCGATTCCTACAAGGTAGGATTGGAAACGGATGCAGTTGCTCAGATTGGTAATAATAAATATACAACACTGCCGGATGCCTTTAAGGCGGCAACAAAGGGAGATACAGTTAAGCTATTGACCGATGTTCACACTGATGGTACTGATTCGGATGATGCATGTCTGACGATTAGAGTGCCCATCACTTTGGATTTGAATGAGCATACCATTTACAGTCCGGACGACATGGGCAATAACAACAAAAACTTTGTTGCATTGTATGTTGCTGCAGATACCACACTTAAAGCAACAACCGGTGGTATTGATACAGGTAAGAATGGTGGCTATGCAATCAATGTATACAAAGGCGCAAAGTTGACCATTGATGGGGGTAAATACTACGGTGGTGGCACTGCGGTACAGGTACAAAAAGGCGAACTGACCATCAATAATGGCTATTTTGATGCAGAAGCATTTAGCGGCTCTTATGGTTACAACTTTATTATTAACTGCATAGATTCTGCTTATAAAGATGGCACTGCTAATGTTGCTATTAAGGGTGGCTATTTTGCACACTTCGATCCTGCTAACAACAAGGCTGAGGGTGCAGGCACAAACTTTGTTGCAGACAACTGTATTTCCGTGACCAGTGACAAGTTCGGTTATGACTACAAGGTAGTTCAGAAAACTGATACCGGTTCTATTGTAGTTAAGCCTGCTGTTGCAGAGCCGGAAGTCAATGTAAGCGATAAAATTTCCGAAAGCGACAAGCAAGCAGTTGAAAATGCAGCTAAGTCTGTTGCCGTACCGACCCTCGGCGCAGCAGCAGGTGACAAGGTTGCAGCAATTAACAAGACAGAGGCAGAGAATCTGGCAGCAAAGGCACAGAGCCTGCAGAACCCGACCTTGTACGTTCAGACTGCACTTAAGGTAGAACCGACTGCTTATAGCGCCGAGAACAAGACGCTAACGCTGGATATCACTCCGCAGTATCGCATTGTAGCATCTACTGCTGATAAAGCAGATGACATCAGACTGTCTGGTGACTCTAAAAATGCACAGGTTGTGCAGGATTATCAAAAACTGACGATTACTGCACCGACTGTTGTTACGATGGAATTGCCGACCGGCTTTGTTGCAGATGGTGTTGATAAACTGAGCATTAAGCACATCAAAGGCAATGGAACCGTGGAATATTACACCGGTATTGTCACTGAGACTTCCGGCACCAAGACCCTGACCTTTACTACCAATGGTTTTAGCCCCTTTGTGATTTCCTCCGCTGTTGCATCTATCGATGGTGTGATGTATCCTACCTTGGCTGAGGCTGTGGCTAATGTTGACAGTGGCAAGACTATCAAGCTGGAAGCTGACAACGCCGAAACCGCCACCGTTTCCCGCACCGTGAAGTTCACTCTGGACAAGAACAGCCATGTTTTCACCGGCTCCATCAAGGCTGGCAGCTACACCACCGTTACTGCCACCGACACTGAGCCTGTTGAGTACACCTTCACCTACAGCAGACCCTACTCCGGCAGCAGCTCTGACCCGACCTACTCCGTCACCGTGGATAAGACCGAGAACGGCAGCGTGACCGTCAGCCCCAAGAACGCCTCCAAGGGCGACACCGTGACCGTGACCGTCAAGCCCGACAGCGGCTACGTCCTCGAGACCCTGACCGTCACCGACAAGAACGGCAATGAGCTGACGCTCAAGGACAAGGGCGATGGCAAGTACACCTTCACCATGCCCGCCGGCAAGGTCGAGGTCAAGGCGACCTTCATGGAAGACAACAGCGTCTTGAACTTCTTCTACGACGTGCCCAACGGCGCGTACTTCTATGAGGCTGTCAAGTGGGCAGTCGATAAGGGGATCACCAACGGCCTGTCCGACACGATGTTCGGCCCCTACGAGTCCTGCACGCGTGCGCAAATCGTTACTTTCCTATGGCGCGCTGCCGGCAGCCCCGAGCCGAAGACGGCAAGCAGCTTCGCGGACGTTCCTGCGAGTGCTTATTACGCCAAAGCCGTCGCCTGGGCGGTTGAGAACGGCATCACGAACGGCATGACCGAGACGACCTTTGCGCCCGACGCGACCTGCACCCGCGGCCAGAGCGTGACGTTCCTGTACCGCGCCCTCAAGGGCACCGCGAGCGGCAGCACGAACTTCACCGACGTTGCGTCCGACGCATTCTACGCTGACGCGATTAACTGGGCCGTTGCGAACAATGTGACGAACGGCACGTCCGCCACGACGTTCAGCCCCAACGCGGACTGCACGCGCGCGGAGATCGTGACGTTCCTGTATCGCGCCTATCAGGGCAAGTAAATCCAACTGAAAAAAGCGGCGGTTCATCAGAACCGCTGCTTTTTTGCGCCGCATTGACAAGCGCTCCCGCCCTCGGTATACTATGACCAAAAGCAAGACGGCAGCCAAAAATGCAGACGAGTTTGAGAGATTAAACTCGAAAAGGGGAGAGCAAATGAAGTATCTTGGAAAGCCTGCGGGCATGTGGGCGCTGTTTTCCGGATCGTTTGAAAAGCACCTGACGGTCGAATTCGACCTGACCGCGGAGCAGGCGAAGGACGTTGCGGCGCGTGCCAAAAAGAAATATCGCGAGATCATCGCGAAGCTGCCGGAATTTGACAAGCGCGACCGCTTCGAAATGAACATCGTCAACTGCGCGATGCTCGCCGCGTTTATCCTGTGCATGCCGCAGCGGCCGAACATCAAAACGCTGACGGACTACTACGCCGCGGCGATGATGACGCCTACGATGAAGGCTTTCTGCCGCGCGAGCGGAAAGAAAAAGTTCACGCCCAAGGACATCGAGGGCATGAAGGCGACGGCGAAGCTGCGCGCGGGCGATCGCAACCCCTATTCGTGGAACATGGACTTTTTCGAGTACGAGGACGGCAGCGGCTACGAGGCGCGCTTCACGACCTGCGGCATCTGCACGCTGATGCAGGTGTTGGGGCTCTACGATCTGACGCCCGCGCTGTGCCATCTCGACTACACGATGAGCGACGCGGGCGGCGCGTCGGATTTCGTGCGCGAGTACACGCTCGCCTCCGGCGGCCCCTACTGCGACTGCGGGTATCACAAAAAGCAGTGAAAAAACAAAAAGGATGCGTCTTTCGATGCATCCTTTTTCCTTTATGTAGGGGACTCAATCTTCGTTGTAGGCATCCGAGGCCTTGATGCGCTGGTACATGTCCTGCATCTGGCGGTCGATCTCAGCGATCTTGCCCGCGCATTCGAACATCTCCTCGTTGATGCCCTCGGGCAGCTTCGTTTTGTCGACTTTGTAGCGGATATCGTGCTCAAGGCTCGCCCAGAAGTCCATGGCGATCGTGCGCAGCTGGATCTCCGCCACGACGTATTCCGTCCGGTCGGAGAGGTAGACGGGCACCTTGATGTCCATGTGCAGCGAGCGGTAGCCGTTGTAGTTCGGCGTCTGGATGTAGTCCTGCTTTTTGACGATCTCCACATCCGTCTGCCGCGCCAGCATCTCGCCCACGCGGTAGACATCGTCGATGTAGCTGCAAACAACGCGCACGCCCGCGATGTCGTTGATGTTTTTCCGCGCGGACTCGATCGAGAGCGGCAGGCCGCGCTTGATGAGCTTGGCGACGATGCTCGATTGCGATTTGACGCGCCCGTCGATGTGATGAATGGGATTGCGTGCATAAAGAACATTGAATTCACTGTTGAGAATATTGAATTTCAACGTGAGCTGCCGAACCGCCGCGTCATAGAGATTCTGCATGACAAGAAAGTCATGCGGATCTTCGCAGAGTGCGGCGCCGTTCCCCGTTCGATTCATTCTGAGCCTTCCTTTCCATCGGAAGCGTCAACGCCCGCCCGATGAGCTTTTGTTCCTTTCAGTATAGCAGACGATCACCGCCGCGCCAAGGGGAGAAATGCTGATTTTCTGCAAAAGTCTGCGCGAAAAAAGCAGCGGGCAGGAGAAACTACCAAGCGACGGGCAAAAGAACTTGCAATGCAGCGCAAGCCATTCTATAATTAACCTGAAAGGATATCCACAGCGTTCGGCACTTCCGCTCCGGTGGCAGAGCGAACGCGCGGAAGGTGCAGAAAAGAACAATGGATAAAAAAGGAAAACAGCAATTTCTTCTGGTCGCGTTCGGCGTGGCGCTCTATGCCGCGCTGATGAATCTCAACGAAGTCGCGGCGTTTCTCACGAGGCTCGCTACCCTCTTCACGCCGGTGATCATAGGGTTATTGATGGCGTTTGTCCTCAGTGTGCCGATGCAGGGCATCGCAGGACGTTTGACGCGCCTGATGCCAAAGGCAAAGGAAAAACACATTGACCTTCTCAGCCTGCTGCTGACGCTTTTGTGCGTGGTCATCGTCGTGGTACTGCTGTGCGTTCTGGCGCTGCCGCAGCTTGCCGCGTCGCTCAAGAGCATCGGCACACTGGTCAGGGAGAACTGGCCGGACTGGGCGCGCCTTCTCTCGGATCACGGCGTGGATACAAGCGAGCTCACCGATCGCATCGCCGCGCTCGATTGGAAAACGGTGCTGGAAAAGGCGCTCACCGGCGCCGGCGCGCTGATCGACTCGGTGGTGGATCTTGCCGGTACCACAGTCTCGGCGGTGGCCAACGTCACCTTTGCCATCGTCATCATGTTTTATGTGCTGCTCGACCGGCGCAGCCTTGCTAAACAGAGCCGCAGACTCCTCTACGCCAACCTGAGCGAGCGAAAGGCCGATCAGGTCTGCCGCATCGCGCGCCTGACGCACACCACCTACGCCCGTTTCCTGTCCGGGCAGTGCGTGGAGGTCGTGATCCTCGGCACGATGATCTTTCTCGCGTTCTCCCTGTGCGGCATTCCCTACGCGGGGCTGACCGCTGCGCTGACGGCGGCCTTCGCCTTTGTTCCCTACATCGGCGCGCTGGCCTCCTGCGCAATCGGTGTACTGCTGACGCTGCTTGCCCAGCCGGAGAAGGCGCTGCTGTGCCTGATCGTCTATCAGGCGGTGCAGTTCACGGAAAATCAGTTCATCTACCCGCATGTGGTTGGCAGCAGCGTGGGGCTTGCGCCGCTGTGGACGCTCCTTGCGGCATTGCTTGGCGGCAAGCTCTTCGGCCTTGTCGGTATTGTGTTTTTCATTCCCCTCACGGCGGTAATACTCCAGCTCGTACATGAGCACACCGCACAGCAGCTTTCGGAAAAGAAACTCGACCGCGAGGATCTGATCGAATAACAAAAAAGGACGACAGCTATTTTTAGCTGTCGTCCTTTTTTGTGCGGTCACGACTGCGCCATGCGCTCGAGGAGCTGGAAGGCCTCTTCGAGCTTGGGGTCGATATGGTCGGTCTGCAAAGCCTCGCGCACGCAGCCTTCGATGTGCGCGCGCATGATCTGCTGGTTGGCGCTTTTGAGGAGCGACTGCGTGGCGAGAAGCTGGTTGGAGATGTCCACGCAGTAGCGGTCGTCGTCGATCATCTGCAAAATGCCGTCGAGCTGGCCGCGGGCAATTTTCAGCTTGCGGCGGACGGAATCACGATCGGCTCTCATGGCCTTAGCGGATGGAGACGGCCTGATAGCCCGCCTCATCCACGGCGGCCTTGAGCGCCGCGTCGGTTACGCTGCCGTCCACGCTGACGGTGGCGGACTTGCTCTCGAGATCGACCTTTGCCTCCTTCACGCCGGGGACGGCGGAAAGCGCCTGCTGAACGTGATTCACGCAATGCATGCAGGCCATGCCCTCAATGCTGATGACTTTTTCCATGTTTGTTTCTCCTTTTTCATTACTTGCCATAATTTCCTTGCTTACTATCTCCACTCCGCGATCCGACGGAGAAGAAACTGTTTTCGGTGCTGCCTCCGTGTGCTTGGCCTTGAACCAGCGCAGGCGCAGCGCATTGCTCACCACAAACACCGAGCTGAAGCTCATCGCGAGCGCGCCGAGCATCGGGTTCATCTTGAGCTGGAAGGCGGGGTAGAACACGCCCGCCGCGATGGGAATGCCGATGGCGTTGTAGAAGAACGCCCAGAAGAGGTTTTCCTTGATGTTGCGGATGACCGCGCGGCTCAACTGCACGGCGGTCGAGACGTCGAGAAGGTCACTGCGCATCAGCACAATATCCGCCGACTCGATGGCGACGTCCGTACCGGCACCGATGGCAATGCCGACGTCTGCGCGCGCAAGGGCGGGCGCATCGTTGATGCCGTCACCGACCATGGCGACCTTCTTGCCGCCCTCCTGTAAGCGGCGGATCTCGCGTTCCTTATCCTGCGGCAGCACCTCGGCCACGACGCGGTCCACGCCGACCTGACGGCGGATGGCCTCGGCGGTCCTGGCGTTGTCGCCCGTGAGCATGACGACTTCAATGCCCATGCTCGAGAGCTCGGCGATGGCCTGCGCGCTCGTGGGCTTGACGACATCGGCTACGGCGATGAGGCCGATGAGCTTTCCGTCCAGCGCGAAGTAGAGCGGCGTCTTGCCGTCCTCAGCCAGCGCTTCACCTTGTGCGAGCAGCTCACTGTTTTCGATGCGGTTTGCTTCCATCATGCGGCGGTTGCCGGCAAGGCAGAGCTGGCCCTCGACCTCGCCGCGGATGCCCTGACCGGGGATCTGCTCAAATTTGTCGACGGACAGGAACGTGAGCGATTCCTTCTCCGCCTCGGCCACGATGGCCTCGGAAAGCGGATGCTCGGAGAGCTTTTCGAGCGACGCGGCGACGGAGAGAAGTTTGTCCCTGCCGATGCCGCCGTCGACGACGTCGGTGACGACGGGCTTGCCCTGCGTGATGGTGCCGGTCTTGTCGAGCACGACGGTGTTGACGCTGTGCGTCGTCTCAAGCGCTTCGGCAGACTTGATGAGGATGCCGTTCACCGCGCCGCGGCCCGTGCCGACCATGATGGCCGTCGGCGTGGCGAGACCCAGCGCGCAGGGGCAGCTGATGACGAGAACGGAAATACCGATGGACAGCGCAAATTCCACGCTGTGGCCCGTCAGCAGCCACGCTGTCGTCGCGATGACGGCGATCGTGATGACGACGGGGACGAACACGCCGCTCACCTTATCGGCGAGCTTGGCGATGGGCGCTTTGGAGCTCGTGGCCTCATCCACAAGGCGTACGATCTGGGAAAGGGCGGTATCGTCGCCGACTTTGGTCGCGCGCATCTTGAAATAGCCGGATTTGTTGATGGTCGCGCCGATGACGCTGTCTCCGGCCTGCTTTTCGACGGGGATGCTCTCGCCCGTCAGCGCGGATTCATCAATAGAGGACGTGCCTTCGAGCACCACGCCGTCGACGGGGACGCTCTCGCCCGCCTTGACGATCAGCACGTCGCCGAGTTGGACCTCCTCGACGGGGATGACGCTCTCGACGCCGTCGCGCTCGACCGTCGCGGTCTTGGGCGCAAGGTCCATGAGCTTTGTGATGGCATCAGAGGTCTTGCCCTTGGCGCGGGCCTCCATCGTCTTGCCCATGGTGATGAGCGTCAGGATCGTGCCTGCGGACTCGAAGTACAGCTCCATCATATAGGTGTGCACCGTGTCCATGTCCATCTGGCCAAAGCCGATGCCGATCTTATAGATGGCGTAGATGCCGTACACGATGGCGGCGCTGGAGCCCAGTGCGATCAGCGAATCCATGTTCGGCGAGCGTTGCCACAGCGTCTTGAAGCCGACGATATAGTACTGGCGGTTGATATAGACGATGGGCAGCAGCAGCAAAAACTGCGTGAATGCGAACGTCATCGCATTTTCCATGCCGAGGAAGCACGCGGGCAGCGGCCAGCCCATCATGTGGCCCATCGAGAGATAGAACAGCGGGATGGTGAAGAGGAGCGAGAGGGCGAGACGCTTTTTCATGTCGCTGTACGCCTTCTGTGCGGCGCTGGCGCCGCCGGTCTCGGCAGTCTGC
>UMAW01031423.1_pt1 | contig 11479 bp, 5 predicted proteins | sample 1963801 | NCBI WGS metagenome assembly UMAW01 (sample SAMEA4835925, study PRJEB28245) | human gut metagenome | biome: gut microbiome; material: fecal sample | place: Denmark | collected 2008 | reverse complement strand
ATAATAACAATTATCCACACCAGTGCGTTAAAATTTTACAGCACAGGGGAAATCGGAGGAGTGAATAAAATGGAGTACAAGATTGCCCTGATTCCGGGAGACGGAATCGGTCCGGAGATTGTTGCCGAGGCCAAAAAAGTTTTAGACAGAGTATGTGAGAAATACAGTCATAAATTTTCATACACAGAGGTTCTTTTAGGAGGGGCATCCATTGATGCTCACGGAGTACCTCTTACAGAGGAAGCCATTGCCCAGGCAAAAGCTTCTGATGCAGTACTGATGGGTTCCATTGGCGGTGATGCCAAGACATCCCCGTGGTACAAGCTGGAGCCGTCCAAACGCCCGGAGGCAGGTCTTCTTGCGATCCGTAAGGCGCTGAACCTGTTTGCAAATCTTCGTCCGGCTTATCTTTACAATGAGCTTCGTGATGCCTGCCCGCTCCGTGATGAGATCATCGGAGATGGTTTTGACATGATCATCGTAAGAGAGCTTACAGGAGGTCTTTATTTCGGAGCAAGAAAGACTACTGAGGAGAACGGAGTCCGCACAGCGGTAGATACTCTTTCTTATAATGAGAATGAGATCCGCCGTATTGCCATTAAGGCATTTGAGATCGCACGTAAGAGAAGAAATAAGGTTACAAGTGTAGATAAAGCCAATGTTCTTGATTCTTCCAGACTCTGGAGAAGTGTAGTAGAGGATGTGGCAAAGGACTATCCGGATGTAACACTGGAGCATATGCTGGTTGATAACTGTGCAATGCAGCTGGTACGTGATCCGAAGCAGTTTGATGTTATCCTTACAGAAAACATGTTTGGAGATATCCTCTCTGATGAGGCAAGTATGGTGACCGGTTCTATCGGAATGCTTTCCTCCGCAAGCTTAAATGAGACAAAGCTTGGTCTCTATGAGCCGAGCCACGGTTCAGCACCGGATATCGCAGGCCAGAACAAGGCAAACCCCATCGCAACCATTCTTTCCGCTGCCATGATGCTGAGATATTCTCTGGATCTTGATAAAGAAGCAGATGCTGTGGAAACAGCAGTACAGAAGGTTCTCACAGAGGGTTACAGAACAGGAGATATCATGTCTGACGGATGCAAGCTTGTCGGAACCAGAGAGATGGGCGATCTGATCGCAGATGCCATTGCATAAATAAAGCGGGACAGAGAGAAGAAAACGAAACAGAACAGAAAAAACCGGTACCTGGAAGAGGAAGTCTATAAACAGATACCGGATCCTATCGTAAAGAATAAAAAGGAGAGACCTTAAAAATGAAAAGTGATACCGTAAGAAAAGGCACACAGCAGGCACCACATCGTTCCCTGTTCAATGCCCTTGGAATGACAAAGGAAGAAATGGACAAACCACTGGTAGGAATCGTAAGCTCTTATAACGAGATCGTACCGGGACATATGAACCTTGACAAAATTGTAAATGCTGTAAAGCTCGGCGTTGCAATGGCTGGCGGCACACCGGTTGTATTTCCGGCGATCGCAGTATGTGACGGAATCGCAATGGGACACGTTGGAATGAAATATTCCCTTGTAACACGTGACCTGATCGCAGATTCCACAGAGGCCATGGCACTGGCTCATCAGTTCGATGCTCTGGTCATGGTTCCCAACTGTGACAAAAACGTACCTGGCCTTCTGATGGCAGCGGCAAGGATCAACGTTCCTACTGTATTCGTAAGCGGCGGTCCGATGCTTGCCGGCCATGTAAAAGGACACAAAACCAGTCTTTCCAGTATGTTTGAGGCAGTAGGCTCCTATGCAGCAGGAACCATCACAGCAGATGATCTGGAAGAATTCGAGAACAAAACCTGCCCGACCTGTGGATCATGTTCCGGTATGTACACTGCGAACAGCATGAACTGCCTGACAGAGGTTCTCGGTATGGGACTGAAAGGAAACGGTACCATCCCGGCAGTATACTCTGAACGTATCCGTCTTGCAAAGCATGCAGGAATGCAGGTAATGGAAATGTACAGAAGGAACATCCGCCCAAGAGACATTATGACAAAAGAGGCAGTTTTAAATGCACTTACAGTAGATATGGCACTTGGATGCTCCACAAACAGTATGCTTCATCTTCCGGCTATCGCACATGAGATCGGAATGGATTTTGATATCAGCTTTGCAAATGAGATCAGTGAGAAGACCCCGAACCTTTGCCACCTTGCACCGGCAGGCCCGACCTACATGGAAGATCTTAATGAGGCCGGTGGTGTCTATGCGGTCATGAATGAGCTGAACAAGCTGGGACTTCTCCATACAGAGTGTATGACAGTAACCGGAAAAACAGTAGGTGAGAATATCAAAAACTGTGTAAACCTGAATCCGGATGTTATCCGCCCGATCGACAATCCGTATACAAAGACAGGCGGACTTGCCGTACTGAAAGGAAACCTTGCACCGGATGGTGGTGTTGTAAAACGTTCTGCAGTTGTACCGGAAATGCTGGTACATGAAGGTCCTGCACGTGTATTTGACAGCGAGGATGACGCAATTGTTGCCATCAAGGGCGGTAAGATCGTAGAGGGAGATGTTGTGGTTATCCGCTACGAGGGACCAAAGGGTGGTCCTGGAATGCGAGAGATGCTGAATCCTACATCTGCTATTGTGGGAATGGGACTTGGTTCTTCCGTAGCCCTGATCACCGACGGACGTTTCAGTGGTGCATCCAGAGGAGCCGCTATCGGACATGTATCACCGGAGGCAGCAGTAGGCGGCCCGATCGCACTGGTTGAGGAAGGCGATATCATCAGCATCAATATTCCGGAGCTGAAACTGGAGATCAAGGTTTCAGATGAAGAGATGCAGGCTAGAAGAGAAAAATGGCAGCCAAGAGAGCCGAAGGTGACAACCGGATATCTGGCAAGATACGCTTCCATGGTAACATCCGGAAACCGTGGTGCGATCCTGGAAGTACCGAAAGCAAAATAAGGAGGAACGAAAGATATGCAGCTTACAGGTGCAGAGATCATCGTAGAATGTCTGAAGGAACAGGGCGTTGATACCGTATTTGGATATCCGGGCGGCGCGATCCTGAATGTTTACGATGCCTTATATGAATACAAAGATGAGATCACACATGTACTGACCTCCCACGAGCAGGGTGCATCCCATGCTGCTGACGGTTATGCAAGAGCGACCGGAAAGGTAGGTGTCTGCCTGGCAACCTCCGGTCCAGGAGCAACTAACCTGGTAACAGGGATCGCGACTGCATACATGGATTCCGTACCGATGGTAGCCATTACTGCAAACGTAGGAAGACCACTCCTGGGAAGAGATTCTTTCCAGGAGGTTGATATCGCAGGTATCGTAATGCCTGTAACAAAATACAGTTTCATCGTAAAGAATATCGAAGATCTTGCAGATACGTTAAGAAGAGCATTTTATATTGCAAAAAGCGGAAGACCCGGCCCGGTGCTTGTGGATGTCCCGAAGGATATCACAGGAATGAAATATGAATATGAGCCGTGCCATCCGGCTACGGTTAACCGTGAGATCAAAAGTATCCGTAAAGAAGATATTGATCAGGCACTGGAAATGATCAGAGAGGCAGAGAAATCGTTTATTTTTGTTGGCGGCGGATGTGTGATCTCCGGTGCTGACCAGGAAGTACGTGAGCTGGCTCGCAGGATCCAGGCTCCTGTCTGCGATACTCTGATGGGCAAGGGTACCTTCCCGGGAGAAGATCCTCTCTATACAGGTATGGTAGGTATGCACGGAACCAAGACTTCCGATCTTGGCGTAACAGAGTGCGATCTTCTTATTGTTCTCGGTGCACGCTTCAGTGACCGTGTAACAGGAAATACCAAAACTTTTGCACATAATGCAAAAATCCTTCAGATCGATGTGGATGCTGCGGAGATCAATAAAAATATCAAAGTGGATGCCAGTGTGATCGGTGATGTGAAGGAAGTGCTGAAACGCCTTCTGGAGGAAATTCCGAAGAAAGAACATCCGGAGTGGATCGCACATATCCAGGAATTGAAATCAAAATATCCGCTGAATTATGATCACACACAGCTTACAGGTCCGTATATTATAGAGAAGCTTTATGAGCTGACCAACGGTGATGCGATCATCTCCACAGATGTTGGACAGCATCAGATGTGGGCGGCGCAGTATTATAAATACAAAGAGCCGAGAACTCTTCTTACTTCCGGCGGCCTTGGAACCATGGGCTACGGCCTTGGCGCTGCAATTGGCGCGAAGATGGGCAGACCGGAAAAAACAGTTGTAAATATAGCAGGTGACGGATGCTTCCGTATGAATATGAATGAGCTGGCAACAGCTGCACGCTGTGGCAGACAGCTGATCCAGATTGTTATGAACAATCATGTACTGGGAATGGTGCGTCAGTGGCAGACGCTTTTCTATGGAAAGAGATACTCTTCCACAGTACTGGATGACGCCGTTGATTTTGTGAAATTATCAGAGGCGCTGGGTGCAAAAGCCATTCGTGTGACAAAGATGGAGGATGTGGAGCCTGCACTTAAGATGGCACTGGCAGCAGAGGGACCTGTCGTTCTGGATTGCTGGATCGATCAGGATCTGAGTGTGTTCCCGATGGTACCGGCTGGTGCGAACCTTGATGATGTATTTGACGAGGAGGATATGAAGAAACATGAGTAGAGTGTATAATTTTTCTGCCGGACCGGCAGTGCTTCCAGAGGAAGTACTCAAAGAAGTAGCGGATGAGATGATGGATTATAACGGCACAGGAATGTCTGTTATGGAAATGAGCCACAGAAGTGCAGCTTTTCAGGAGATCATTGATACTGCAGAGAAAGATCTCCGCGAGCTTATGAACATTCCGGATAACTACAAGGTACTTTTCCTTCAGGGAGGAGCATCCCAGCAGTTTGCCATGATCCCGATGAACCTCATGAAAAACAAGGTCGCAGATTATATCGTAACAGGACAGTGGGCAAAAAAAGCTTATCAGGAAGCTCAGAAATACGGAAAAGCAAACAAGATCGCATCTTCTGAAGATAAAACCTTCAGCTATATCCCGGACTGCAGTGATCTGCCGATCAGCCCGGATGCAGACTACGTATACATCTGTGAGAACAACACCATTTACGGCACAAAATTCAAAAAACTTCCAAACACAAAAGGTAAGACTCTGGTAGCAGATGTATCCTCCTGTTTCCTGTCTGAGCCGGTGGATGTAAGCAAATATGGTATTATCTATGGCGGTGTTCAGAAGAACATCGGACCGGCAGGTATGGTTATCGTGATCATCCGTGAGGATCTGATCACAGAGGATGTTCTTCCGGGAACCCCAACCATGCTTACTTATAAGACACATGCAGACGCAGGCTCTCTTTACAATACGCCGAATGCTTACTGCATCTATGTATGCGGAAAAGTATTCAAATGGCTGAAGAAGATGGGCGGTCTGGAAGTGATGAAGCAGCGCAATGAGGAAAAAGCCAAAATCCTTTATGATTACCTGGATTCCAGCAAGCTGTTCAAAGGAACTGTAGTTCCGGAAGACAGATCCCTTATGAATGTACCGTTCGTAACCGGTGACAAGGAAATGGATGCCAAGTTTGTTAAAGAGGCAACTGAAGCAGGACTTGTAAACCTGAAAGGACACCGTACTGTTGGCGGAATGCGTGCCAGCATCTACAATGCCATGCCAAAGGCCGGCGTAGAGGCACTGGTTGCATTCATGAAAAAATTCGAGGAGGAGAATGCATAATGTTCCAGTATCATTGCCTGAATCCGATCGCTGAAAAAGGTCTGAAACTTTTTGGCGATAATTATAAAAAAACAGAGACAGCTGACCAGTGTGACGCAATCCTTGTAAGAAGTGCAAAAATGCACGACATGGAGCTGCCGAAGAGCGTTTGCGCAGTTGCACGTGCAGGTGCAGGCGTCAATAATATTCCGGTTAAGGAGTATGCAGAGAAGGGTGTTGTTGTATTCAACACGCCTGGAGCCAATGCAAACGGCGTAAAAGAGCTGGTACTTGCAGGTATGCTCCTTGCATCCAGAGATATCGTAGGAGGTATCGAGTGGGTTGCACAGGAGAAAGATAAAGAGCACATCGGCAAGCTTGCCGAGAAGCAGAAAAAACAGTTCGCAGGATGCGAGATCAGCGGCAAAAAGCTTGGTATCATCGGTCTTGGAGCCATTGGAGCCATGGTGGCAAACGCAGCATGCGGTCTTGGCATGGAAGTATATGGCTATGACCCATATCTTTCTATTGATGCGGCATGGAACCTGTCCAGAACCATCAAGCACAGCAAGAGCCTGGATGAGATCTACAGCCAGTGCGATTATATCACCATTCATGTGCCGCTTCTTGACAGCACTAAGAAGATGATCAACAAAGAAGCTTTCGATAAGATGAAGGACGGCGTAGTTCTTCTGAATTTTGCAAGAGATCTTCTTGTTGATGAGGATGCGCTGATCGAGGCTGTTGAGAGTGGCAAGGTTAAGAAGTATGTAACTGACTTTGCAAATGAGACAGTTGCAGGACGCGAGGGTATTCTGGTAACTCCGCATCTTGGTGCGTCTACAGAGGAATCTGAAGAAAACTGTGCAGAGATGGCTGTAAAGGAGATCCGCGATTACCTTGAGAATGGTAATATCAAAAATTCAGTTAATTATCCGAACTGTGATATGGGTACCTGTGTGGCTGTTGGAAGAATCTCTCTTGCGCACAGCAACACACCGAATATGATCAGTCAGGTTACCAAGATCCTTGGATCTGAGGGACTGAATATTGCGGATATGACGAATAAGAGTAAAGGGGAGTTTGCTTATACTCTTATTGATCTTGAGAGTGCGGCATCTGCTAAGGCGTTGGATGAACTCAAGGAGATTGAGGGAATGTACAGGGTGCGTGTTGTTAAGTAAAGGAACAAGAGGTTAGAAATACTTTTTTTTAAATACTGTGTGGCGTTTGCTTTTTTGGCGAATGGCGCACAGTATTTTTTTTGAGGAAAAAAGGAAAACCGCAAAGGGGCCGCAAAGCCGCGGCCCCTCTGCACACCCCTCGGGCTTTTTTTAGGAGTGCTTGGTTGTGGAGGACGGGAGTTTGGTTGACTTGTGTCTGTATGCGACGGTGCTGGGAACGAAAGGTTGAGCCGATGGAGGAGAACGGCCTGACGGGGTTGTTGAGAGTGAAAAAGTCTTGAGGCCGTTATAGGTATGTGACGGTATTGGATGTGGAAGGTTGAGCCGAGAGTGAGGGTGGGAGGGCGTTGGTAGGTCTCGATGTGCGGGGCACATCTGCGGATTTTTTGGAATAATATAGAAGTGAATTTGAGTGGTAAATATATCAAATGCAGATATATTAAATGATCAATGCAAATATATCAAATGTAAATATATCAAATGCAGATATATCAAATTCAAATATATCAAATAATCAAATGTAAATATATCAAATGCGAATATATTAAATGTAAATATATCAAATACAAATATAATGTGCAAATATAATATGCGTAATGATATTGGTTGTAAATTTTTATACGATAAGACATTAATAAAAATATATGATATAACAGGGAAAATATGTAGAACACACAACAATTGGCGGATAGGCGCGAAGCGCTGTTTCCGCGGTACGTGCCCGGAAAGAGGGGGTGCAGGGGGAGAAAAACGGGCTTCGTAACTTTGAGTGCTTTCTCCCCCTGCGGTGTTTTCTCAGCTTTTCAAAGCCAATAAACAAAAAAATAATTCAATAAAAGAAAAACATACACTACTTGCGGGATGCAATGAAGTCAAGAACTTCATCTCTTTCAGGCATTACGCGGAGTGCTCCCTTCTTTGTTGTGATGAGAGAAGCTGCTGCATTTGCAAAAGTAAGCAGCTCTGCGAGATTTTCGTCAGTGAGATCCTCAAGACCGTGTTCCAGCACATAATTCAGGGTGCTTGCACAGAAGGTGTCTCCTGCACCGGTGGTTTCAATGGTTTTTTCCTGAAGGAAAGGAGCAGCCTCGACCTTCCGTCCGCGATAATAAGCGCGGCTTCCGTCTTTTCCCATTGTGATCAGCACAAGCGGGATATGATATTTTTCTTCGATAAGGGCAGCACCCTTGTCATAATCTGTTGTGTCAAAAAGAAATTCCACTTCATTATCAGAAATCTTCAGTACATCACAGCGTTCCATGCCGTATTCGATCTCTTTGCGGGCATCGTTCAGATCCTTCCAGAGTGGAGGGCGTAAGTTCGGGTCAAAGGTGATGATGCATCCGGCTTCTTTTGCCACGTCAAGAGCATAGCGGGTTGCTTCACGGACACCCTCATGTGTGGAAGAAAGCGTGCCGAAATGGAAGATCCTGGAATTGCGGATCAGATCGGCATCTACCTCATCCTTTGTCAGCATCATATCTGCACCTGGATTACGGTAGAAAGAAAAATCACGGTCTCCGTCCGGGTAAGTATGTACAAAAGCAAGGGTAGTGTGAATTTCATCGTCCATGACAAGATTTCTGGTATCAATGCCGCATTCTTCTACGGCAGCCTTCAGCTGCTTGCCGAACATGTCGTTTCCGACCTTTCCGATAAATGCAGTTTTTTTGCCAAGACGGTTCAGCATGGCAAGAACGTTACAGGGAGCTCCGCCCGGGTTTGCCTCGAAAGTAGGGTTTCCTTGGGAACTGTCACCGTTTTCTGTGAAGTCGATCAGAAGCTCGCCGAGAGCTGTTACATCATACTGTCTGTTTTCCATTGATGATTCCTCCTGATAAGTTATTTGTTTCATATTCTGCTTCATATTATAATCGTTACACATGATTTTGGGAAGGACCAAATCGAATTATTTTCTGTTCTGTTACCGGTTACTTGTGGTATTTTTTGCGAAGATTAGAACTGTTATCTTTATTTTTCTGTAAAATGGTGGTAAACTTAGTCTATAAAACAACAAATATGATGGAGGAGACGATTATGGCTGATAAAGCGTATGAATATATGGATTGGCCCCGGATCGAGGCGATCGTTTATGGGGAGGAGGCATCACCTCGTGATGTGATGCAGCCAAGGGTAACAGAGGATGGCGTTCTGATCCAGGGATTTTTTCCGGGAGCGGATGCTGCAGAGGTTGTTGTAGGGGAAAAGAGTTATCCGATGATCCTGGAAGATGAGGCTGGTTATTATGCTGTAATGCTTCCACTGAAAAGGATTCCGGAATATCGTTTCCGTGTGATAAGAGGAAGCAGGAAAGAGACTTTTTACGATGCGTATGAATGTCCATGCCAGATCACGGAAGAGGAGGAACGAGCTTTTTGTGCCGGTGTCTATTACAAGGCATATGAGAAGCTGGGAGCGCATCCGGGGACCTGTGGCGAGGTAGAAGGAACATATTTTGCTGTCTGGGCACCCAATGCAATCCGTGTCAGTGTGGTCGGTGATTTTGACAGGTGGGATGGAAGGCGTCTTCCGATGCATCGGATGCCAATGTCCGGAATTTTTGAGATTTTTGTTCCAGGTGTACAGGCAGGGGCCTCTTACCAGTATGAGATCAAGATCAAAGGCGGCAATGTACAGCGGAAGTCTGATCCTTACGGAAATGGAACTCAGGGAGCGCCGTCTGTGATTTCTGTTGTAACAGAGCTGGGGGAGTTTTTATGGCAGGATGAAGCGTGGATGAAGGAACGTGAAAGGTTTGCCAGCCGTGAAGTTCCGGTTTCCATTTATGAAACGGATGTAACAGAGTGGAAAAACAGTGGTGAATTGGTGGAGTTTCTGAAGGAAACCGGTTATACGCATGTAGAATTTCATCCGGTGATGGAGTATCTTGACCGAAGTTCAGGAGGATATTCTACGTCTGCGTATTATACTGTGACTACCCGTTTTGGGACTGCGGCAGATTTCCGGACACTGGTAGAGGATCTTCATCAGGCAGGGATTGGCGTGATCCTGGACTGGACACCGGCTCAGTTTCCGCGGTTTGATGCAGGGCTTGAGAAATTTGACGGAACTCCTCTTTATGAAGTACAGGATCCGGCTATGGCCGTTCATCCGATGTGGGGCACCATGCTTTATAATTACGGAAGTCCTATGGTCAAAGATTTTCTTATTTCCAATGCGTTTTTCTGGCTGGATGAATTTCATGTGGACGGATTTCGGATGGATGATGTAGATGCGATGCTGTATCTGGATTTTGGAAGAGAGGCAGGACAGTGGACGGCTAATCTTTATAGTTCCAATGAGAATCTTCAGGCACTGGAGTTTCTGAAGCATCTGAATTCTATTGTGAAGAAGCAGTATCCGGGGATTCTTCTGATCGCACAGGAGGATGGTTTATGGCCGCAGCTTACAGACAGTGTGGAGAATGATCATCTGGGGTTTGACTATAAATGGAGTGGTGGCTGGACAAAGGATCTTCTTTCTTACCTGGAAGCAGAGCCTTTGGACAGACGAAATTATTATGATCAGCTGACGCTTTCCATGATGTATGCATATAGTGAGCATTATGTACTGACTCTGGGGAAGAGAGATGTGGGTACGTTAAAAGAGTTTCTGGAGAAGCTTCCGGGATCTTCAAGGCAGAAGGATGCTCAGCTGCGTGCTGCATATGGCTATCTGATGCTTCATCCGGGTGTGAAGATGACTGCGCCGGATGGGGATGTGGGGCCGGAAATGAGGGCGTATCTGCATGATCTGAATGAACTTTACAGGAATCATCCGGCGTTGTATGCAATGGATGGTAATTCGGATGGGTTTGAGTGGATCCAGTTTACCAGCTATGATGAGAATGTGGTTGCGTTTCTTCGTAAGACGGAAAAGCAGGAAGAAACGATTCTTGCGGTGTGTAATTTTTCACCGGTATCTTATGACAGTTACCGGGTTGGTGTGCCTTTTGCGGGGAAATATAAGGAAATTTTCAACAGTGACAGTGAAAAGTTTGGCGGACAGGGTGTGGTGAACGCACGGGCGAAAGCGGCTGTTCATATGGAGTGTGATAACAGGGAATTTTCTTTGAAGCTGAAGCTTCCGGCTTATGGTGTGGCGGTATTTGGGTGTACACCGGAGAAGGGGGATGTGAAGAAAAACTCTGTGAAGAAAGGAAATGTGAAAAAGACTGTGGGGAAAAGCAGGGGAAAGCGTATGGATAAGGCGAAAATGAAGGTGGTTGAAAAATCTGTGGCTGTAAAGGATGCGGTAAAGGTTGTGAAACGGGTGGCTTCTCGCAGGAAGGGGGCTTCCGGGGATGAGTGATGGTTTGTGAACATGGGAACGTGTTTGTGGATGATCGGTATGGTGAGGATTTGAGTGGATTGTAGGAAAAAGTGCTTGCATTTTTTGTAAAATACGGTATAATATCAGTTGTGTTTAGCACAAGCTGGAATAGCTCAGTCGGTAGAGCACTTCACTCGTAATGAAGGGGTCGTGAGTTCGAGTCTCATTTCCAGCTTATATATGACTGATGGGAGTCCGGTGTCTTTGGAATATGAAGATGCCGGGCTTTTTTTTGTGTGTATGGATGTGGTCGAGGGACGCCA
>UMAW01047771.1_pt1 | contig 11582 bp, 6 predicted proteins | sample 1963801 | NCBI WGS metagenome assembly UMAW01 (sample SAMEA4835925, study PRJEB28245) | human gut metagenome | biome: gut microbiome; material: fecal sample | place: Denmark | collected 2008 | reverse complement strand
AACTGACCTGTGTGGGGACATTTCCTGCGATCACCCAGGGGGCTGCCATTGAAGCTTCCGGAAATTATACAACGCATCCGGTGTATGGCAAGCAGTTTCAGATATCCTCCTACGTGGAAAAAATGCCGGAGGATGCATTGGCCATGGAACGCTACCTGGGTTCCGGCGCGATCAAGGGGATCGGAGCGGCACTGGCAGCCAGGATCGTACGTCGTTTCGGCGATGATACTATGCGTATTGTAGAGGAAGAGCCGGAGCGGCTGGCTGAGATCAAGGGAATCAGCGAAAAAAAGGCCATGGAGATCGCAGAACAGATGACGGAGAAAGCAGATATGCGCCGCGCTATGATCTTTCTCCAGAAATACGGGATATCACTGAATCTCGGCGCAAAGATCTATCAGAAATATGGGCAGACTGTATATGGAGTCCTGCAGGAGAATCCGTATCGCCTTGCAGAGGATATCAGTGGTGTGGGATTCCGTATCGCAGATGAGATCGCTTCCCGGATCGGGATCCATACAGATTCAGATTACAGGATAAGAAGCGGAATGTTGTATACTCTCCTACAGGCTTCAGGAGAAGGCCATATCTATCTCCCGAAGGAGGAACTTTTTTCCAGGGCATCCGGACTTTTGGGAGTAGATTCCTCCTACATGGAAAAACATCTCATGGATATGGTAGTAGACCGGAAACTGATCCTGAAAGAAACAGAAGACGGTGCAGTTGTCTATCCCACACGATATTATTATCTTGAGCTGAATTCAGCCAGAATGCTCTGTGAGCTGAACATCCTCTGCCCGGAAGATGAGGAGATGATGGAGAAACGGATCAACAGGATCGAAAAGGAGACAGGAACCCGGTTAGATGAAATGCAGAAACAGGCAGTGGCGGCAGCTGCCAGTCATGGTCTGTTCATTCTGACCGGCGGGCCGGGAACCGGAAAGACTACAACGATCAATGCGATTATCCGTTATTTTGAAGAGGAAGGCGCTGAGCTGCGGCTTGCAGCTCCCACCGGCCGTGCAGCCAAGCGAATGACAGAGGCTACCGGATACGAGGCTCAGACGATCCACAGACTTCTGGAGCTGAATGGAATGCCGGAGGAAGAGCAGGAAGGCCGTGCAGTTCATTTTGACAGGAATTCGGAGAATCCGCTGGAAGCGGATGTGATCATCATTGATGAGATGTCCATGGTAGATATCGCACTGATGCATTCATTGCTTCTTGCAGTGACTGCAGGGACCAGACTGATCCTGGTAGGTGATGAAAATCAGCTTCCCAGTGTAGGCCCGGGAAATGTTCTGAGGGATATTATCCGCAGCGGCTGTTTTCCGGTAGTAGAGTTGAAAAAGATTTTCCGCCAGGCATCCGAAAGTGATATTGTGGTGAATGCCCATAAGATCAACCGGGGCGAGCAGGTGACCATCAATAACAAGAGCCGGGATTTCTTTTTTCTGAAAAGATATGATGCGGATATCATTATCCGTGTGGTGATCGCGCTGATCCAGGAGAAGCTTCCGCGTTATGTAGATGCAAAGCCCTATGAGATCCAGGTGCTCACGCCTATGCGTAAGGGACTTTTAGGTGTGGAGCGGCTGAACCAGATCCTTCAGAGATATCTGAACCCGCCGGATGAAAAGAAAAAGGAGAAAGAGATCGGACAGCGTCTTTTCCGTGAAGGGGATAAGGTGATGCAGGTGAAGAACAATTACCAGCTGGAGTGGGAAATCCTTGGACGATACAAGATTCCTGTGGATAAAGGTGTGGGCGTGTTTAACGGAGATACCGGTATTATGACGGAGATCAATGAATTTGCGGAAACGGCTACCGTGGAATTTGAGGATGGCAGACAGGCAGAATATTCCTTCAAACAGCTTGAGGAACTGGAACTTGCCTATGCAGTGACCATACATAAGTCCCAGGGCTCAGAATATCCGGCAGTGATCCTTCCGATCCTTTCCGGACCAAGGATGCTGATGAATCGGAATCTTCTGTATACAGCAGTGACCAGAGCCAGAAAATGTGTTACCGTAGTAGGCAGCGAGACCACTTTTGCGGAGATGATCCGTAATGAAAAACAGCAGCAGAGATACAGCTCTCTGGACAGACGGATCCGGGAGCTGGATGAATCTGAACAGAAAGAGAGCGCCATCGGGGAGAAAGGACTTTCTTGAAAAAAACAGCAGATTTTTTACTGGACATGCTTTACCCGAAAAAATGCCCGCTGTGTCATCAGATACTGAAAGAAAAAGACCGGCTGATCTGCCCGGAGTGTTCCGGAAAGGTCAGGCCTATATCCGGTCCCAGGTGTATGAAATGCGGAAGACCGGTAAAAATGGAAGAGGAATACTGTGAAGACTGCCGCAAGGGTGCCCATCATTTTACGGAGGGCAGAAGTATTTTCTGGTACGGAGAGGTCTGGAGACAGTCTCTGGTACGATTTAAGTATTACGGATGTCGGGAATATGGGGATTTTTATGCAAAGGCAATGAGCGTCTTCGGAAAAAAATATCTGGAACGGTGGAAGCCTGATCTGATCGTTCCCGTTCCTCTGCATCCCAGAAAAAAAAGGATGAGAGGTTTTAACCAGGCAGCATATCTGGCAGAAAGGCTCAGTGTTCTTACAGGGATCCCATGGAATGGGCATCTGGTAAAGAAGATACGAAGCACAAGATCTCAGAAAAAACTTAATGCCATACAGAGGCGTCAGAACCTGAAAAATGCATATCAGGTAACCGAAAGGATCCCGGGTTTTTCTGTACTTGTGGTGGATGATGTATACACAACAGGAAGTACGGCAGATGCCATGGCAATGTGTCTTCTTGAGGCTGGTGCAGAGAAAGTTTATTTTCTGACAATATGCGCAGGAAGGGCATGAAACAGCCGAAAAAACACTTTTCATAGGTATGGAACTATGCTACAATAAATTTGATTGCAGTTAAACAGTATAACTGTATGGAAAGCGTAATGCGGATCATATATTGGGGATTTTCCTGATAAAGAAAGCTTATGAGGAGTTATTTTTATGGTAAATGAAGAAAAAGTGAAGATTATGAATCGTCTGGCTATGTATGAACATGGCGAAGGCAGGAAGTATCTTCCGGTGAGCAGATATTATCGAAGTGATTATATTGGACTTGCACTGATCAGAAACTTTTTTCTGGTAACGATCGGATATGTATTGGGACTTGCAGGCGTTGCCGCATATTTCAGCGAATATCTTATGGATAATGTGAATAAGATTAATCTGGTCGAGGTTGGGATCTATATCATCGTCGGTTATCTGATCGTGCTTGTTGTATATTCGATACTGACCTACATCCAGTATTCTGTGAAATATTTCCGGGCAAAAAAAAGTGTCAGGGAATATTATAAGGATCTTACAAGACTGGAAAAAATCTACGGGCGGGAGGAAAAAAGAAATCCGGTCCGGAGAAATGCAGGAGGACATAGAAAATGACAGCTTTACTTGAGATCAAACAGAATATCAAAAGATTTTACGGACAATATGAAGTATATATACTGCCGGTCCTGAAGTTTGTTCTGGCATTTGCCTATTTTCTCTGGATCAACAGCAATATGGGTTACATGAAACAGCTGGATAATATTTTTGTTGTCCTGATCCTGGCGCTTGTATGTTCGATCCTTCCGGTTTCCGTGATGATGTTTCTGGGATTTGCGTTGATGATCGGGCACTGTTATGCAGTCGGAATCGAAACGGCAGGATTTATGATACTTCTTATTCTGTTAATGCTGATTCTGTTCCTCAGATTCAGCAGGTCACAGAATCTTGCAATGATCCTTACACCACTTTCTTTCGGATTTGGTGTTCCTGCACTTATGCCGATCGGAGCAGGCCTGCTGGGTAGCGCATTGTCAGCGCTTCCGGCCGGATGCGGTGTTGTAATCTATTATTTTATACGGTTTGTACATGCACAGTCGGCGGCACTCAGTGATCCTGCCGCAGAGATCACAGAAAAACTGAAGCTGATCTCTGACGGACTTGTCCACAACTGGGCAATGTGGATCACGGTGATCGCGTTTGTGGTAGTGATCCTGTTTGTGAACCTTCTGAGAACACGGGCGTTTGATTATGCATGGAGGATCGCTGTCATTGCCGGTGGCGTGATCTATATCCTGGTTATCCTTGCCGGAGATTTCTGCCTTAGTATTACGGTAGCCATGGTGCCGATGATCCTGTCCACAGTGATCTCCGTACTGGCAGGATTTGTTCTGGAGTTCTTTGTTTTTGGCGGAGATTACAGCAGAACAGAACGTCTGGAATATGAGGATGATGAGTACTATTACTACGTAAAAGCCGTTCCGAAGGCATCGGTCGCCACTTCTGAGAGAAGTATCAAAAAGATCAATGCGGAGCCGGTAAAAGAAGAAAAAAAAGAAGACAATATTGTGTCTTTCAGTGATGATGTATTTCCTGAGAAGAACGAAATGCATACAGTAAAGAGGACGGATATGGTTTCCGAAAATACAGTAAGTGAGAAACCGCAGGGATTGGACAAGATCGATTTCGAAAAACAGCTGGAGGAATCGCTGAAGGATCTTTAAACAGGAACGATTGGAATAGCTCAGGAAGAAAGGAGGAGACTTATGCAGAATGTGCTGACAGTTGTGGTCGGATATCTTGGGAAAATTTCCCTTCCGGGACTTGGCGTGATAGATATCATTGAGATCGGACTGATTTCCTTTTTTGTATATCAGTTTATGGCATGGATCAAATTTACACGTGCATATACCCTTCTGAAGGGCATTTTGATCGTCCTTGGATTTATCCTGGTCGCATATATCTTCAAAATGAATACGATCCTCTGGATCTTCCGGAACTTGGCTAATGTGCTGGTGATCGGTGTGATCGTAATCTTTCAGCCGGAGCTGAGGAAGGCGCTGGAGCAGCTGGGACAGAAGAAGTTTGTTTCCAACATTATTCCCTTTGATTCCGGCAGGGAAGTGCAGGAGCGTTTCAATGACAAGACTATCAACGAACTGGTAAAGGCCTGTTTTGATATGGGTGAAGTTAAGACCGGAGCACTGATCGTGATCGAGGAAGAGATCCGGCTTGATGAATATGTGAGAACCGGTATCAATATTGACGGTATCCTTACCAGTCAGCTGCTGATCAATATTTTTGAGCATAATACACCTCTTCATGACGGAGCGGTGATCGTGCGGGGAAACCGCGTAGTAGCAGCAACCTGCTATCTGCCTCTTTCAGATAATATGGAACTGAGCAAACAGCTGGGAACAAGACACAGAGCAGGTGTGGGTATCAGCGAAGCTACGGATTCTCTTACGATCATTGTTTCGGAAGAGACAGGACAGGTTTCTGTGGCCAGAGGCGGTGAGTTATCCAGAGGGCTTAACAGTAAGCAGCTTCGTGAAGTACTTGTTTCTGCTCAGAATAAAAAGGTTGTTGACAACGGTAAGCTGAGAAATCTGCTGAAAGGGAGAGTGAAACATGAAGAAAAATCTGACTAAGAACATCCCTTTGAAAATCATGTCGATCATTGTGGGAATCCTGGTGTGGCTGATCGTAGTAAATGTTGATGACCCTATCATTACAAAAGGCTTTGTGATCTCAGATGTGCAGATCATCAATGAAGCTTATGTGGATCAGCTGGGCGAGATGGTCATGCAGGATGATCGTGAAAATTCAGTACGTGTTTATATTACAGGTGAGCGGAAGATAGTCAACCGTCTCACCTCAAGTGATATTAAGGCAGTTGCAGACCTGCAGCAGGCTCAGTCTACCGATACAGACCCTGTAATGATCCCCATTACAGCAACCTGTTCCGGGATACTTCCGGAGAATATCCAGGTGTCACCGCAGAATCTAAGTGTCCATCTGGAAAAAAAGGTGACCAAGGAATTTGCGATCAACGTTACCAGTGATGACAGCAAGCCTGCACAGGGGCTGGAGGTTGCTTCGCTTACCGCAAATCCGGAAAAAGTCCGTATTACAGGACCGGAATCCCTAGTTGGTAAGATAGACAGTGTGAGTGTGGATGTAAGTTCAAAGCTTGAGGGAATCGACCAGGATACGATGATCACAGGCGCAGAGCTGACCATCACAGATAAGAATCAGGATACACTTTCATCAAATTCCATGAGCTATCTGAAATTTGACAACAACGGAAAGGTTAATGTCACGGCAAAGCTCTGGAAGGTGCGTTCTGATATACGGATCAGTGCGGGATATACGGGAGAACCGGCAGAAGGTTATGTTGTGGACAGTGTCACGACAGTACCGGAGACTTTCAGCGTAGCCGGAAGTGAAGAAGCACTGAACAATCTGAAACTTCAGGGAAATACTATTTATCTTGATAATGAGAATGTGGATATTTCAGGAAAGAGCAATGACGTGGAAAAGAAAGTAAACCTGTCAGAGCTTCTTCCGGATGGCCTTAAGCTGACATCCGGATCCAGTACAGACCTCTGGATCACAGTCAATATCCTGCCGGAGGGCAGTAAGATATACAGCTTCCCGACAGAGGATATCAAAGTAAAGGGTCTGCCTGATGATCTGCAGCTGGCATTTGAAGTTGCAGATATTGAGCTAAAGGTGCAGGCGGAAGACGGAGATCTTTCCCAATTTGATCTGAAGTCGGTAGGAGCAGCACTTTCCATGGATGACTGGGAGGAGGGCAGCTACGAAGTACCGATCAAAATCAGCCTTCCGGAAGGCTACAAGCTGCTGGAGGATGTAACCGCCGAGATCAAAATCTCCAAGGTTTCCAATGTAGACAGCAGCAGTCAGTAAGTAATCACAGCTTTGGACAAGGCTTGAAGGATAAGTAATATAAAGGGAGACAGCAGCAATGTTAAGTTATAAGGTAACGGTCAGGAACCCGTCAGGGCTTCATCTTCGTCCCGCAGGGCTTTTGTGCGGCGAGGCAATAAAATACAAATCGTCCATAACATTTCAGTATGCCGGAGGTACAGCGAATGCCAAAAGTGTTCTGAGTGTTCTGGGTGCCTGTGTTAAAAGCGGGGATGAGATCACACTGGTCTGCGAGGGTGAGGATGAACAGGCTGCGATAGATGCGCTTGTGGCTCTTATCGAAGGCGGACTGGGCGAATGATACGTAACAGATACAATAATTATTTACAGCAGCATGATCAGGAGGGATTATCGTGAAGAGAAGAGTTGTGGCAATTTTTCTCAGTCTGACATTATGCATGGGCGGAACTCTGGAAGCCGGCGCTGCGGCTTTGGGAAGTACAGACGTGCAGATGGCAGCAGAGACAGCCGGCGATCCGGCTGAGGATGTATTCAGTGATGAAGCGGAAACGACTGTACAGCAGCCAGAGACAGAAGCGAATCAGACAGGTAGTACTGACAGTACAGACAGTTCAGAAGAAACACCTGTTACACCGGAGAACCCCGCAGAGACACCGGATGTTATAGAAACACCGGAGATTACAGAGATACCGGAAACTACAGAAGCACCGGAGGCTACAGAAGCACCGGATGCGACAACAGAAGACAGTACAGATCCGGGCGATGATTTCAGTGCAGGTGATGCACAGGAACTGGATGCACCGTCAGCAGATACCGCAGTACAGAACAAAGTAGAGAACAACAAGGCAGAGGAAACTTCTGCTACCGGAGCATCACTGGTAAACGGTGTAGTCGTTGCCAAGACAAGTGACTGGGTTTCTGCAAACGGTTTTTACAGACTCCGCAAAAAGAAGGTTGCTGCATCTGCAGCCCCGGAGGGAAAAGCTTCTGAGGATCCTGCAGAAAGCAGCGAAGAAGAGCAGAAAACAACAGTTGATGAAACAGCTGCAGCAGCACAGGAGGTACAGCAGACTGAAGAGCTTCCGGATGGTGCAGCAGAGAGTGAGCAGGCTCAGGTACTCCAGAATGAGTCAGCAGAAGGAGAGCAGGAGACTGCAGCCGAGGAAGGTGCAGCAGAAGAAGTTTCTACAGAGGAAGTATCCGTAGCAGAAGCTTCTGCAGAGACAGCATCCGCAGATGTAGTGTCTGCAGAGGAGACATCCGAAGAGACAGCACCCGCAGAAACAGAGACGGCAGTCGAAACATCAGAGAGCGTAGATAACGCAGAGACTCTTGCACTGGATGAAGGGAACGCTTCTCAGGTATCAGAAACAGGTTCCATCGAAGATAATTATTTTACTGCGCAGGATGGTCTTCTTAAGATCAATACCAACGGACATGTGGGATATTATCTTTTTAATGAAGACGGATATCTGGTAACCGGCCGTATGACCCGTGAGCCAGGTGCAGCAGGTTATACCGGAACACAGAAGACAGAATGGTATTTCCTCGAAAACTCCAAAGCTTCCCTGTATTCGGATTCCACCGGAAAAGCAATCACACCGTGGACATCCAATCTTGGCCAGCAGAAGAGAAATTACTGGTTATGGACAGGAACTGTTTTCCGCTATTATAATTCCCAGGGTGATTACAAATCCATAGAGGCTCAGAACCTTGTAGGCAAGATCAAAAAGATCGGAAATGCTTATTATACACTGATGCGTAACGGAAAACCGCGAACAGGAATCCTGAAGCTGACAACCGGTTCCACAACATATCAGTATTACTTCCAGCCGGCATCAAAGGCAGGAGAGATTCCAGGAAAGCTTTTTTATGGCGGATGGACATATGTTTTAAACAGCAAAAATCAAAAACGTTTTATCTATTGTAGTCCGAAGGCTGCCACACGTGGACAGATCATGAAACATGGAGTTTATGTATCACCTGTAATGTCCAAGAAATATCGATATATGCTGAATGCCAGCGGCTATGTTATGACGAATACAATGGCGAAGGCGCAGAATAACGCATATTATGTTTCAGACAGCAAGGGCCGCATCATTACAAAAAAACTTGTGAAGTATAAAGGCAGCAGATATTATTTCGGAGGCAATGGCCAGAGAGTTTCCTGGAAGAACTGCTGGCATGGCTGCCCGGGTGCATCCAACAAGATTTATTATTTCGGAAGCACAGCAGGAAAAGTTGTTGAAAAATATGGCTGGCAGAAGGTGACCGACGCAAAAGGCCAGTTCTTCGGATGGTTTTACTTTGACAAAAACGGAAACCACTATAAGAGCCAGATGATAACAAACAAGTCCTCCAAAAAGAGCTATTACTTTAATAGCACAGGACAGCTTGCAACAGGAAAAACAAAGATCGGCAAAAAATACTATTTCTTTGCAACATCAGATGCCAATGCGCACAGAGGCTGGATGTACAAGAGTACATTGATCCGTTACCAGAATAAGTGGTATTATGCAGGCGGCAACGGTGTTCTGAAAAAGTCAGGCTGGCAGAAGGTAGGTAAATACTGGTACTATCTGCAGAACTATACCGTTGTGACAAATAAATCCATGAAGCGTGGTTCCGTAAATGGTTATCTGGACAGCCAGGGACGTTTTTCCACCGGCTGGGTGATCGTCAGCGATTACTATAATCAGGTCAAATATATCGATCCGGACAGCGGTTCCAAGTATCTGACCAATACAAGCAGATGGATCGATGGAAAACTGTATTACTTTGATAAGGATGGTTACCGCCGCAATGATGTTTCCAGTATTTACGGAGGACCATATTACCTGGAGGTTGATAAGACCAACGGTGTTATGACTGTATACACAAATAGTAGCAAGACGATTCCTGTTAAGACAATCCGTGTTTCTGTAGGTCTCTCCGGAACACCTACATGGGATGGTACATACAGACTGACCCGCAGTCTGAGATGGCAGCCACTGATGGGACCGTCCTGGGGACAGTATGGAACACATGTTGACGGATGCGGACAGGGAGGAATCTTTATCCATTCCGTAGCCGGATCGACCAGGAGTGTTTATAATCTTCCGGCAGGCGAGTACCTGAAGCTTGGTCAGCCTGCATCTCACGGATGTATCCGTACCTGTGTGGCTGATGCGAAGTGGGTATTTGAGAACTGTAACGGTTCTACGATCCACATTTACAGCAGCGGAAATTACGTTAACAATGAATCCTTCAAGGGACCGTTAGGCCGCAGACCGCTGGCAACCTTCCGTGGAGCCGGAAACTTTGATCCTACAGACCCGGAAGTTCCGTGATCTTTACCGAACAGTACCAGAAAGAAATATATAGAATAACGGAAGACCGATGTTCAGCTGTATGAAGCTGACATCGGTCTTTTTCCATATATGGCTTTACTTTCCATTTTTTCATATGTATAATAAAAGTCATGCACAAATAAACAACATAATTTATGGAAGGAAACTAAAATGAAAAACTGGAAGAAATGGCTGGTGGCAGGCTGTATGGCAGCACTGCTGGGAATAGGAACAATGGGAACTACAGCGATGGCCATGGGCGGCGGAGGCGTAGACCGAAGCGAGGCAGTTGCTGAGGAAGAAAAGGTCCCCAGCGGGAAGGCAACACAGAATTCCAGGGTAAGTTCAAAGGCCTGGAAGAAGATCAACGGTGTCTGCTATAACGGAAGCGGCCAGAAGCTGGAAGGTGCTGTCACACGTGGAATCGATGTTTCTGAGTGGCAGGATACCATCAACTGGAGCCAGGTCAAAAAATCTAATGTAGATTTTGCCTTTGTCAGGATCTCCTATGGTCTGAACCATCTGGATAAGACATATGATTACAACATGAAACAGGCAGAGAAGGCAGGAATTCCGACAGGAACCTATGTGTACAGCCTTGCGCTGAACACACAGCAGGCACTGAAGGAAGCGCAGCTTGCTATCCGTAAAATGGATGGATATAAAGTATCCTATCCGGTGGTTTATGACATTGAATATGATCAGATGCGCAATCTTTCCGCATCACAGATCGCAGATCTGGCAAAGACCTTCTGCAATGAGGTAAAAAAAGCCGGATATCATCCAATGATCTACTGCAATACAGACTGGTATGACAACAAGCTTGACTGGAGCAAGATGACAGGTTATGATGTATGGCTTGCGCGGTATGGTGATACGATCCCGGCTCCTGACAAGAAAAAGTACAAATATACCATCTGGCAGTCCACCGATGGTGACGGTGGCGGATATCTGAATACCACCAAGGGTCTGGTTGCGGGAATCCCGTCTTATTCTACTGTAGATATTGACTTCGGTTATGTTGATTATACCAAGATCATCACATCCAGATGGCATGCACAGACCGGATACAAGGCATCCACCAGACCGGATACCAGCAACTATAAAGGAAAAACCGGCTGGGCAACAGAGAACGGAAAGAAATTTTATTATGTCAATGGTGTCAAAAAATACGGCTGGGTTCAGGTAAAAAATAAGAAATATTATATCCATAAGACCGCAGGAATGTGCCGTTCAAAGCTGATCAGGGATTCCAAGAATATTTCCAGATATGTAGACAAAAATGGAGTCCTTGTGAAAAATACTTGGATCACCTATAAGGAGAAAAAATATTATTTTGACAAAAACGGACATGCATTAAAAGGCATGAAAAAGGTTGGAAAGGACTATTATTATTTTCAGTCCAAATACGGATACATGATGAGACATGTGCGGTACATGAACAGCAGGAATGATGTATATTATTTTGGCGGTGACGGCGTTATGGTCAAAAAGGT
>UMAW01027384.1_pt1 | contig 11632 bp, 5 predicted proteins | sample 1963801 | NCBI WGS metagenome assembly UMAW01 (sample SAMEA4835925, study PRJEB28245) | human gut metagenome | biome: gut microbiome; material: fecal sample | place: Denmark | collected 2008 | reverse complement strand
TTTCGGCGGTTGTATTGGGTTGAAAAAACATGGGCAGAGAAACTTGTGAAAGGTTTGCCGCACGCACGTTGTACGGACGGAGATGGTCAAAGAGAATCCTTTAGACGGGAGTCCTTCAATTGTCTGTAGATATAGTAAACAGTCAGGCCATACTGATTCCGTTTCTTGACATTGTGCGAATGGTAGTGGCCCAGAGCAGCGACCAGATCGGTTGGACTGCGTCTGAAATTTTCAAGGAGAATGTCCGCGCCGATGCGCACATTTGTCAGAGGATCGAGCAGATCTTCCGGACGCTTGACACGGTGCTTGTGCCATCGCCAGTTGATCTGCATCAGTCCGACATCTACGCTAGAAGTGTACTTCAAAATTCCAAAAAGTTCCTCTTTTGCGTGCATTTTGGACGTTGCATAAATCGGTTTGTTGGGTAAACGTAACGTCCATGGGTAGGGAGCGGCTCCGCGCGCGTTTTTCACTGGTGAATATGCACTCTCTGCAAGCGCGACGGCATAGAGCAAATGAGGGTCAATGTTCTTCTCTTGACCGACCTGTTCAAACACTGTTCCGGACAAGTCGAGCGCGTTCGCGTTCGACAATAAAACGAGCCCTGAGAGGGCAGAGATAAGCAGAGATTTCAGCATTGTGAAACTTCCAAATGGGAGTTGAAAAACGAGCGTTCGAGCACATGTTTCGGACGCACTTTCGAGCCACAACGAGCGGTGAAAAAGAGGCGCTTTTGAACGCTTGAAAACGGCCTTTCGGATGCGCTTTTGCGTCGCCTTTGACTAGCAAAATGCAACTCAAAAGCGTGCGAGAAATGCGCTCGTTTCCTCACCAAGAGGAGGGGGGCAGGAACGCGAAGTTTTCGAACGAGAAAACGCTTGGGGAACGAACAATGCCGCCGCTTTTTTGAGTGTTGAGCGAAGCGGTTGCCGTCGCGTGCGCATATGTTCGCAGGCCGTTGTCCTCGTGCCATTTTGACGCTCGACGCTAGGCGGCCACCGCCTCTTTCGCATCTGGAAGTTGCCCTTTTGAGGCGAGACCTCGACCCGCGAGGAACCCTCTCCGCCCTCACTCTTGGTGAGGATGGATTCAATCGTTGGGTTCGAACGACGCCACTTCGACAAGCGCTACGCTGGGTTTGGGAGTTGTTGCGGATGAGCAACAGACTTTTTCGCCGCTGATGTTCTTATGCGATTCCTCGAATCGCCTGTCCGAGAGGTCAAGCGCTCTTTCTTCGATAGAGGATCAGTTTGCTGAAAGGCCGATTTGAGAATGGATGCGACGAATCGGCCCCCAAGGACGTCGTGTTGCTTCACGGCACACACACGCCTTTGAGGACGGGTTCTCAACGGGAAGTTGGGCCATTCGGTTCTGGCTTCGCCCTTAGATCTAATTTGAGAACAAAGTCAAAAAATGAATCGCATCTATAAAACAGTATGGAACGCCGTGCGCGGCCAGCTCGTGGTCGTGAACGAAGCGACCACCTCTCATTCTCAGGCAGACGCTTCTACGAAGACGGGCAGCGTCGTCAGCCAGTCTGCCCCGGTTCAGACCTTCGCCAAGACGGCGCTTGCCGCCGTGGTTGCCGGCATGCTCGTGAACCCGGCTTTCGCCGCCGACAAGACCCTTCAGTGGGAAGTCGACCAGTCCGCCGGCATTTCCGCTGCGGACAACGTCACGATTACTGAAACGGGCGGCATCACCCTTAACAAGACCTATACGGACGACGGCTTCAGCCAGACGAATGAAAACACCAAGTTCACGGCCCGCAAGACGCTCACCAACTCGGGCTACGTCCGTGGTGACGCCAAGCTCGAAGCTGCAAAGATCGTGAACAACGCCCAGGGCGAAATCGAGATGGGGACGGTCGAAATCCTCAGCCCGACGGCAACTGAAGTCATCACGAACGCCGGTACGTTCTCTGCCGACACCCTCACGACGGGTGTGGGCAATGTGACAAACACGGGCAAGATGACCGTGAAGAATGCCTATGACCTTCAGGGCAAGCTCACCAACAGCGGCACCCAGCTCAAGATCGGCACGGCCAATGTGACAGGTGAACTCGCGAACAGTGCGAAGACCGGCGCAACGGTTGACGTCCTGAATGTGCAGGGAACCGGTCGCGTCACGGGTACCGGTACCCTGACCGCCACCGGCGCAGTGGATATTGCGACGGGTGCCAGCCTCGCACAGGGTGAATTTGACGCCGCCGCGAAGGTGACCAACAAGGGCACGGTGAATGTCACCACGATGAAGCAGACGGCAGCAACGGGCGAATTCGTCAACAAGAAGTCCGCCACCTTCACCGACTTTGACGGTGTGGGCACGATCACCAACGAAGCCACCGGCACGATGACCGTGAATGGCACGCTCAATGTCAAGAAGACCGCCGCGAACGCCGGCACGCTCAATGCAACGGGTACGCTCAATGCTTCCGGCACGTTGACCAACACGGGTACGATGTCGGTCGGCACCCTTGAAGCCACGGGCACCGTCACGAACAGCAAGACGGCCACCATTACCACCGCGCTCAATGAAAACGGCTCCGTGGTCAATGAAGCCGCCGGCACGATTACCGCTGCGAACGGCGCCATCAATGTCAAGAAGTCCCTGCAAAACAAGGGCTCCATTGAAGCCAAGGACGTGACCATCACTTCGGGTGTGTTGGCCAACTCGGGCTCCAAGCTCAAGGCAACGAATCTGAATGTCAACGGCGGCAAGCTCACCAACACCGCCACGACCGGCGCTGAAGCCGGTGTTCTCAACGTGACTCAGGGCAGCATCGATGGTGCCGGCTCCATGAAGGTGACGGGCAAGACGACGGTGGCACAGGGTGCGTCTGTTGCGCAGGCCAATCTTGATGTCCAGGAGCTCGATGTCGACGGCACGATGAACGTCACGACGAAGCTCACCGGAAACGGAACGGCTGCCTTCAAGGCTCATGCTTCGGGTACGGTTGCGTCTGCCGACATGAAGGCTGACATGACTCATCAGGGCTCGATGACCTTCAATGCCCTCAATTCCGCCTCCAAGATTGCCAACAACGCGGGCACGCTCACCGTCAAGACGCTGACGGGTACTGCCGCTGTGACGAACGCCCAGGGTGCGACGCTCGACATGACGGGCGGCAATGCTGCGGCTGCAACCCTTGTGGGCAACGGCACCACGAAGCTCAATACGGCCAACATCACCACCAAGATCACCAATGCCGGCCAGATGACGTCGACGGGCAAGGTGCAGACGGCTGCGTTTGACCAGACGGCACAGAAGTCCGCTCTGCACAGCCTCGATGTGACGGGCCTCGTGAATGTGACGGGCGGCGAACTCGCTGCGACCGAAACCCTCACGGCTCAGACCATGCAGAATGCTGCGACGGTCAACACCAAGGATCTGACGGTCAAGGGTTCTCTCAACAACAGCAAGACGCTTACCTCCACAGGTATGGCTGACGTGACGAACTTCACGCAGACGGCTGCCGGTACGGCTAATCTTCAGGCCGCGACCCTCAAGGGCACGGGTTCGATTGCCGGTACGGTAACCGCCAAGGGCGACCTCACCTTTGCGGACGCTTCCACCTATACGGGTGAAGGTGCCATTACGGCCCAGCAGGCTTTGAACGTCAACGGCAATGTGACGATGACGAACAAGGTGACGGCCAAGGGGGCTACGACCGTTGCGACGGGCAAGACGCTCACCGCCAAGGGGCTTGATCTGCAGCAGGCCAACGTTGTCGGTACGCTTTCGAACCAGGGCGCAGCCGGTACGATTGCGGACCTCAACATGACGCGTGGTGCGAAGCTTCTCAACAACGACGTGCTTACCATCGCCACGATGTCGAATGCTGACGGCGTGACGTATACCCAGACGGGTAACGCGGCCAGCATCAAGTCGACGGACGGCACTTGGTTCTCTAACTCGACCATCAATCTTGAGGGCGGCGTGATGAACCGTTCTGCCGAAGGTCTCGGCATGGGCAACACGTACAACGTCAAGGCTTCGGGCGCTTCTCAGATTCCGGGCGGCGATCTCAACAATGACGATTGGAAGAACGGGATGTCGATCCTCACCGTGGGTTCGCTCACGCGTGACAACCTCGTGAACCTTGAAGCGGGCGGTCTTCTCGAAGTGGGCAAGATCAATCTTGACCAGGGCTCCAAGGACGGCAAGACGCTCACCCTCAACGGCGGCGCCATTGAGACGACGCTTGACCAGATGTTCGAAGGTCTGAAGGTCGAAGCCCTCAACTACGAAACGGTTGACGGCAACGGCAAGATCGAGGTTTCCGGTGCATCCGTTCTCGGTGTGTCGAAGGTCGGCGAACTTCAGCAGGAGATCAAGGATCACACGACCCTGACGGGCGGCGACATCATCTTCAAGGACTCTATCAACGTTGACCAAGTGACCAAGATCAGTCAGGCGCTCAACGATGTGTCGAGCGGCAACGTCACCGTTCACTTCACTGGCAAGACCGACAAGGTCTTCACGGTTGATGTTGCCAACTCCTTGATCACGGCCAATGATCCGACGAAGATCGTCTTTGACTCTTCTACGCTTTATGCACGTGATCCTGCCACGGGTGCTACGGGCAAGACGCTCTACGTGGGCGGTCAGGACTCCGACGGCGTGCGCATTGACGGCACGATTGGTTTCTCAAACATCGTTGAAACGGAAAAGGTCGTCATTCAGGACGGCAAGGGTCTGGCACTCGTCGGCAAGGCCGATCAGTCGCACAGCTCGCTCGTGGGCGACAACGGCTCCGTTGACGTGAAGGGTGCGGGTTCCGAACTCGTGCTCGGCACGACCTATCGCGAAAGCCTCACCGGCAAGCTCAACGCCGTCACCCTGACGGAAGGCGGCAAGCTCCTCGCCAAGGGCGGCGACTATCAGGTTGCGACCATTACGGCTACGGGGGCCGCTGTTGAAACCGTCGGCGGCAGCAAGCTCTCGACTGACGCGCTTACCGTGACGGGCGCAGGCTCCAGGCTCACCAACCAAGGCGCCATCGTTGCCAAGTCCTTCACGGACGATGCCGAAGCTGCTTCGACCAACAAGGGCACGCTGCAGGTGACGAAGGCCACGACCGTGGCCGGCAACATGACCAACCAGACGGGCGGCTCTCTCACGATTGACGGTCGTCTCACGGTGACGGGCAAGCTCATCAATGAAGCCGCTCAGGTGACGCGCGCAGGTTCCACCGGCATTCAGGTGGCTGGCATCGACGTCGTCACCACGGGTACGGTGAAGAATGCGGGCGTTCTCGTCTCCACGGGCACCAACAACTTTACGAGCCAGTTCGAGAACGTCGGCCTCAACAGCCAGACGCATGTCTTCCACAATGAAGCGGGTGCTACGGTTGACCTTTCCAAGGGCGCAACCGTCATTGGCGGCGCGACGACGGCCAATGCTTCGCACGTCCGTGCCAAGGCTCCGGAAACCAGCGTGCTTAATGAGGGCACGATGAAGCTCGCCGATGTGACGGTGAACGACTTCGGTACGCTCCACAACGGCGACACGGGTCAGATCACTGCCGGCACGATTACCGTTGACACGTTCGGTGCCGTCAACAACGCCGGCGAACTGCAGGCCACGTCTGTGAATGGCGACGGCGTCTATCGCAACTCCAAGACGACGATTGCCAACACCGTTGCCTTGAACAAGCTCACGAACGAAGGCGACGCTTCTCAGGGCGAAGGCTTCAAGGTCATTGACAGCCTGAGCCTTGTCAGCGGCCTCGACAACAAGACCGACGCCCTCATTGACGCCCGCACGGCTGACGTGATGTTGGGCGACGGTTCCCAGAGCCGCAACGCCGGCATCTTCCTTGCCCGCACGCTTTCCCTTGGTGAGGGTGCATCTCTTGTCAACGAGGGCGAACAGGTGATTGAAGACCTGACGCTTGGTGAAGGTGACGAAGGTGTGACCAACAAGAAGGGTTCGAGTGCCGTTCACAACAAGCTCACGATGACGGGCAGCAAGTACGTCACCGAAGCCGGTGCTTCCGTTGAAATTCAGGACGTGCTCGATGTTCAGGGCGGCGTCTTTGAAAATCGCGGCAAGGCTTCCGTTCTCAAGTCCGTCAAGATTTCGGGCGAAGGCGAAGTCCATCAGTTGGGCGAAGCCGGCTCCTTCACGGTGGCCGAATCGCTCGACATGACGGGCGGCAAGTTCATCATGACGTCGGGTTCGCTCGCCGTCACGAAGGGCGTTGACTTCAAGGGCGGCGTGATCGACTTCCTTGGTCAGCAGGTCAATGACGACCAGCAGGCTGAAAAGAAGCAGGTTGCGGCTTCCCTCATGCTTAAGGGCGACATTGAAGGTACGCTCAACATCGACACCGCCAAGGTGACGGTGGGCAAGTGGACGGATGCAGCTGCGGCTTCCGCCAGGACGTCCGAAGCGCTTCCGTCTGCCAACTCCATCCTCATCGCCGACACGGCTCCGCTCAAGATCGGCACCAACGGCAAGCTCGCCGTCGGCTCCGGTGCGCGTGCCAGGGCTGAGACGATGACTGCCGGTTCCGCTTGGTTCGGCGGCGACTCGCTCTTCGTGCTCGACACCTCCAAGATGACGACCATCGAAGAGGGCGGCTCCGCAGCGCTCGTGGGCAACACCAAGGGCGACCTGACGGTTGACGCGGGTGCCAAGCTCCATGTCGGTGCGCTCGGCTGGGGTGACTACTACGTGACCAAGGACTTCGCCAAGGAAACGGTCGAAGGCTGGCAGTCCGTTAGCCCGGCTGATCCCGCCGTCAAGTTCGAAGTCAAGCAGGACAAGGACGGCAACGTGATCCTCACGGTGGGTTCCGGCGACATTCATGACAAGCTTCCTGAAGTCGGCACCGGCGGCATTGTGAACGACATCATCACGAATCCCGACCTGCGTGATCCGAACCGCAAGGACGTGATCGGCTTCATCTCCAAGGCGGTTGAAGACGGCATTATCGCCGCTGAAAATCAGGCCGAGGTGATCAACTCCGTCACGCAGATCGGCGCTGCCGGCGGTCTCATGAACCAGAACTTCACCCTTGTGGGCAATGTCATGGATCAGGTGGATCGTCACATGTCCTATGAAGACGTTCACTTCAAGAAAGGCGAAGCTCAGGCCTGGGACGGCGTGCGTCTCTGGGCGAATGCGCTCGGCCAGAAGGTCGAAGTCTCGGGTGCCGACTACACGGGCGGTTCCGCCGCGTTTGACGGTGAGAACATCGGCTTCATCATGGGTGCCGACCTGATGGCTCAGAACGGCGTGCGCTACGGTGCGGCCTTCGGCTACCAGAAGGGCGACATGGACAGCGTTGATTCGCTCGTCTCGACCTCGAACGAAGCCGATGCGTTCTCCATCACGGGCTATGCCGCTCAGCAGTTCGGTCAGTTCAACCTGATCGGGTCTCTGGGCTACACCCGAGTGGACGCCGACCTTGAACAGACGCTCCCGTCCGCCATGGACATGGGCAAGCACACGATGAACGCCAAGAGCGACATCATCACTGCCGGTCTCAAGGGCGAAATGCACTTCAAGCTCTCTGACAACGTGGCTGCCGTGCCGTATGTGGGCCTGCGTGCCGTGACCGTTCTCTCGTCCGACGATACGTCGACGATGGGCGGCAAGGACGCCTTCCACTACGACAACGACACGCTCGTGCAGTTCCAGATGCCCGTCGGCATTGCCTTTGAAGGCATGAACACGACGGCCTCCGGTTGGACTTCCCGTGGTGTGTTCGACATTTCCGTGACGCCGGTCTTCGGTGACAAGGAAGCCGACACCACGGTGACGGTCAACGGCATCAAGTCTGCCGACAAGGTCTCCTCCGACTTTGCCGACAGCGTGACTGGTGCGGTGCGCGTGGGCTTCTCCGCTGAAAAGGACAACTTCTCCTTCGGCGGTGAGCTCGGCGTCTCCGTGGGCGACATGCGTGATTCCGCCGTGACCTTTGGTCTTGGCGCTCGCTATCGCTTCTAACGGCTGATCCCTTTCCATGCCTGGGAAATACCTCCTTTCTCTGCCCTCGGCAGAGGAGGGAGGTTCCCATCCCGGGCAGGGAAGGGGCATGGAGACAACGATGTCGATGACGTACACCAAGGCGCAGTTCGCCGAAAAGCACAAGGAGGCCATCAGTCTCTTTCAGGCCGGGCTTGGCTACAAGGCCGTTGCCACTGCTTTGCTCCTCAATCCATACACGGTGAGGGACTGGGCACGCAACTGGCGCTTCCAAATCAAGGCCAATGCTCTTGGGACGCCAGAAGACAGGCAGAAGGCCTTTGCAATGCGTGCCAAGGGTGCATCCCTGATGGAGATCGCTGCCGAGATCAAGTGTTCGAAAAGAACCATTCTCTCCTGGCTTTCCGAAGCCAGAAAGGATGGTGCTATGGAAGACGCGCGATGATCGGTCGTTCCTCACCACGGGGCATGATGTTCGGCTTCATGGCCGTACTCTTCGGACAGCTTGCCGTGACGACTCAAGCGACCGAGGTCAATGTCATCTACGACAAGTCTGCCGTCGAGCGGATTGCCGATCGGTTTTCCGCCACGCTCACGCGTCACGAAGACCTGCTATCCGTTCATAAGCCTGGTTCCATGACGAACCTCAACGCCCATGCAGGCGAATGGGTTGTCATGCCCTGCGAAGCCGCTCACGTGCTTCAGAAGGCCAAAGATGCCGCTCAACTCACGAACGGTGCATTCGACCCAACGATCGGCACGGTGACGGCGCAGTGGTCGGTCGGCTTTGGCGGAACCTCCGTTCCGTCGTCGTCAACCCTCGCAGATGCCAAAGCAAAGGTGGACTGGCGAAAGGTTGAGGTCGACTTCTCGAACGAATCGCAATCGGTCTGTCGAGCCCGCATTGGGCAGGGACAGAGTGTGGATTTGGGCGGGATCGGCAAAGGCTGGTCAAACCAAGTTCTGGCGAAGCAGGTTGAAGACGACGGTGCGCATCGAGCCATGGTTGTCTTGGGCGGGAATACCGCGTTTGTCGGCAAGCCCACCTACGGCGACAAGTGGCTCTCGGCCATACCGTCGGCTGAAGATCAGTACGACTACGTCGGGTACTTCAAGCTCAAGGCTGGCGACATTGTCACGACGAGCAGCGACAAGGAACGTCATATCGACATCAAGGGCAAGCGCTACGGCCACATCATGAGCGGTCGTACAGGCAGGCCCGCAGAAAATACATTTGCATACGTAACAGTCATTGACCATGACGGAGCGCGTGGGGACACGCTTTCTACAGCACTTTGGGTGTTGGGTGACAAAGCCTTCGACTTCTTGAAGGCGCATCCGGACATTCAGGCGCTCTTGGTCATGAAGAACGAGAACGCGGCGTATGTCACGCCGAGTCTCGCAGTCCGAACGTATGTCAAAAGCGAACGACTCAAGCTCAAGGGAATTGAGTGAGAGTGCGCTAGCGATTCAAGGAAAAGCGGTTATTGATTTTGGGGAAAATCATGCGAAAAATGAAATTGAATCAGAAAGCACTCCGAAGGACGGCTTCTGGAACGCCGGTGGATCATCGGATCTTCAAGCCCGCAGCTTTGGCTAAAGCGATTGCGGGCGTTTTTGTATGTGGAGTCTTGACGACTGGAGATGCGAATGCTGTACCTGGAACTTGGCCAGTTGTCATTGAAGTTGGCGGTTATCAATTGAGCGCGACTTACGACTCAATGGGGGGGACTATTGGTTATGTCGGATATGATGGAGCTTTCCAGTCAGCAAAATTAGTGGCGACGGAAGCGCCGACAACGTGGTCTTTCCGAACAAGTGATGCTTTTGCAAATCTTTCTGAGGGTGGTAATGACATAGATTTGTCTAGGGCGACCTGGGATGCATTGGCCAAAGGTGGAACCAGTTCATTTATTAACGACACTGACAAGACTATTATATTTAGCCCGAAGGATGCGATATCGCCATACGGTGCTCCCGTATTTAAAACAGTTGCTACAAATAATGGAACTGCAAGAATAGAGAATTCTGGGAATGGATTAATTGAAATTCAGGGTTCGATGTTTATAGAAGGAATTGCAGCTGGAGCTACGGAAAGAGGCACATTTGAACTCGTTAATTCTGGAGAAGGAGTTATAAAGTTAACGGGGGGCCAGGATTGGGTGCCTGGAGGTGAAATGACATCGGTGGGACGCTCTGCTGTCTCTGTGTTTGCAGATGGAGCAATGTCCAGTGCGAAACTTGTTAATTCAGGCGGCGGATTAATAGATACGGTTACTGGATTAGGAGGGGTAGGCCCTATTGGTGCATTTGCGAAAAATGGCGCCACTGTAACAGTTGAAAATTTAAATGGGTCTAAGGCAAATCTTGTATTTAACGGATTGGCGTTTGCTAGCTCATGTTTACATATGAATAATGATTCGAATAGTACGTTAGTCTTGTCAGAAAGCGTGAGCAATTTCAAAATAGATTCCGCATCTCTAGAAGATTCGGATTTGTATATTGTAAACGAAGGAAAATTTTCCATAGACTCATTATGGTTCAAAAATTCAGATGTAGACATTGATAATAACGGGCTTATGGAATTTAATGCAGAAGAGAACTTGTTTCTTGAAGGAGCAGGGAGCTTTGTTCTAAAGAATAGGAGCGGCGGAGTGTTCATTTTAAATAATGAGATGTCTTGTTATCCACTAATTCTATTTAATGGGCAGGTTACTATTGAAAATGATGGAGAGGTGCATTTTTTAGGAGGGCAATGCTCAGGCATGGATGCTCATTTTGGTGCGGGCGAAATTCGTATTAAAAATAATGGATCTTTATATTTTGATGGCGGTTACTATTTAGTTACACAGCAGGATGCGCTTTTGGATATATCAATAGATAATAGAGGGTATATCAATTTTGGTGTCAAAGAAATTGAATGCGCTGATGGTGAGCTCACTAAAATTGTTATAAATAATTATGGTGTTGTAGATTTTACGAACGGCGAGGGAAATTTTAGTGGCTACCACGCTGATCTTTTATTTAATAAGATTGGTTCTGAGCTAATAGGAGATGCAACAGTTTTTTTCTCAGGAAATTATTCGAAGCCAGAACTTGGAACTGAAAGCGCGCAAAAATCAATTTATGTGATAGGAGGGGATGGATCTAAGCAACAGATAAATAGCCAAAGCTTTGTAGAGAATGCACTACACCAAACTGGAAACCTTGTTTTAGACAATGCAAGTCTTCAATATGTAGTTTTCGACGCGGGCAGTACGATTCTGATTTCTGATGTGGCTGCTGATACGGAATTGGCGAAGTCAATTGAAGAGCAATTGAGGCCGATTATCGGTAATGATGTGAATATTCGGTTCACAGGAACGGTTGATGGTCAACCAGCCTCTTCTTCCAAGTTCAACATGGACGTCGTGAATGCCCTCATCTCCGAGAACAAGCTTGCGGCAGGGAGTGTTGTGACGTCCGAAGCCTTGACGCATGAAGGCAAGACCTTCACGCTCGGAAATACGGGTGACATGACCCAGGACACGGGTTTCATGGGCATTCTCGGTTCATCCGGCATTACGGTAAAGGACGGCAAGACGCTGACGCTGATGGGCGCTCAGGCCTCCATGGCGATGGCCGTGGGCGCGGATGACCGCGCGGCGTCCTATGTCATCACCGACAGCACGCTGGCGCTTACCAACGGGAATCT
>UMAW01027635.1_pt1 | contig 11702 bp, 10 predicted proteins | sample 1963801 | NCBI WGS metagenome assembly UMAW01 (sample SAMEA4835925, study PRJEB28245) | human gut metagenome | biome: gut microbiome; material: fecal sample | place: Denmark | collected 2008 | reverse complement strand
GGGTCAGACCGACAATCGCCACAATGAGCGCCGCAAGGCAGGACAGCATGAAGATGGCGGGATAGCTTTCGCCCCACTCGTTCGTCAGGGCAAAGGGGAAGAACGCAAGCTGTTCGGGCATCTCAAAGCCCGCTGTGCCGATTTCCCCCAGATACTTTTCGCCGAAGCGGGCAATGGCGACCAGCAGCGCACCCGCCGGGGCAAACGCATCCAGCACAGGAAGCACTTTCTGATGCGTCAGCTTTGCGCTGATGATGACGCCCAGCACCACGCCGACCGCGCCGCCGAAGAAGCAGAACGTATCCGGCCGAAGGACAGTGAACGCACCCCATCCCCAGTGCGGGAACGCATAGTGCCATTGCAGCACCACATAAGTGACCTTGGACAGCACCGCGCCCAGCACAATAGCGGGCAGAATCGGCAGATAGCGTACGTTCCGGGCGCGCAGACGCGCCTCCAGCACAACGATGCCGAATGCGACGAGCACCCAATAGACGGTATTCACTCCTCCGCCTCCTCACCCGTCCATGCCGACGCGAAGTACACGATGTCGGAGATGGCGCGGGTGTTTTCATTCAGTACGTCGTTGATTTTCTCGCCGTTGAAAATCATCATGGTGGAGTCGCCGCCGTCGAGGTTATAGGCGATATACGCGCCTTCGTCAGCGCACAGCCGCGCGAACTGCTGGAGCGTCATGCCCATCGAGCCGCGCGCCTGCGACGCACAGCAAATCGCCATATATTCCAGCGGGCCAACCTGCGCAATGGCCATGCGCTGCCGCGGCTCATCGAACGCCATGCCTTCCGCCATCGGGTTCAGCACGGCTTTGCCCTCGCGCACCAGCACCGGGCCGAAGAAGAAGCTGTTGATGACCTTCTTGCCATCCACTGTGCCGTCAAGCGAATTGCGCTTGGGGCGGAGAACATAGTGGAAGTCGCCGTCCTCATCAATCAGGAGAACGTCGCGGTCGCCGCGCAGGTGGTCGAGGTACTCCGTGCCCTGCCGGACGATATAACCGATGCCGGTATAGCAGAAATAATCGCCGTCAATGGCAAGGATGGCGTTGCTGCGCTTGGCCATAATCGTGCCCTTGACCGTGCGGGTGGAGTCAAAGCCGCCGGCGGACATGGTGCGCAGCTGGGAAGCATCCGCTATCTTGATATGCGCAACCCAATAGTCGCACTCCGCCTTGCGCTTCTGCGTCACCTGCACGCTGATGGTGGGATCCTCATAGCTCCAAGTGCCGTCGCCGAGGGTAAAGCCGTCCGGGTCAGCGGGCATACCGGGAGAGAAATCGATGGGCAGGGAAACCATCGGTTCCGCCGTCGCCGGGGTTTCCGCCGATTCTTCCGTGTTTTCCGCCAGCGATACACTACCCATCAGCACGATGGCACTCAGCAGCGCCAACAGTCGTTTCTTCATCAGGGTTCACTCCTCTTCATGCTTGATTTTGCCACAGCAAAACGTCCTTTTCCCGTCTTTCATTATACCGGAATGGGGAAGGGTTGTCAATTCTGGGGAACAGCATCGGGGCGGATATTTTCCTCCGTATCACGGCGGTGATAGACGTACTTTTCCGCACTGCATACAATTTCCGGCAGTCCCAGCAGTTCCGACACCGTGACCAGCTGATAGCCTTCCGCCACCAGCTGCGGAATCAGCACGGACAGACATTTCGCATCCTTCTTCCGCGCATGAAAGAGCAAGATGCTGCCGTTCTGCACGGCCGCCAGTGCCTTTACCGGGTCGGTTTCGCTGACATCCCACTTGACAACCGCCAGATAGCCAACCGCCGCGACACTTTCCTCCACCTTCTGGTTCGTCTTGCCCATCGGCGGGCGCATGACCTGCATGGGATAATGGCAGTCCAGCAGCGCATCCACTTTTTCCTGCGTCCGAAGCATCTGGAACTTGATTTTCTGCCGGCTCAGCTTCGTCAGGTAAGTGTGTCCCCATGAGTGATTGCCGATTTCGCACCCAGACGCCACAACCTCCTGCCAAAGCGCCGCATCCTCGTACTTGAGCGCCTTGCCGATGGGGAAGAACGTCGCGCGGACGTCGTTTGCCTGCAAAATATCCAGCACCGCCCGAACATCCTCCGCGTGATAGCAGTCGTCAATCGTCACCGCAATTTTCTGCTCCTCGCGGCTGCCGAAGCGATAAGTGATGTCCAATTCGTCCTCTGCCAGCGCACACCCCAGCATTAGCAGCGCCATGCAGCAGCTTATCAGCCGTCTGCCCATACGCTCCCTCCTTTTCCAGCCTGTTACCTATTAGACGAATCAGAAATGCCATTTGTTGCACCCAAAATGCAAAAACAGAAAAAAACTGTACAAGCATTGCCCCCTTGCCTAAATCATGCTATAATGGGAACAAAGCAGCCCGGAGGTGCATGTTTATGAAGCAGTACGGCCTGATTGGGGAGAAGCTGGGGCATAGCCTGTCCGTCCCCATTCACGAGGCGATTTGGGAGAAAATCTCTCTGGAGGCGAGCTACCGGCTGATTGAGATTCCGCGCAGTGAATTGGCGGCGGTTGTACCGGAACTGCTGTGCATGCTGGATGGCTTCAATATCACCGTGCCGTACAAGACGGACGTGATGCCCCTGCTGGATGAGATTACCCCTTTTGCGCGGGAGGTTGGGGCGGTCAACACAGTGCTGACGGGCAAGACAAGCCGCGGCTACAACACGGACGACCCCGGCTTTGAGCAGATGCTGCGCCATTTCGACATGAATCCGGACGGACGCCCGGTGTTCATCCTCGGTTCAGGCGGGGCAATGCACGCCTGCCGAAACGCCGTGAGGCGTATGGGCGCGCGCGAAACGTGGGTGGTATCCCGAAATCCGAAGCACGCGGATGAAATCAGCTACGACGATTTCTATGCGCGCTTTCCCGATATGGGCGGGCTGATTGTCAACACGACCCCTGCCGGAATGTACCCGCGCGTCGAGGGCTGTCCGATAGATACGGCGCACTTGACCAGCATCGTCGCCCGCGCCGACGGCGTAGCGGACATTATTTTCAACCCGGCGGAAACGGTACTGACCGCCGCCGCAAAACGTGCTGGAACGCCCGCCTGCACAGGGCTGTATATGCTCATTGCGCAGGCGGTGGAAGCCGAAAGCATCTGGCAGGGGTGTTCCATGCCGCCGAACCTTGCGGAAACGCTGATGAAGGAGCTGCATTTGCTGTGAGCGAACCGAAAAAGATTCTCATTCTCAACGGCCCGAACATCAACCTGACTGGGCTGCGTGAAAAGGCAGTTTATGGCGCAAAGACGTATGACGATCTGCTTGCGCTGTGCCATGCGGAAGCGGAAAAGCTCGGCGTGGAGGTGCGCTGTGTGCAGTCCAACCACGAGGGAGACCTGATTGATGCGCTGCAAAAGGCGTACTTCGACGGCTTCTGCGGCGCGGTGTTCAATCCAGGTGGGTACACGCACACGTCCGTTGCGCTGCATGACGCGATTGCGTCCGTGCCGATGCCGGTCATCGAGTGCCACATGAGCAACGTCCACGCGCGGGAGGAATTCCGCCACAAGTCCGTCACTGCCAGCGCCTGCCGGGGGCAGATTGTCGGCTTCGGCTTCTACGGCTATGTGATGGGAATGCGTGCCCTGCTGGAGGCGGATTCATGACCGCCTATCGCCCGAACTGCCGCAGAATCCCGGAGCTGAACGGGCTGCGCGTGCTGCTGGTGTTCATCGTCAGCTGGTACCACTTCTGGCAGCAGTCGTGGCTAACGCCGTCGATTGGCCGTTACTCGCTGGACTATCTGCTGCGCGCTGGATATATGCCGGTTGACGGCACAATTCTGCTGTCGGGCTTTCTGCTGTTCCTGCCGTATGCGCGGACGATGATGCTGGGCGAGCGCGTGCCGGACACGAAGGCGTTCTATCAGCGGCGCATCATGCGCATTGTGCCCAGCTATTATTTTCTGACGCTGCTGATGCTTGTTGTCGTCGCGATTCCGTACAACCTCTACGGGCGCACATCAGAAGCCGTCCGCGACGTTCTCATGCACCTGACGTTCACGCAGACGTTCAATTACGCCACCTACATTGCCACGCCTATTGGCGTTGCATCGTGGACAATCGCCATCGAGATGCAGGCGTACCTGATTTTCCCCTTGCTGGCGAAGGGCGCGATGAAGAATCCGCTCGGTACGCTGATGAGCATGGCGGCGGTCGCGTTTGCGTTCCGCGGCTGGTGTTTATGGCGGCTGGATGAGTACAACATGGTTGTCAATCAGCTGGCGAATTTCCTTGATGTTTACGCAATGGGCATGGGCGCGTCCATCTTGTATGTGCGCCTGACGCAGCTGTACCCGGCGGAAAGCCGCCGCAAGTGGCTCTGGCAGGGCGCGGCGACGCTTGTGTTCTGCGTCTCTCTCTACGGGATGCTCCGCGTCATCCGCGCACAGGCGTACACGTCCGGACAAGCTGCCATGCAGGCCGCGCAGATGATGCGCCGTCCCCTGCTCTGCCTGACGATTGCGGGGCTGATGCTTTCGCTCCCCTTCGCCGTGCGCCCCCTGCGCTTCCTGATGGGCAACCGCGTCATGGGCTGGCTTGCCGCCGTCTCGATGAACTACTACCTGCTGCATCAGAACCTCGCCGTCCACCTGAAGCGGCTGCACATCCCGCCGTCCGTGAGCAATGAACCGAACCGCGTCGGAGAACAGCCGTGGCAATGGCAGTACATGGCGCTCTGCTTCGGTCTATCCCTCCTCGGCGCGATTCTCATCACCCTGCTGATTGAAAAGCCCTGCGCGTGGGCACTGAAAAAGCTGTTTACTCGGAAGCAAAAGGCTTGACCTTTTTGTGCGCCCGCAGGTGCACCCCTGCAACAAAAAGCACTTTCCCAATAAACTCGCGTAACCAAGGCAAAAGAGATTCTTTTGCCAATCATTTCTTACCCACAAAGAAAGGAGTCTTTTCCCATGATGGTTCTCTACCCCTACGGTCTGCGCAAGGCGCTGACCCTCTCCTACGACGATGGCGTGGAAACCGACATCGAACTCATCCGCATCCTCGATGAATACGGTATTCTCGCCACCTTCAACCTCAACAGCGGCTGGTTTGCCCCAGAAGGCACGGTTTACCCTGCCGGCACGATTTACCGCCGCATGAGTGAATCCGCCATTAAAGCGCTCTATGCCGGCGGCCGCCACGAAGTCGCATCCCACGCGCTGACCCATGCGTCGCTGTCCGCGATTCCCGCGCCGCGCATTGCCTATGAGGTTCTTGCTGACCGCGATAATCTGGAAAAGCTGTTTGGCAAAATCGTCCGCGGCTTTGCGTACCCTTACGGCACATACAGCGACGAAGCCGTCGACACCCTGCGCACCTGCGGCATTGCTTATGCCCGCACTGTCGTCAGCACCCACAACTTTGAGATTCCCAACGAATGGCTGCGCCTCAACCCAACTTGCCATCACGATGACCCGAAGCTGGACGAGCTGTGCGACCGCTTCCTTACGGGGAAATTGCCATTCGGGCTGAAGCTGTTCTACCTGTGGGGACATAGCTACGAGTTTGAGCAGCATAACAACTGGGAGGTCATCCGCGCCTTCTGCGAGAAAATGAGCGGCAAGAAGGATATTTGGTACGCGACAAATATCGAGATTGTGGACTACCTGAACGCCAGCCGCCAGCTGCGCACCAGCGCCGACGGGCACATCGTCTTTAACCCGACCGCCACCGACATTTGGGTGGAGAACAAAGGCGAGGTCATGACGATTAAAGCAGGGGAAACGGTCAGAATGTAACAGAACAACTGCATCGAAAAGCGCCTTGCTCCGGCGGATGAGTTTGCCGGGGCAGGGCGCATCTTTATGTGGTTTTGTGGAGGAAAGCATACAATCCGTTCGCGCCTGTCTGGTGCAATTGATACTATTTCCAAATTCACCTGCGCCATCTGCTCGCGCCTTTTCCGCGCTTGCGTCCGCTCATTCCACTTAGCGCTGCTACGCTGCGTTTCATTCGCGTTAGCCAGCGCGAAAAATTCGCTTCGCATCTTGGCGCATTCTCATTTGGAAATAGTATGAGTTGGTCGCGTTATCATGATTTGCCCGCGTGTTTATCCTCGTGTTTGGAGCTCCTCTTTACTTTGACCCATATGTCCCATTTGTATCACTGAAAACGCTTTCCCCCGTCTTTGCCCGCGACGTTGCCCGACGTTCATTGAGCTTCTCCAAAAACAGCTTCTCATCAATCGGCAAAGTCACCGGATGCCCCAGCCACGAGGACAGATGAATCGCATTGGACAGCATCAGTCCGTTGATGCCCTCACGTCCGTCCGCGACCAGCGGTTCGCCGCGCAGGATATGCGCCGCAAACGCGTTCAGCACCGCCGGATGCTGCCCGTTCTGCCCGTCCGTCTCGACCTCGATCGTTTCGTAGGACGGCGCACGGAAGCCTTCCCGACACGTCGCACACCATTCACGCTCGTCCATTTCCAGCTTCTTCATGATGAGCTTGCCGTCCTGACAGATGAGCGTCGCCTTCGTGCCTGTAATCTCCAAACGGTTCGTGCCGGGGGCGTCGGCGGTCGTGGTGATGAAAACGCCCGTTGCGCCGTTCGGGTACTCGAAATAGGCGGTCACGTCGTCCTCTACCTCGATGTTGTGCCACTTGCCTTCGTGGCAGAAACCCTGCACCTTGCACGGCAGTCCCACCAGCCACTGCACCAAATCCAGCTGATGCGGGCACTGGTTCAGCAGCACACCGCCGCCTTCGCCCGCCCACGTTGCGCGCCATGCGCCGGAATCGTAATAGAACTGCGTGCGGTACCAGTCAGTGATAATCCAATTGACACGCTTTAAGTCACCGATTGCGCCGCTGTGAATCAGCTCGTGCATCTTGCGGTAGGTGCAATTCGTGCGCTGGTTGAACATCATGCCGAAGGTCAGCTCCGGGTGACGGTCCGCCTCGGCGTTCATCTCGCGCACTTGCAGGGTGTAGACCCCGGCGGGCTTCTCCACCATGACGTGCAGCCCGTTTTTGAATGCTTCAATCGCCAGCGGCGGATGCTGATAGTGCGGCGTGGCAATCAGCACGGCTTCGCACGCGCCGCTATGGATGAGATCTACGCCCTCCTCAAAAACCTTTACGCCGGGGAGATTCTCCTTCGCCCACTCGCGGCGCGCCGGGTTGCGGTCAGCCACCGCCGTGATTTCGATTTCCGGCATCAAGCCGTCCAGATAGTTCTTGCTGTGACCCGTGCCCATATTGCCGACGCCGATAATGCCCAATTTCACCTTTGCCATCGCTCAATACCCCATCTTTCTCACATTGTCATAGCTGCGCTTCAAGCAGTCAAACGCGCTTTCGCCGTAGCAGTCGTCCTGCTCGACGAGCATGTACTTCGTCTTGCCCAGCGTTTGCAGCTTTTCCAGAATCTTCGGGAAGTTCAGATTGCCCTCGCCGACGACCGCCTTGCGCTGGTCGAAGCCGTTCACGGACATGTCTTTCAGGTGGACGCAGGGGATGCGGTCTTGCAGGATGTCAATCCATTCCAGCACATCCGCGCCTGCCGCCTGCACCCAGTAGGTATCCAGCGTCACGCCCATCAAGTCCGCCGGCATCTGTTCCAGCAGCACGTCCATAATCCGGCGGCCGTCGCGCAGGCGCGTCCATTCCAGATTGTGATTGTGGTACATCAGCAGTTTGCCCGCGTCGCGCATCTTCTTCGCGGGCGTCGTGAAGTCTTTCGCAAACTGGTCAATCCACTCCGCGCGCTGGTACTTCGGGTTCATCATGCCGATGCCGATGTAGTCGCAGCCGAGGAGGTCATGGTCGCGGATGACGCCCTCCGGGTCGGCAATCATGCGATCCGGGTTCGTGTGCGTCAGGACGATTTTCAGCCCGAATTCATCGCAGATGTCCCGCTGCGCCTGAACCGGCACATTGCCCACCGCCGACAGCTGCACGCAGGTATAGCCGATTTCCGCAATGCGCTTCATCGCCTCCCGGAAGTCCCACGTCGTCTGCATATAGTCCCGCACGGTAAATGTCTGCGCACCCAGTTCCATTTTCATCTGAAATTCTCCTTTCTATCCCGTCAATGTTATTTCAGAAGCACCAATGCTTCATAAGGCTGCAAGGTGATGGTCTGCTCCGCCTGCTGTGTCCGCCCGGTGTTGGAAATCAGCACCTGCGCGCCCGCGAAGCCCGCCGGCATTGTCCATTCTCGCGTCTGCTCCTTGAAGTTGCACATCACGAGCAGCTGCGCATCATCCAGCGTGCGCGTATAAATGAACAGTGCCGGGTCGTCCTTTTCCAGCAGTTCATAGCGCCCATGCACAATCACAGGGTGCGCCTTGCGCAGGCGGATGAGCTTCTGGAAGTAGTAGAACGTTGAATCCGGGTCAGCCATCGCCGCCGCCGCGTTGACCTCCGTGTAGTTCGGATTGACGCGGATCCACGGCGTGCCGTGGGTGAATCCAGCATTCGGGCTGTCGTCCCACTGCATGGGCGTGCGGGCATTGTCGCGGCTCTTGAACAGCAGGTAGGGGAAGAACTCGTCGTGCGTGAGCGGCCCGTCCGTCACCCAGCGGCGATACCCGTTCAGGCTGTCAATATCCCGGAACTCGTCCAGCGACTGGAACGGGCAGTTCGTCATGCCCAGCTCTTCGCCCTGATAAATGTAGGGTGTGCCCTCCATCATGTGCAAGCAGGTTGCCAGCATTTTCGCGCTGCGGACGCGCCCCTGCGGGCGGTCATCGCCGAACGCGGACACGGTGCGCGGCTGGTCGTGGTTGCCGAGGAAAAGGCTGTTCCACGCCTTGCCGTGCAGCTCCGTCTGCCATTTGCTCAGCACCTTTTTTAGGAACAGCATCGGAATCTGTTCCGTGCGCCACGCCCCGTATTTTCCGGCGACGTCCACATGCTCGAACTGGAAGACCATGCTCAGCTCATGCGAATCCTCTCCGGCGTACTTCTGTGCTTCCTCGATGGTCACGCCCGCCGTTTCGCCCACGGTCATCAGGTCATAGCGGGACAGCACCCGCGCGTTCATTTCCTTCAGGTATTCATGCACATGCGGACCGTGAATGCAGTATGCGCCAAAGTTTCCATAACCGCCGACGGGGGCGTTCGGGTCATCCGGCATTTCATCGGGTTTAGAAATCATGCTTATGACATCCATGCGGAAGCCGTCCACGCCCTTGTCGCACCACCATGTCATCATGCGGTACACGTCGTCGCGCAGTTTCGGATTCTTCCAGTTCAAATCGGGCTGCTGCGGCGCGAACAGGTGCAGATAGTACATGTTCGTTTCCGGGTCAAGCTGCCACGCCGATCCGCCGAAGCACGACCCCCAATTGTTCGGCGCACTGCCGTCCGCTTTCGGCTCGCGCCAGATGTAGTAGTCGCGATAAGGGTTATCCTTGCTCTTCCGACTCTCCACGAACCACGGATGCTGGTCGGACGAGTGGTTGACAACCAAGTCCATCACGATGCGAATGCCACGCCGATGCGCCTGTTTAAGCAGCTCATCGAAGTCCGCCATCGTGCCGAATTCCGGCTGAATCGCCTGATAATCGCTGATGTCATAGCCGTTATCGACGTTCGGGGACTGGTACACAGGCGACAGCCAAATCACATTGATGCCCAGCTCCTGCAAGTAGTCCAGCCGCGACGTCACGCCCTGCAAATCGCCGATGCCGTCGCCGTTTGCATCCATGAAGCTGCGCGGATAGACTTGATAGACGACGGCTTCCTTCCACCATGCGTCCTTCATGACTGATTCTCCTTTTTCATTGCTGATAGACCCGCCGGGATAGTGACCGAAGCCGTTCGCCGCGCTGCTGGTCGGTATAATACTATTTCCGAATTCACCTGCACCATCTGCTCGCGCCTTTTCCATTCTGGCGTCCGGTCGTTCCACTTAGCGTAGCGCTGCTACGCTGCGTTTCACTCCCGTTAGCCAGAATGAAAAATTCGCTTCGCATTTTGGCGCATTCTCATTTGGAAATAGTATAAATCAGCAGCACGTTGGGCGGCGAAAGGGATTCATAGGTTCTTCCTCCGCGGTATCAGAATTTCTCAAATGCCACGCCGTCGTCGGGATTCAGGACGCTGTTGTCCTTGATGTACTGTACAATCTCGTCCACATACCCGAACGCCAGCCCGACGCAGGTGTCCGCCGAGCCGTAATAGATGGCAATACGCCCGGTGTCCGCATCCTGAACTGTCGCGCAGGGGAAGACGACATTCGGCACGAAGCCGCTGACTTCATAGGGCATTTCCGGCGTCAGCAGATAATTCTCGCACCGGTACAGCACCTTTGACGGCTCGTCCCGGTCAAGAATCGCGCCGCCCATGGAGTACACAAAACCGTTGCAGGTGCTGGCGACGCCGTGGAAGAACATCAGCCAGCCCTCGGTCGTCTCAATCGGACACGCGCCCGCGCCGATTTTCACCGCTTCCCACCACATCGGGCCGCGGCTCATCACATGCCGGTGGCGTCCCCAGTAAATCAGGTCGGGGCTTTCGGAGAGGAAGATGTCCCCGAACGGCGTATGCGCGGAGTCCGACGGGCGCGACAGCATCTTGTACATGCCGCCGATTTTCCGCGGGAGGAGCACGGCATTGCGGTTATAGGGGATAAACGGGTTCTCCATGCGCGTGAAATGCTTGAAGTCCTTCGTCTTCGCCATGCCGATAGCCGCGCCGTGGAAGTCCGTACACCAGATGATATAGTAAGTATCCTCCACCTTCACCAGCCGCGGGTCATAGGCGTAGTTAGGCATCCACGGCTCGCCGTTTTCGTCCACGAACTGCACGCGCTCGCGGTCTACATTCCAGTGAATGCCGTCCTTGGAGCGTCCCAGATACACATGCGGCACGCCATTGACCTGCTCGCCGCGCAGCACGGCGATATACCCATCCTGCCACGGGACGACCGCGCTGTTAAAAATACGCCCGATTTTCGGCGTGGGATTGCGCCCCATGACGGGGTTTTCGGTGTAGCGCCACAGCACTGCACCTTCTTCAAGGTCAGCCGGGCGCTCCTGCCACGGGATATTCGGCAGGGATTGTCCATTAATTATCTTAATTTCGCTCATAAGGATCGTCCTTCCTGCTTAATTTCGCGTTTTTTACAAATTTTCTCCGTTCGTTGCCATAACCTGCTGATACCAGTATGCGCTGTCCTTCAAAATGCGCTCCTGCGTCTGGTAATTCACATAAACCAGACCGAAGCGCTCCTGATACCCATGCGCCCACTCGAAATTATCGAAGAAGCTCCAATAGAAGTAGCCCAGCACCGGCACACCGTCCGCTACCGCCTGACCCAGCGCGCGCAGATAGCGGTGCATGTAGTCCTGCCGATTCGGGTCATGCACTTTGCCGTCCAGACTGACTGCATCGTGGGCATCCATGCCGTTTTCGGTAATCAGAATCGGCGTATGATAGCGCTCATAGAGGAAGCGCGGCCCCCAGTACAGCCCGTCTTCATTGATGGGCCATTCCAAGGCGTTATGCGGATGACCCGCCGGGTAGCGCACATGCTCCGGCTTGCCGTCCGCCCCCCTGCGCCACCATTGCCCCTGATAGATGTTCTGCCCGTAGAAGTCCAGCGGCTGATGGATGGTCTTCAAGTCCTCCTGCCAGCCGTCAGGAAGGTACTGCTCGTAGCCGACCAGCCCATCCGCCGGGTACTGCCCCAGCATCACCGGGTCAGAGAACCACGCAAT
>UMAW01046929.1_pt1 | contig 11803 bp, 9 predicted proteins | sample 1963801 | NCBI WGS metagenome assembly UMAW01 (sample SAMEA4835925, study PRJEB28245) | human gut metagenome | biome: gut microbiome; material: fecal sample | place: Denmark | collected 2008 | reverse complement strand
GGCATTTTCCTCGGCGAGGACGGAGAGCTTGAAAACGAGCGCATGATCTACGGCGCGTCGTTCCTGCGCATCCGCCGGGCGGAGGACTTTGCCGGAAGCGCCGGCAAGCGCCTGAGCGAAACGCTGCTGAACCTGTAAAACGAAAAGGAGAGTCCCGCCGGTTCGAAACCGGCGGGACTTTGTCTGATTATTTTCCACTCTCCTGCGGCGCGTCTTCGAGCAGCATCTGCCGCAGCTTTTTGGCGGCGATGCTCAGCGGCTGCGTCTTGCGCTGGAAGAGGAAGACGCTGCGCGCGGGAATGGGCTCTTCGAGCATGATGGGGTAGATGCCGCTTGCCTCCGGCGTGCCGTAAAGCATCTCGCGCGGCACGAAGCCGACGCCAAGGTCGCTCTGCACCACGGGCGGCACCTGTGCCGTGGTCTCGACCTCCACATCGGGGCTGAACGAAAGACCGTGGCGCAGGAAGAGCTCGGCATAAAAGTCGTGCGACGATGTCCCCTCCGTCAAGCTGATGATCGGGTAGTCGGCAAGCCTTTTGAGCGAAACGGGCTCCTCGGTGAGCTCCAAAAACGCCGGGCCGCAGATGGGGATCTCCTGAATTTCGTCGATCTTCTGCGCCGTGAGCGAATCCGGCACGGACGCGCCCTCTGCCAGAATGGCGAAGTCGGCAAGGCCGTTCTGCACGGCGGCGAGGCCGTGGGAGGCAGAGTGGTTCGTCAGGCAGATGCGCACGTGCGGGTATGCGCGCCGGTAGCGCGCGAGCACCTGCAAAAGCCGCGTGCGTAGGGCAAGGCTGCTCGCTGCGATGTGGACGATACCGCTTTGCAAGCTCTGGTCGGAGAGGACCTCCTCTTCGCCTGCCTCGATGCTCTCAAACGCGACGGCGATGTGCGTGTAGAGCTTCTCCCCCTCGGGCGTGAGGCGCACGCCCTGCGGCGAGCGGAAAAACAGCGCGCAGCCGAGCTCGGATTCGAGCTTTCGGATCATGCGTGTCACGTTGGGCTGGTTGCTGTAGAGCGCCGCGGCGGCCTGCGAAAAGCTGCGGTATTTGGCGGCGTAATAAAAGACGCGATAGCTGTCGTAGCTGATGTTCATGGGCAAGCTCCTCTGAAAAAGAAATGATTGGGGTTCTGCGCGGCGGCGAGGAACCTGACTGCGTAAAATTTGACGGAAGAGAAAAGCATTCGTCCGCACCTTGCGGACGGCAAGACTGATTGTAACAGAAGCGAAGCGGCGGCGCAAGCGTATTCGGGAAAAAAGAACAGAACCTTGACGAAAAGTAAACACCGTCGAAAAGCCGCATGAAATCAGGAAAATTCGGACGGCATAGCAAAATGATATATCTGCCATGTCAAGAAAGCATTTCGTTTCCGCGCAAAGGGTCGATATAATGACTCGCGTTGGAAATTCCATAGCACAGGGAGGAATAACATGTTTGCTCAGATCATTGCCATCTGCATTTTTGTCACTATGTTCCTGCTTATTATCCTCGATAAGTTTGAACGGCATTACATTACGCTCGGAAGCGGCGCGCTTGTGCTTGTGCTGGTGTTCGGCGTCTGCATGCGCTCGATGAGCGCCATCTGGGAGACGCTCAACCTCGGCGCGTTTTTCCAGAGCACATTCTGGTACGGCGCAAGTGAGGAGAGCACCGCTGGCATCAACTGGTCGACGATCCTGTTTATCGCCGGCATGATGATCATGGTCGAGGGCCTCGGCAAGGCGGGCTTTTTCCGCTGGCTGTGCCTGACGCTTGCCAAGCTCGTACACTACCGCACGGTGCCGCTGCTCATCTGCTTTATGTCGCTCTCGGCGTTTTTGTCGATGTTCATCGACAGCATCACGGTCGTGCTGTTTCTCGCCACCGTCACGCTCGAACTGGCGCAGACGATGAAATTCGACCCCGTGCCGATGATCCTGTCTGAAATTTTCTGCGCGAACCTCGGCGGCGCGGCCACGATGTGCGGCGACCCGCCGAACATCATCATCGGCACCTCGCTCGGCTACACATTCTTCGACTTCATCGAAAATACCGGCGCGGTCGTGGCGATCTGCTTTGTGTTCATGCTCATTTACTTCACGCTCTGCTTCCGCAAGGAACTTGAGCGCGCCGAGCATGCCAACGGCGGCCCCGTCACCTGTCCCGAGCCTTCGACGGCCATCACGAACAAGAAGGCATTTCTTGCGAGCGCAGGCGTTTTCCTGCTGGCGGTCGTGCTGCTCATCACGCACGCGCAGACGGAGCTTTCCGTCGCGTGCATCGGCGTGATCGTCGCGATTTTGACGCTGATCGTTTTGGGCTTGACCAGCGGCAAAAAATCTGTTATAGAAATCATTAAGGGCGTGGACTATAAGACGCTGCTCTTTTTCATCGGCTTGTTCGTTTCCGTGGCGGGCCTTGAAAAGACAGGCGTGCTCAACATGATCGCGAACTTCATCACCTCGGTCAGTGAGGGCAATATCGCGGTTATTGTGATCGTCATTCTGTGGCTCTCGGCCATCACGAGCGCCTTTGTCGACAATATCCCCTTTGCCGCGACCATGATCCCTGTTATCCGCGCCATCGCCGCGACAGAGGGCATGGATATCGGCGTGCTTGCCTGGGCGCTTTCGCTCGGCACGGACCTCGGCGGCAATGCGACGCCCATCGGCGCGAGCGCCAACGTCGTCGGCACTTCGGCTTCGGCCAAGGGCGGCTATCCCATTGGCTGGGGCCGCTACTGCAAGTACTGCGTGCCCGCGACGATCATTGTCATGGCGGTGTCCACGGCCTACTTATTCCTGCGCTATCTGTAAACGGAAAAAGGAAAGGAGTGCGATCCCATGAAAAACCAGATCATCATCACCCTTGGCCGCGAGCACGGCAGCGGCGGCCATTACATTGCCGACATGATCGCGCAAGAGCTCGGTATCAAGCTCTATGACAAGGACTCCATCGAAAAGGAGATCGTTTCCGAAGGCTACAGCGGGGAAATGATCCGCAAGATGGACGAAAAGCCCGTCAACTTCTTTGCCTCGCGCCGCATAGGCAAGTATTCCAATTCTCTTGAAGTCAACGTGGCGGAAAAGACGTTTGCCATGCTGCGCGACAAGGCGGCAAATGGCGAGAGCTTCCTCATCATCGGCCGCTGCAGCGACCAGGTGCTCAAGGGCAACCCCAATATGCTGAGCATTTTCATCTGCGGCAACCAGCAGGCCAAGGTCGGCCGCGTGATGGAGAAGAAGGGCCTGTCTGCCGAGGACGCGATCGAGGAGATCAAAGAGGTCGACCGCTCCAGAAAGTCCTACCACAACTACTACTGCGAGACGAAGTGGGGCGACGCCCGCGGCTACGACATGACCGTCAAGAGCGATGTGCTCGGCTTCGAGGGCACGGCGAAAATGCTGATCGCCTATATCCGCAGCTTCATGGAGCAGGACTAAATAAAAATTTGTGGCCCGTGCCGCAAAAAACATTTGAAATGCTCGAAACAATTTGATAAAATCAATTCACAGCGTGTGGCGTTTCTGCGTAAATCCGGTTGCAGAAACGCCGCACGCTTTTTTACGGCAAAAGGAGGGAGAAGACAACTTCATAGTCAAATCGTGCAGCAGAGATGCGTAAGTCCGGATTGATCCGGCAGAACGCATCTCTTATTTTTTATGTTCAGGAGGAAGACCGCCATGGAAAACACAAACCAGTTTTTGGGGACGGAGCGCGTGGGAAAGCTCATGCGGCGCTACGCCGTCCCGTGCATCATCTCGCTGCTCGTCGGCGCGCTCTATAACATTGTCGACCAGATCTTCATCGCCAACGCAAGCTACCTCGGTTCCTACGGCAACGCGGCAAACACCGTCGTCTTTCCGCTCACGGTCGTGGCGCTCGCCATCGCCGTGATGATCGGCGACGGCTGCTGCGCCTTCGTCAGCATTTCGCTCGGCAAGGGCGAAGTGGGAGAGGCAAGAAAGAGCGTCGGCAGCGCGGTCGTGCTGTCGATTGCGAGCAGCCTTGTGCTCACGGCGCTGTACCTCATCTTCGCCGACGCTATCATCTCGATGTTCAGCGGCACGGTGAACGAGGAGACCTTTCATTACGCGCAGGAGTATTTCTTCTATATCTCGCTCGGCATCCCGTTTTATATGTTCGGTCAGGCGATGAACCCTGTCATCCGTGCCGACGGCAACCCGCGATTCGCCATGATCTCCACGCTCGCGGGCGCGGTGCTCAACATCATTTTAGACCCCATCTTCATCTTTGAATGTAAGTGGGGCATGATGGGCGCGGCGGTCGCCACCGTGTTGGGCCAGATCGTCACGGCGGCGCTTGCGGTGTGGTATCTCTGCCGCATGAAGACCGTCAAGCCGGAAAAGGGAGACTTCCGCCTGCACGCAAGCCTCTGTACCCGGATGCTGACGCTCGGTATCACGAGCTTTCTCTCGCAGATCAGCCTCGTCGCGGCGATGGCGGCCATCAACAACATGCTGCGCAAGTACGGCGCGCTGGATGAGATATTCTCGCAGGAGCAGTACGCGCAGATCCCGATGGCCGTCGTCGGCATTGTGATGAAGTTCTTCCAGATCGTCATTTCCATCGTCGTCGGCATGGCGGCGGGCTGCATTCCCGTCGTAGGTTACAACATGGGCGCGGGGAAAAAGACGCGCGTGCGTGAGCTCTTTACAAAGCTCCTGCTCTGCGAGGCGATCGTCGGCGCCGTCGCGCTCGTTCTGGCCGAGGGCTTCCCGCGTCAGCTCATCGCCATCTTCGGCGCGGCGAACGAGAGCAGCTACTACACGGACTTTGCGATCAAGGCATTCCGCACGTATCTTTGCATGATGGTGCTCGCCTGCGTGAACAAGGCCTGCTTCATCTTTTTGCAGGCCGTGGGCAAGGCGTTCTCATCCACGATGCTCTCCATGGTGCGCGAGGTCGTGTTCGGCGTGGGCTTTGCACTGCTGCTGCCGCGCTTTTTCGGCCTTGACGGCGTGCTGTACTCCATGCCGGTGTCGGATGTGTTGACATTCGTCATTGCGGCGGTTATGATTGTAAAAACGTATCGGGAACTCAATACGGAAGGAGCAACTGTATTATGAATCATATTATCACCATCAGCCGTGAATTCGGCAGCGGCGGCCGCACGGTCGGCAAAAAGGTTGCAGAGCAGCTCGGCATTCCCTGCTATGACTCAGAGCTCATCCAGAAGATCGCCGAGGAGAGCGGCTTTGCAGAAAATTATGTCAAGGAGGCGGGCGAGTACACACCCGGCGGCTTCCTGTCCTCAGCGCTCTCGAACCGCGCGTTCGGCCCGACGAACGAGGACATCCTATGGGAAATTCAGTGCCGCGTCATCAGCGAGCTTGCCGAAAAGGGCCCCTGTGTCATCGTCGGCCGCTGCGCGGACTACATTTTGCAGGACAAGGCCAAGTGCCTCAAGGTCTTTATCCACGCGGATATGGCGTTCCGCGCCAAGCGCATCGTCGAGGTCTACGGCGAGCGCGAGCAGTCGCCCGAGCAGCGCCTGCGCGACAAGGACAAGCGCCGCGCGGCCTATCACCGCTTCTACACGAACATGAAGTGGGGCTACGCGCAGAATTACCACATCACGCTCGACAGCGGCGAGCTCGGCATCGACAAGTGCGCCGACATCATCGCTGACCTCTACAAGAGCAAGGCGTAAATGGTCAAAAAGAGAGGGAGAGAAGCCGCGGCTTCTCTCCTTTTTTATTCCTCTTTTGCAAGACCCGGGATGTTCACGCCGATGCCGTTGACCTCCACGCCGTCGTCGGCGGGGATGAGGAGGTATTTGCGGCCATTGATGACGCGCGCTTCGATCATATAGCTGTTCTCCGGTGCAATGGAAATTTTGACCTCGGGGGTCGTGATCTCAAACTTCTTGCTCTCGATGATGTTGTTCGGGTTCAGCGCGGCGTTCTCGCCGTACTGCTCATCACACTCGCGCTGGAACGCTGCGATCTGCTCGTCGTTCACGCCGCTGTTGGCGAGGATGCCGCCGACGTCGCCCGCCGTCATTTCAAGCGGCTCGGGGTCTTTGCTCTCCTTGTGATCTTCGATGCGCGCTCTGATCTGCTCGTGCACGGACTGGACGACATCGTAGCTGCAATCCTTGTCGAGCGCGTCGGCAAGCGCCGAGCCAAAGGCGTTTTTCTGCTCCTCGGCAGACATCGGCGGGTCGACGTGGAACAGCGCGTCGATGACCTCCTGATGGATCTCCGCGGCATTTTTCGAGTAGAACAGCACATTGTAAATGTTCGCCGTGCGGTTGTCGAACGCGGGGTAGAGGAAGCCGAGCTCGGGCGAGGTCGCGATGTAGCCGGTGGAGCTTGAGTGAAACTCGCTCTGGTCAAGGTCGTAGCGCAGTTCGAGCGTCGGGGCCTTGACGGGGCAGATGGAGCAGACAAAGTACTTGAAGACCTCACTCGACGCGTCGGCCTGAATCTCGTCATCCTTGCTGCGGTGCGGCACGTCGTAGGCGTCGGCGGCGAGGAGGATGAGATAGTTTGTCTCGCCCATGTCGATGCAGTCGATGATTTGGCGGCAGAGCGTTTCGCGCGAGGCGGGGTCCTTGAGCTCTGTTTGGCGAAGAGTCTGCAAGAGGCGGTGCTCATCGCTGTCGGCGACCTGCTGCGTGGAGAACACCACGTCGATGAGGTTCTTGCCAAGCGTGCCGGAGAGGGACTTTTTGAGAAGGCCCAGGTACATCTCCTGCTCCTCCTGCCGCATGAGGCCCATCGAGGTATCGACCCACGCAATGATCTCACGGTTGGAGTTCACATAGCAGCCGTACACGCGGCTGAAATTATTCTTATCGAGCCGGAAGCGCCGGCGCAGTTCATTGAGTTCTTTCTGATTCATGGCTCGTCCTTTCCTTTGTTCATGTCACAAGGCCGATTTTACCACGCCCGCGCCGCCGCGGCAAGGGGAGAAACGGCGCATTGTGCGACGAAAATGCGCAAAATGCAGGAAAAGATGCAAAATGGGCGTGAGCGACAAAATGTGCGCGATGTGTGGACAATATAGACGATATCCCTGTAAATCATAGAGAAATTCAATGAATCTGTCCATATTTTACGACTTCTTAACGCCGCATTTGACGCTGCTTTTTGTGAAAACGGCTATGGAAACGGAATCAAAGCAAACATTTCACGTTAAAAATGAAAGATATATTGCATTTCGCCTGAGCTGTGCAGAAATTCTTCCGTTTCCTTGGTGATTCTGACTGTTGAAAAAAGAAAAAAAGAAGTTAGAATAGAGCCTCGCGAAATGAAAACGGAAGAATTTGGATAGAGATCAGAGAGTTTGGGAGGAAATCAATATGTCGTATCACTTTTTGCTGGATCTTGCGCTGATTCTGCTGAGCACGAAGATTCTGGGCCTCATTGCGCAGAAGTTTCAGATGCCGCAGGTCGTGGGCGCGCTGATCGCGGGCCTTTTGCTCAGCCCCGCGGGCCTTGGCCTGCTTTCGGAAACGGAGTTCACCAAGCAGCTCAGCGAGCTTGGCGTCATCGTGCTGATGTTCTCCGCCGGTATGGGCACGGATGTCAACGAGCTCAAGCACAGCGGCAAGGCGGGCTTCATGGTCGCGGTCCTCGGCGTGATCGTGCCGTTTCTCATGGGCACGGCGCTTGCATGGGGCGCGGATGAGCTGGGACTCATCGAGAGCACCGGCTTTATCGAAAACATCTTCATCGGCACCATCCTGACGGCCACGTCCGTGAGCATTACAGTCGAAACGCTCAAGGAGATGAAAAAGCTCGAGACCAAGGTCGGCAACACGATTTTGGCCGCCGCGCTCATCGACGATGTGCTCGGCCTGATCGCCCTGACGCTCGTTTGCAGCCTTGCCGGCGGTGACGAGAGCATCGGCATGGTGCTCCTCAAGATCGTGGGCTTTTTCGTCTTTGCCTTCGTGGTCGGCTTTGGCGCGAACCGCATCTTCTGCTGGATGCTCAAGCGTCAGCACGGTTGGGCCAGCCACAGAAACTCCGTGTTCGCCTTTGTCCTGTGCCTTGTGATGGCCTACTGCGCCGAGAAGTTTTTCGGCGTCGCTGATATCACGGGCGCTTACGCCGCGGGCCTTGCCGTCGCGTGCACGCCCAAGGGCACCTACATCCAGACGAAGTACAACCCCCTCGGGTATCTTCTGCTCACGCCGGTGTTCTTCGCGAGCATCGGTATCAATGTGCAGATCACGGGTCTGACGGGCGGCATGGTCGTCTTCTCGATTTTGCTGCTGCTTGTTTCGATCATCTCGAAGCTCATCGGCTGCGGCCTTGGCGCCAAGGCGTGCCAGTTCACCACGCGCGAGAGCATCCAGGTCGGCGTGGGCATGGCCTGCCGCGGCGAAGTCGCGCTGATCGTCGCCAACCGCGGCCTTTCGATGGGTGTGCTGTCGCCCGCGATGATGACGCCGGTCGTCATCACGGTCGTATGCGGCACGATCCTGACGCCGATTATGCTCAAGCTGTCCTTCCGCGGCCATCAGGAGACGGAGCTGGTGCAGAACAACATCGCCGACCGCATGGCCAAGCACCGTCAGCTCGATATCATCACGCAGCAGCTTTTGCAGCAGGATGAACAGCTGATGAAAAAGAACTGAGCGCAGCGCAATGAAATAAAAAGAGCTTTCTCCTGAAAATCGGAGAAAGCTCTTTTTTGATTTTAGGACGCTACCTTTTCCTGCGCGATGCACTCGCGCAGGATGCGACAGAGCGCGTTCACATCCTCTTCCAGCGTCGCCCAGCTTGTGGCAAAGCGGATGATGCTGTGCGTCTCGTCATATTGCTCCCAGACGGAGAAGTCCACGCGCTCGGCGAGCTCTTTGCGCTGCTGCTCACTGACGATGCAGAAGCTCTGGTTCGTCGGGGAGGGGAAACAGGGCAAATAGCCGTTTTCCGCCATCGCGCGCCGGATAGCGTCGGCGTAGCGAACGGCATCTGCGCCGATGCGCTCGTAGAGCCCATCGGTAAAGAGCGTGTCGAACTGGATGCCGAGCAGCGCGCCGCATTTCGTGCCGCCGATGTAGAAAATGTCGCACAGCGCGGCAAGGTCGCGCAGTGTCACGTCGTTTTCAGGACAGGCGAGCGCGTAGGCAAGGCGTGCGCCGTCGATATAGAGTGGCAGGCGTTTTTCGCGGCAGAGCGCGCTGATGGCCGCGAGCTCCTTTTTGGAATAGAGCGTGCCGTACTCCGTCGGCTGGGAGAGGTAGACCATCCCGGGCATGACCGTGTGGTCGCGGTTCGCGTCGTCCTCGTACTGATCAAGCAGTGCGCGGATTTGGGATGCGGTGATCTTGCCGTTCTCCTGCGGCAGCGTGAGCACCTTGTGCCCGCCGAACTCGATGGCGCCGGCCTCGTGCACGCTGATGTGCCCCGTGTCCGCGGCAATCACACCCTCGTAAGAGCGCAGCAGCGCGTCGATGACGGTCGCGTTCGTCTGTGTGCCGCCGACAAGGAAGTGAATCTCCGCGTTCGGCGCGCCGCAAGCGGCGCGGATCTTCTCGCGCGCGGATTCGCAGTATTCATCCGTGCCGTAACCGGCGGTCTGCGCAAAATTCGTTTCGCACAGGCGCTGCAGGATGGCGGGATGCGCGCCCTCAAGATAGTCGCAGGAAAAAGAAAGACGATGCTCCATGAAAAAAGACCTCGTTTCAAAAACAGGATTGACGGTTTCTGACTGCTATTGTAGAATAAGAGAAAACATGACGCAAACGGTTATTTGAAATGAAAAATATGATATAAAATCATGGATAGGAGGGCGTATGGAAGCGGTCAAATGCGAGGCGTTCCTTGCCGCGGCAGAGCTCGGCAGCCTGACGGCCACGGCGGAGCTTTTGGGCTACACGCAGTCGGGCGTGACGCGCATGATCGGCACGCTGGAAGAAGAGCTCGGCTTTCCGCTGTTTCTTCGCAGCAAAAAGGGCGTGCAGCTCACGGAAAACGGAAAGCTCATGCTGCCGCTGCTGCGCGAGGTCGTGCGCGCGCACCACAACGCCGAGCAGCTCAGCGCGGAGATCGGCGGCGTGTCAAAGGGCTCGCTGACGATCGGCTGCTATTACAGCATTTCGGCCCTGTGGATGCCAGAGATCCTGACGGCGTTCCGCGCCCGCTATCCGGGCGTGACCGTGCGCATGCAGGAGGGCGGCAACCTCGAGATGGCGCGCTGGCTGAACGAGCACTCGGTCGACTGCTGTTTCGGCGCGCAGATGCACGGCGACAAGTACGACTGGCTGCCGGTCTTTCGTGACGAGCTCGTCGCGTGGCTGCCGCGCGGGCACGAGTTGGCAGAGGCGGATGCCTTTCCGCTTATGCGCTTGCAGAACGAGCCGTTCATCCACACCTCGCCCAATCACGACACCGACCAGGACCGCCTGCTCGAGCAGCACGACCTGCACCCGCAGACCTGCTTTACGACGCGCGACGGCTTCACGACCTACAACATGGTCGAGGCGGGGCTCGGCGTCAGCTTCAACCAGCGGCTCATCTCGCGCAAGTGGAGCGGTACGGTGGCGGAGGTCCCGTTCGACCCGCCGCAGTTCGTGACGCTCGGCATCTCCGTCCCGTCGCTCAGGGAGGCCTCGCCCGCAGCGAAAAAGTTTATCGCCTGCGCCATCGAGACCGTCACGGGCGGGGAGAAGAGCCTTTGATAAGGTAAACGCTTCGCAGAAGTTCTGCGAAGCGTTTTTTTGCCCAAAAGCCGTTTATTTGAGCTCGGCGGTGAAGGTGATCTTCCCGTCGTACACGATGGCGCGGATGGAGCCGTGGTGCCCCTCGGAGATCGAGCGCGCGATGGAAAGGCCGATGCCAAAGCCGCTGCCTTTCCTGTGCGCGTCGGCGCTGGCGCTGTCGCTCACGGCCTGCGCCGGTACGATAAATAATAGTACGGCGGACACGGCAAGCAATGTGACCTTTACCTTTACCGACAGCGGCGTGACCGCTGCGGGCGAGACGGACACGGGCTACGAGATCGACGGCACAGCGCTCACGATCACGTCGAGTGGTACCTACACCGTCTCCGGCAGCTGCGCGGACGGCTCCATCAAGGTGAAAAAGGGTACGACCGGCGTGACGCTGGTGCTGGACGGCCTGACACTTACGAGTGAGAACACCGCCGCCATCACCTGCGGCAAGTCGAGCGAGGTGACCATCCTTGTTTCCAACGGTACGGAAAATTCCCTGAGCGATACCGAGCAGAACAATGACGACAACTACCCCGAAAACGAAAATGCCGAAAACGCCGTCATTAAGTGCAAGGACGGCTCGACCGTCACCCTCTGCGGCGACGGCGAACTCACCATCACGGCCAACGGCAAAAACGGTATCAAATCCGGCGCGACGACGGACGAGGACGGCGAAGCGTCGCTGACCATCCGCGATTTGACGCTGAATATCGATGCACCCGTCAACGACGCCATCAACGCCGAGCAGCTTTTGAACGTCGAGAGCGGCACGCTGACCATCGACGCCGCGGATGACGCCATTCACTGCGACTTGGTGCTGAACATCGGTGCGGACGGCACGGACGGCCCCACGATCGACATCACGAATTGCTGCGAGGGCCTTGAGGGCGCGGAGCTGAACGTTTGCTCCGGTGATATTACGATCAACGCCTCGGACGACTGCCTGAATGCGGCAAATTCCGACCTGACGGACTATGACTTCACGATGACGATCTCCGGCGGCACGATCGACGCCTATTCCTCCGCGGGCGACGGCTTCGACTCCAACGGTGACCTGACCATCACGGGCGGCACAGTGATCGTCTGGACGGCCAACACGGTGGACAACGAGCCGCTGGACGCCGACGGC
>UMAW01015903.1_pt1 | contig 12230 bp, 9 predicted proteins | sample 1963801 | NCBI WGS metagenome assembly UMAW01 (sample SAMEA4835925, study PRJEB28245) | human gut metagenome | biome: gut microbiome; material: fecal sample | place: Denmark | collected 2008 | reverse complement strand
TCGGCAAACAGCATATCGCTGCTCAGGTCGCCCACCTCTTTGGGCGGCTCAAACTCCGCCCGGAGCCTCGCCAGCTCCGCCTCCGCCTTGCGCTTGTTGCCCTTTTCGGGAAGCCCCAGTGCGATCCATTTCGTTTTCCGCTGCCCTCCGGCGTTTCTATAGTTCAGCACGGCGTAATACCTGCCGTTTTTCAATGTCAGATGTCCTGCTACCAATTTCATTTCCTCCTGTCCTTTGTATTTGCAGAACAGAACTCCAAACCGACAGCATCAGTATACCATCGGTTTGGAGTTCTCTCTATTCTGCGATTTGTTTGATTACAGCCGCATCAATACGAATCAGCGGGCATCCCGGTTCCGTTCTCTCTGCCGCTTCAGCAATTCCAACCCCTTGATGATGTCCCGGCGCATCTGCTCCTCGGTGTAGCCGGAGGGGAAGTATTTCCGCAGCTCCTCCCGTTTGAATTTCAGCTGCTCCTGCTGGTTTGGTTTCGTCTCCGCCAGCACGGCGTACCCATTCGGTACGGCACTCCATAAAGTCCACCACCCGAAACAGAAATTTCGGCAGCTCCGCCTTGTGAATATCCTCGCTGTTCTTGCGCTCCACCAGCTCCCAGACAAGGTCGTTAAACTGCAAGGTCAGTTCCTGATATTCCACATCCCGCCCACTGACCAGCAGCGTAGCGGCGTTTCCGCTGCGCTTGCGGCGCAGAATAAAGTTGGTGTCCGCAGCGCCGATGATGCCGGTAGAGCCGCTGACATCGTTAAAGGGATCGTCGCTGTCTTGCAGCTTTCGCAGGTGATGCACCAGCAAAACGGCGATGTTGAAGCCGTCGGCAATGCGCTTAATGGAGGAAATATCGTCGTAGTCGTTGCCGTACATTCCCGCTTTTCCGGCGCTGCCTTTGGAGTCCCGCACCTTTTGCAGCGTGTCAATGATGACCAGCTTGGTGGCGGGATGCTCGGTCAGGAAATCCGTGATCTGCTCCTCCAGCCCGCCGCCGATCAGCCCGGAGGTCACGGCGAAATACAAGTTGTCCGGGGCGCTGTCGGTAAGATTGTAGAGCCGGTCTTTGATGCGGCGCTGGGTATCCTCAAGGCTCAGATAGAGCACATCGCATTGCAGTGTAGGCAGCCCCCAAATAGAGTTTCCCTGCGCCACTTGCAGCCCCAGCCACAGCATCAGCCAGCTTTTGCCGATCTTGCTGGCACCGCTGATGACATTGACACCCTGCGAAATAAGGCCGTCTACGATGAACATCGTCTTGCTCATCGGCGTGGACAGCAAGGTCTCTGCGTCCACGGTTTTCAGTTTGTTACCCATAGAAATTTCTCCTTTGTAGAATGTTAGAAATGGATTTTGACAGGTGCAGATGGAAACGGCCACCCGCACCCGCTTTGCCCTCAAAAAAGCCCCGGAAATCAAGGCTTTTCCGGCGCTTAATGTTCGACGCTGCGCCGCCGTCTGGCAGAGTCCGCCTTCTGCTTGCGCCGGATGGAGCGCCCGCATTCCGGGCAGTATTTCTGCCGGTTGCTGCCGGGTGCAAAGGGCTTTCCGCACCGTTCGCAGGTCCGTGTACGCTGCCGGTAAATATCGGCGCAGAGTACCTTGTCGGCGGGCAGAACCGCCCGTCGGAAGTACTTGCACAGCAGCGAATAGGAAATCATCTGCGCGCACACGCAGCCCTCGCCGTCGTCCAGCGGCAGGCAGTTGCCGCCATCATAGTTGGCGCACAGCCGCCGGATCAGCCGGTTACAGCGTGCCCTTTGGGCGGGCATCAGGCGCTTAATCTCATCCAACTTTCTTCACCTCCTTCTCCATCACATAGTTGATGACGCTGATTTTCGGAATTTTTAGCGTCGTGCCGATCTTCACGGCGTGGATGTACCCATAGTCGATCAGCTTGTAGGCCAGCTTGCGGCTGATGCCCAGCATCTCCCGAAGCTCTTTAACGGTCACAATGTCCGGGTATTCCGGAAACATCATCTGATAAAGCTCTCTGAGCTCTCCTTTCTTCATAGGTTTGAACCTCCTTTGCTTGTTCTGAAGCCGCATTTCTGCGGTAATTTTTGCTTGCTGCCGCTCATCTGTATCGTTCCTGCCCCGGAGTCTCACCACGGCGTATCGCTTCTTTGGTGCGCTCTCGTCGCAGCAAGTTCCATATCATTTGCTTCCGCACTCGTGCGAAAGCTCATTCGTTTCACTGCTGCTCCTCTTCCCACAAAATCTTCGATTTTGCGGGAGCCCTGAATTATCGGGAAGTCGTGGCGTCACTTGCCGGAAGCATATCCTTTGGAGGCGGCGATTCATTTTTCAAGGTACACAGGGAGACAGTCCCCTCAACAGGTAGCCAGCGAGAAGGGCTGTTTTTTAACCCCCTCACTAATCAACTGGGAAAATTTTTTTGATTTGTACGAAGGAATTTTGAAAAATTTCTTTGAAATCCTCTCCACTAACCAACTGGGAACTTTTTTCGGATTTGAACGAAAAAACTTTTGAGAATTTTTCTGCGAACCCCTCTACTACTTAATTGGGAATTTTTCCGGCAAAAATAAAAAGAATTTTGAAGAATATTTTTAAGCGCCCCTCCCACTAATCAACTGGGAACTTTTCTGGCAAATAACAAATGGGCTTTAGAAAAATTTTTTAAGTGCCCCTCCTACTAACCAATTGGGAAATTTTTTGAGATTTTGGCAAAGTAATTTGAAAAATTCTCTCAACTTTTCAAAAGGTCCCTCTACTTACTCTGAATAAGGGGTGCCATTTGGCAGGGTACTTTTCAAAATTCCCCACAAAAATATTTCTCCCTTCACTTACTCTGAATAAGGGGCACCGTTTGTGGGGGTGTTTTCGGGAACAATTTGAAATTCTCAGCAAAAAAGGTTTCTCCGCTCAAATCAGTAAACTGAGCGGGGAAACCTTTCACTTTTAATTATAAGATTTTCTTCTGAATCCCTCGTAAATCCGTAATAATCCTTGATAAATCGGCATCGCCGTGATATACTTAAATTGTATAATTATAGCTATCGGAAACCGCCTGAAAGTGAGGACATTTTAATGGAACCGACCATCGAACGCTGGTACTCAATGAAAGAGATTTGCGAATACCTCGGCGTCAGCCGTGATACGGTGCTCGCTTGGATAGAGAAAAGAAATATGCCCGCTGCGAAAATAGGCCGCCTTTGGAAATTCAAGGTCAGTGAAGTAGACGCTTGGATGAAGTCCGGCGTGGCGGCGGATAAGTAATTATTTTGGAGGTGCGATATGGCACTGGAAAATAAATTGGGGCTGACAAGCTCCGCTGATCTTGCCCGTGAAGAAGAACGCATCAGCAAGAAAAAGGCGGTAGAACTGTTTGAAAACGGCGTGCTTGATGCCCTGCCAGCAGGTAAATTCTCGACCTTGCAGGCAATTCACAAATATCTGTTTGAAGATATTTACGACTTCGCCGGTGAGCTGCGCACGGTGAACCTAGCAAAAGGCAATTTCCGCTTTGCGCCGCTGATGTATCTGGAGGCGGCACTGGCCAACATCGACAAGATGCCACAGTCCACCTTTGACGAGATCATCGAAAAATATGTGGAAATGAATATTGCCCACCCCTTTCGGGAGGGCAATGGGCGTAGTACTCGCATCTGGCTCGACCATATCCTAAGAACAGAAATCGGCAAGGTCGTGGACTGGAGCAAGGTGGATAAAGAGGATTATCTCCTTGCAATGGAGCGCAGCCCCATCAAGGATGTGGAGATCAAGGTGCTTCTGAAAGCGGCGCTGACCGACGAGGTGGGCAGCCGTGAGGTGTATATGAAGGGCATCGACCACAGCTACTATTACGAAGGGTACACGACCTTCAAGGCAGAAGATTTGAGTAAGGAATGAGGTGCAGATATGCCCGATCAGAATTGGCAATTTGAACTGGAAGAATATATCAAGCAGGGCGAACCCGACCGAGCCGAAAAAAGTGAAGCGTGGCAGACTGCTATCGGCTTGCAGGCGGTGGATGGGCTGAATACCTCTGCCTATCTGCTGGATACGGCCAAAGATCACATTGAGGGTAAAATCACTATCGATGAAGCCCAGCAGCGCATTCATAGCTATTATGAGCAGCGTACCACCCGCACCGAAATAGAGAACGAAACCAAAGAAGCAGATATTGTCTCTGCCAGAATCGCAAAGTTGTTGGGCGAAAAAGCCTTCCAATTCTCACCTGCCGAGTGGCTCTCCATCCACCGCAGACTGTTTGAAGGCGTGTTCAGTCACGCCGGGCAGATTCGTCAGTACAACATCACCAAGAAAGAGTGGGTGTTGAACGGCGACACCGTGATCTATGCGGACTGGAACAGTATCAAGGATACTCTGGATTACGATTTTGCCACTGAAAAACAGTTCTCCTATGAGGGTTTGTCCGTAGATGCAGCGGTGAAACATTTGGCAAAATTCGCTTCGGGCATTTGGCAAATCCATCCCTTCGGCGAGGGAAATACCCGTGCCACCGCCGTCTTTATGATCAAATATATGAAAACCTTCGGCTTCCGTGTGAACAACGACGCCTTTGAAAAGAATTCGTGGTACTTCCGCAACGCCCTGGTTCGAGCGAACTATACGAATCTGCAAAAGGGCGTTCACGCCACCACAAAATTCTTGGAAATGTTTTTCTCAAACCTTCTGCTCGGTACAAATCATGACCTGAAGAACCGCTATATGCATGTTGATTTTGTGGATGAAAGCATTTCCCAAAGTGCCAAAAGCGAAACGCCAAAGTGCCAAATTGACACTTTGAAATGCACTTTAGAAGAACTTGCCGTGTTAGATTTAATAAAAAAGAACCCGTCTGTTAAGCAAACCGAGCTTGCAGAACAAACAGGAAAATCCGTCAGAAGTATAAAGCGCATTACAGACTCTCTGAAAGAGAAGCACTATCTCCGTAGAGTTGACGGCAAACGCTACGGCAAATGGGAAGTTTTGGCTTAGGACATGAGCGATTTAATCTTGTTATCCCGCATATATCCTTTCCTCAAGCCCATATTCATGGCATTTTTTATGCGAAATTTGTTGATGCTTGAGGGACAACAAAAAACGGAGGCTTTATTATGAGCACATTAAAGATTAAAAGAGAAAACGGAAAAATCTTTTGCCCGTTAGCTGATTCTTGGCATATTGAAACTCCCGAAGAGAAAGTACGCCAAGAATACATAAAAATCCTTGTAGAGGACTATGGATATTCTCTTGACCAAATGGCACAAGAAATTAAGGTCAATAACTCTCAACGTGGTCAAGGCAAAGCACGTGCAGATATTGTTATTTGGAAATCAAAACAGGATAAAATCGAAAGCAAAGCCGCTTTTATTGTTGTTGAATGTAAAGCGGAAAATGTTCGTATTCGTGAAGAAGATTATTATCAGGGATACAATTATGCTTCTTGGGCTGGTGCAAGTTTCTTTGTAACCACTAACGAAAAAGAAACAAAATACTTTAACGTTGACAAAGATTATCTTCCCAAGGAGTTAGTAGAGGTTGTTGCTATTCCTACCGCTGAAGAAGCACTGAATGATAAAAAAGTAAAAGATATTCTTTCCAAAACTAAAACATTTACGAGAGATGATTTTACAAAGATTCTTCGCACTTGCCATAACATTATTCGTAATAATGATAAGCTTTCTCCCGAAGCTGCATTTGATGAAATCAGCAAAATTCTCTTTATGAAAATCAAATACGAGCGTGAGCAGCGTGGTGCAAAAGTTTTTACGAAAAATGAGTTTGAAGAAAAAGAAAAATGGTTCGAAAAAGAGATTCGTCCAAGCCTGAAAGGAACTCCCAAAGACCTTCCTTATATGCAATTCTTGTTTTACAACACCAAGGAAGAGTTTAAGGATGACCAACTTTTTGAGGAAAACGAAATCATCAAAATTAGACAAAACAGTTTTGAGCAAATTCTCGAAAAACTTGAAACCTATAACCTTTCCGACACACAGGATGATGTTAAGGGTATAGCCTTTGAACAGTTCTTGGGTACTACTTTCCGTGGCGAATTAGGTCAGTACTTTACGCCTCGTACTATAGTTGATTTTATGACACACATTCTGGATCCCAAAGAGAATGAAACTGTATGCGATCCTACTTGCGGTAGTGGCGGCTTCTTAATCAAAGCATTCGAATATATGCGTGAAAAAATCGAGGAAGACGTAAAGAAAGCTAAATCCGAATTGCGTTCCGTTATTGAAGGAGAGAACTACGATTCACTGTCCGAAAGAGAACAGGTAGTTATCAACGAACGCATCGAAGCTATGCAATCCACACTTAACAAAGAACTTGATACCCAAGTAGAAGGTAGTCGTATGTATAATCTGTCACGAAATTGCATTTACGGGACAGATGCTAACCCTCGTATGGCAAGAACATCAAAAATGAATATGATTATGCACGGCGATGGACACGGTGGCGTTCATCATCACGATGGCTTGCTGAATGTTAACGGTATTTTTGAAGAGCGTTTCGACGTTATATTAACCAATCCTCCTTTTGGTGCGAGAATTGATAAATCCCAAAAAATTACCGAAGCAGATAAATTTACCGATGAAGCTTTAATCGCAAAATATAAAGAAAAATACGGCGAAGCTTATGAAAAAGCACTTAAGCAGGTAAATGACAACATTGGTAAGTCCTTGCTTTCATTGTACGACGTAGGTTCCATGTCCGGTCTTACCGAAGTTCTCTTTATGGAACGTTGTCTGAGACTGCTTAAAAAAGGTGGCCGTATGGGTATGGTTTTGCCTGAAGGTGTGCTTAACACATCAAACCTTCAGAAAATTCGTGAGTATTTTGAAGGTAAGGCTAAAATCATTTTGATTTGTTCAATCCCCCAAGATGTATTTATCGCTGCCGGTGCCACAGTAAAACCCAGCCTTGTTTTCTTCAAGCGTTTTACCGAAGAAGAAGAGCTTCAGTACTTAGGTGCAAAAACAAGGGCAGAAAAAGAAATTAGACAGAAGTACATCGGCCAAATAAAAGCTTTGCAAGAAAAAATAGTCGAAGAAAAATCCAAGAAACTTAAGGTTAAAGCGCTCATTGCAGCAGCAGAAAAAGAACTCAGAGATCTTGAAAAGGCTATCATCGAAGAAGCTAAACCGCTCACCAAAGAATACTTCGATTACGAAATTCCTATAGCTATGGTTGAGGATGCTGGCATTACTTCTACAGGTGCTGTTTCCGCAGGCAATCAGCTTCCTACCCTTCAAGATGAATATAAAGAATATAGAATTGCAAAGAAGCTATGGAACGAAGCCAATAGCGTTGTTTCCTATACCATAAATTCGCAAGGAAGGCTTTTCCGTACCAGCGATGGTAAGGAGGTTGAACTAAAGTGGTAAATAACTGTTTGCTAAAAACGGTTCGTTTTGTAGACACTAAACAATGGAATGTAAAACATTTTTTTGCGACCTCAATAATATCAAGATATCCAACTGAATCTATTGGAAAACACACTGTACATATTACAGAGAAAACAAAATTATTTAACGAGCCCGAAAAAGAGCATAAAATATTAGGTATCTCTAATGAAAAAGGGATGTTTGATGCTTACGTGGAATTAGGAAAAAACATTAATCAGGCATACATCTACGTTGAAAATGGGTGCTTGGCATACAATCCTTACAGAATAAATGTGGGCTCTATAGGACTAAAAACAGATTTGCAAAAAAATGAATATATTAGTCCTGCATATGTAGTTTTTAAATGCAAAGATACCCTTCTTCCGGAATTTTTGTATCTTGTGCTGAAAAGTACGGTCTTTAATTCAATAATTAGAGAAAATACAACGGGTTCAGTACGTCAAACCTTGTCTTATGATAACTTGGCAGTCATTAACATTCCTGTTCCTTCTATTGAAACGCAAAAACAATTATTGATGACATATCATTCAGCTTTAAAGGAAGCAGAACGAATTAAGGAAGAAGCAGAAAAGCTTGATGTTAGTATTAGCGATAAACTTTGCGTTCTTTTAGGCATTACTTTGCCGGAATCAAATACCAAAACTAAAAAAGGCTTGCATTTTCTTGATTTTTCCGAATGCGAAAAATGGTCTGTAGATTATCTTCTTAACAAGGATAGCTGTGATTTTATTGAAACTACGAAATATCCGATTGTTCGTGCTCAGTATTTTATACAAGAATGTCAATATGGTTTATCGGATAAAGCAACCAAAGAAAAAGTTGGCATTCCTGTTCTAAGAATGAATAATTTGCAAAAATCTAATATTGATACTTCGGATTTAAAGTATTTACCAGCTAACACTAAGGGTATGGAGAGGTATTTATTAAATCAAGGAGATCTTCTTTTCAATAGAACAAATAGCAAAGAATTGGTTGGTAAAACCGCTGTGTTTTCTTTGAAAGGCAAATATGTCTTTGCATCATATTTAATTAGAGTGGTTATCAACCAAGATATCGCCGATGTGAATTATATAAACTATTTATTTGCTTCAAAGATAATTAGATGCCAAATTGATTTGTTTAGCAGACAAATTCTTGGTCAAGCAAATATCAATGTCGATGAATTGAAAGCGTTAAAATTCCCATTACCCTCGCTTCCTGAACAGAAAAAAATTGTTTCTCTGTTAAAGGAGATCGAACAAAAGAGTAAACAATATCTAAAAAGATCGAAGGAATTAGAAGAACTTGCTAAATTAGAGTTTGAGGAGGCCGTTTTCGGTGAAACTCAAGAGATTAGAAATTAAAAAATATAAAAACTTAATAGATTTTTCAGCCGATTTTGAATCAGGTAAAGGCTTATCTATTTTAATTGGTAATAATGGTTCAGGGAAAAGCAATGTTTTAGAGGCTATAAGTGGTATTTTTGTCAATGCCTATTCTGCTAAAGCCATTCACAAGTTTGTATATTCATTGACCTATGAGATAAAAGGAAAAGAAGTTAAATTAGAGCAAACAATATACCGATGCCAATACTATGTGGATGGAAAAGTAATTGCCGTTAAGGAACTTGCTTTACGAGGTTTATTACCCACTAATGTTATAGCTTTGTATAGCGGGGAGGATAAACGTTGGTGGCACAATTATTATGAGCCATTCTATTTAAAGTTCACAAGAGATATAAATGCAGGTACAAGTAATACCCTATCCCCCAAAATGTATTACATAAACAAGTATTATTGGGATATTGCGTTGCTTTCACTCGTTTATAGCACTGCTGAAGATGATAAGCAGTTTTTAAAAAAAACTATTGGTAGAGATACCGTAGACCATATATTGCTCTTTTATACACAAAATGTTGAACGGCACTGTAAATCAGAATTGCTAAAATCATTTCTGCAGTCTGTAAACCTTTTTTCCGAACATAGCAAAGGTCCTGATGGCGAGCCAGTCTATTTATATGCAATGACCAAAGAAAGTATATTCGATACATATGGCGTTCGGGTTTTTGAAGATTTTGCAGCGATGAAGAATTTTTATATGTTTGCAGATGCCAAATTTCTTAACAACAAGCCCGAAGAGTTCAACTATTACGAAAAACAGTTGTTTGATTACTTCGTTCAGGCATATATGCCTAAAGGCAAAAAGGTAATTAAGAATATTGAATTAATCTACAATGGTTTTTCGGCAAAAGATTTAAGCGAAGGCGAGAAGAAACTAATTTTGATCAGGTCTATTTTATCTTTTGTTGCAGATGAAAATTCATTGATACTCTTCGACGAGCCCGATGCAAATATACACGAGGGACGAAAGCAACAACTTTATAATCTTTTTTCCGAGTATTGCAAATATGATCGTCAAATGATTGTTGCTACACACTCTCCAATTCTTGCTCAACTAGCTAATGAGAAAGAATTGCTGATGTTAGAACTGGATGAGGGCAAATCAACGATTTTAACCGATGAAAAAATAGAGAAAATAAAGAAATTATCTGGAACATCGTGGGATGTTATCGGTCAAGGAATGATGTTAAGATCAAGCAGACCTCTTGTGGTTTTTGAGGGTAAAACCGATGTTATGTATGTTAAGCGTGCATTTGAAATGCTCAAATCAAGATCTGATGATTATGCAACCTTAAATGTGGATTTTTTAAATGCCAATGGTGCTGGAAATGTGAAATCATTTATTGATAATCTTAAGTCATTTGTGCCTGATTCGAAGAAAATAATAATCTTCTTCGATCGTGATAACGCAGGAAAAGATGGTGCTAGAGCCGTTACAGGTATTTCTAAAGACGATGAAAGAGTTGCTCATTATCAAACTATTTTTTACAAAGGCATAATGCCAAGTGAAAGAATTTAGATTTTCCAGTGGATTACAACTTCCTCACTGGTAGCGTCAATTTGTGATATGAGAATATCAACCACCTTGCGCTTATCGTCAAAACTTACGGACTCCCAATCATCCAGATAGCCCGTAATGCTGTCAATCTGTGAAGCGGAAACGGAATTAGCGGTGAGGTCTGCAACCAGCCGGAGCTGCTTTTGACGTTCCGCGTCCAGTTCCTCAATACGGTTATTTGCGTATTGCAGGAGCAGCGGGTTTGCCCCGGACAAAGTGTCCAGAAGTTTCTCAATCTCGCTTTCTGTCTTTGCAAGGGCAACGCGGGCGGCAGTCAGTTTCGGGTTATAGCTTTGTTCCTTTCCGCCTTTCAGCGTGTGGAATTTCTGCATCTTCTTAACCATCTCGCCGTACACAAATGCCTCCATGCTTTGCGCCGTTAGTGTACCGGCTCCCTCACAACTCCCATTTTCGGCCCGCTGCTTGCACCGCAGATAGGTAACGCCATTTTGGGCTCTCAGAGCTGCCAGCGCATAGCCACAGCGCCCGCACTTGATTTTCCCGGCCAGCCAGGTATTATGGCATTTACGGCCATTCTGGAAAGAGGTGTTCTGTGACAGCTTGCGCTGGACAGTCAGCCAGAGCTGGGAAGAAATGCGGCCCTGGTGTGGGGCAATCACAAGGATTTGTTCCTCGCCCTCGCGCCCCTGATAGAGATAACAGCTATTGTCCCCTGTGAACATTTCCGGGGGACTTTCGATTTTTACGCCCTGGGCCTTGTAATATTCATAGATGTCCATATCGGCCTGGACATAAACAGGATTTCTCAGAAGTTTTGAGATAAAGCCCCGTTGCAGCGCCTTGTCATAGACCTTGATGGAGTGTTTGACAAAGTACCGGGTTATATCGCCGTAGGAATTGCCCGGCTCCGCATACATTTGAAACATGAGCTCGGCAAAATCCATTTCCGCATTTTCCACCAGCTTCTTTGTCTTGATCCCGTCCATAACGATGGGCTCGGTATCAAAGCCGTATGGCGTCCGGCCCCGCATATAGTAGCCTTTGGTACACCGGGAATAGAAAGCGTCCTGCACACGCATCTGGATGCTTTCGCGTTCCAGTTGGGCAAAGACAATGCAGATGTTGAGCATCGCCCGGCCCATTGGGGTGGAAGTATCAAATTTTTCCGTACAGGAAACAAACTCCACATCGTATTGCTTGAACAGCTCCATGAGCTTTGCAAAGTCCACAATCGAGCGGCTGATCCGATCCAGCTTATAGACGATCACCCGCTTAATCAGACCCAGCCGGATGTCCTGCAAGAGCCGCTGGAAGTCGGGGCGTTCAATGTTCTTGCCGGAATACCCTTTGTCTTTGTATTCCTTTGCCTCACCGCCTTTAAGTTCGTAACGGCAAAATTCAAATTGACTTTCAATGCTGATACTGTCCTTTTTGTCAATCGACTGCCGCCCGTAAATTGCATCAATTCTATTATCCATAATTAGCTCCCTTTCTGTCCGTTGGGAGCCAACCTACAAGTATATTATACCTCTGTCGCCCCCTTACAACAAGGATGACTCCGGCCTACCCCCGCTGCCCGGCATACTTGCGGAACACATCAAACAGCCGCCGCTCAACCTCACGGCTCTGCTTGTCCTGTTCCTGCGGGGAAAAAACGGGGGTGAGATTTTTGACGGTAATCGTACGATCTCCGAGAACAGCCGTTTTCACTTCACTTTTATATTTGACCTGCGCCTGCATAAAATCCCTCCCATACGATAATAGAAACAGAATGTTGGAAACACCAAGGGCCAGCACCGCAAAAGTGCTGGCCCTTGTTCGTCGGCACCTCTGGACAAAGTGTCCAGAGGTTTTGCGTGCTTTAGGAGCGCCGCGCTCATTTTCTTGCTCCGTCATAAGACAGCCATACTCGGCAGCGGCGCTCCCCCACAAAGGGGGCGGCGG
>UMAW01018196.1_pt1 | contig 12253 bp, 9 predicted proteins | sample 1963801 | NCBI WGS metagenome assembly UMAW01 (sample SAMEA4835925, study PRJEB28245) | human gut metagenome | biome: gut microbiome; material: fecal sample | place: Denmark | collected 2008 | reverse complement strand
AGCAGAGGGTCATAGGTTCGAGCCCTATAGGCCCCATTTTTGAACAAATTAATTGAATATGCGGGTATGGTGGAATAGGCAGACACAAGAGACTTAAAATCTCTCGGGGGCAACTCCGTGCCGGTTCAAGTCCGGCTACCCGCAGTATCAGTAAGATTCCTTTTTAGGGATCTTTTTTTGTATCATAAAATTTATTGATGAAAACGGGAAAATATTCCTAGCTTATTGGTAGGGATATTGACAAGGCTATTTTCCCATGATAGAATCCTGACAGTTGTAAAACAAATCGGACAGATATAAAAAATATATCCGTTGTCAGTATAAATATACATGGAAAGAATATAAGGAGATGTCAGAAAATGCTGAATCAGTTTTCAAGAACAGAATTATTAATCGGAAAAGAAGGAATGGAAAAGCTGAAAAATTCCAGAGTCGCAGTATTCGGAATTGGCGGTGTTGGCGGATATACGGTGGAAGCACTGGTCAGAAGTGGCGTAGGTACCCTGGATCTCATTGATGATGATAAAGTATGCCTCACCAATATCAATCGCCAGATTTATGCAACAAGAAAGACCGTAGGGAAATATAAAGTTGACGTGGCCAGAGAACGTATTCTTGAAATTAATCCGGATGCAGTTGTAAATATCCACAAAACATTTTATGTGCCGGAGACAGCAGATTCCTTTGATTTTTCCCAATATGATTATGTAGTCGATGCGATCGACACTGTAACCGGAAAGCTGATGCTTGTAGAGCAGGCAAAGGCTTCAGGAACACCGATCATCAGCTCTATGGGGGCCGGAAATAAGATGGATCCAACAGGTTTTATAGTGACAGATATTTATAAAACGTCCGTCTGTCCCCTTGCAAAGGTCATGCGCCGTGAACTGAAAAAAAGAGGAATCAAAAAACTGAAGGTGGTTTACTCACAGGAGAAGCCAATGACTCCAATTGATGATATGGCGATCAGCTGCAAGTCTCATTGCATCTGTCCTCCGGGAACAGAAAGAAAATGTACTCAGAGACGTCAGGTACCGGGAAGTAATGCCTTCGTGCCTTCCGTAGTGGGACTGATCATTGCCGGTGAGGTTGTAAAGGATCTTATTAAATGAAAATTGGATCATTCTGTGTTACTGAGAACGGAATGAACAGTAATCATTCTGTAAGAACAGATATTGCATGTATACTTATATTGTGCAATATCTGTTTTTTTGTGATAAAATATTTTTTACAGATAGTTTTGTAAATAAAAGAGAAGGACAGATAAAGTATGGGGATCGTTGAAAAATTTATAAAAGAAGGACAGCTGACAAAGGAAGAATATCCGAAACTTCTGCATTTATACCAGGATCCGGATGCGGTTCGTCTGCTTCGGGAAGAGGCTGTCCGTATACAGAAAAAATATTTTGGAAATAAAATATATACAAGAGGTCTGATAGAATTTACCAATTACTGCAGAAATGACTGCTATTACTGCGGGATCCGCCGTTCTAACAGGAATGCCAGCCGTTACCGCCTTACAAAGGAAGAAATCCTGCAGTGCTGCGAGAATGGCTATGAGCTGGGATTTCGGACATTTGTGCTCCAGGGAGGGGAAGACCCATGGTTTAATGATGACCGGATGGTTGACATCATCCGGTCCATCAAACAGGGATATCCGGACTGTGCGATCACGCTGTCCATTGGGGAGAAATCAAAAGAAAGCTATCAGAGATTTAAAGATGCCGGAGCAGACCGCTATTTACTCCGTCATGAGACGGCCAGTGAGGAACATTATCGTTATCTTCATCCGGAGAGTTTAAGTCTTGCAAACCGTAAACAGTGTCTTTATACCCTGAAGGAACTGGGATATCAGATAGGTGCCGGATTTATGGTAGGTGCGCCGGGACAGACGCTGGAGTATCTGGCGGAAGACCTTGTTTTTCTTAAAGACCTGAATCCGCATATGGTGGGGATCGGACCATTTGTCCCGCACCATGATACGAAATTTGCAGAGGAACCGGCAGGAAGTGTGGATCTGACACTGTTTCTGCTGTCTGTCATCCGGATCCTGCTTCCACAGGTACTTCTTCCGGCAACCACAGCACTGGGGACCCTGGACCCCAGAGGCAGGGAAAAGGGTTTTCAGGCGGGTGCAAATGTAGTAATGCCCAATCTTTCTCCGGTGAAGAACCGTAAACAGTATGAGCTTTATGATAACAAGATCTGTACAGGCGAGGAAGCAGCAGAGTGCAGAGGGTGCCTTACCAGACGTGTGGAGTCTGTAGGCTATGAAATCGTTACAGACCGTGGAGATTCCCCGATGACAGATTGACACGGGGTACAAAATACTTTCTTTTTTCAGCGATTTAAGGTAAAATATCAGTAAGATCAGATTGCTAAAAAATTAACAGCTGGTCAGAAATAAGCGGAATTTTCCTGCAAAGCGGAATGCAGGAAAAATGATGGAGTGCGTAAAATATGGAAAAATCAGAAAATGCTGTGCGGAGCAGACTTCTGGAAGCGGGGAAGGAAGAATTCAGAGACAGGGGATTTCTGAAGGCTTCTCTTCGTGCAATCTGCAAAAAAGCAGATGTGACTACGGGAGCGCTATATTTCTTTTTTGAAAGTAAAGCAGCTCTTTTTGAAGAAATCGTGGAAGAGACGGTAGAGGATCTGAAGCGGATCATGGGAGACTTTACGGATCAGGAAAAACAACTGCATCCGGAAGAATATGACAGGATACTTGTGGAATTTATCTGGGAAAACAGGGACATCGCAAAAATCCTCATAGATGGAGCTGAAGGTACCAGATATGTGAATTTCCGTGAGGATGCCTGTACGAAAATGGAGCAGATCCTTAATGAACGTTTTCAAAAGGAATGTGGACAAGAAGTTGATCACGAGCTGGTACATATCCTGGTACAGATGAAATTTCAGGGATATTGTGAACTGTTCCGGGGAAACTGCTCCAGGGAAAAACTCCTGGAAATTTCCAGAATTCTGCAGATATGTTCAAGCCAGTGCCTTCTGGCAATTGAGGCAGAACTAAACAGAAAGCATTAAAAACCATTGCTCATTCTCCTAAAGTATGTTATGATTAACTTGGTTAGTTTTAACAAACCGAGGGAGGTGTAAATAACGTGAGATCAAATGAATCATCTGAAGATTATTTGGAAACGATCCTGATCCTTGGAAACAGGAGCTCTCTTGTAAGAGCTGTGGATATCGCGGCAGAGATGGGCTTTAAGAAACCGAGTGTCAGTGTTGCCATGAAGAATCTTCGCCAGAAAAATCTCATCACAGTAGCCGACAACGGAGATATCCGTCTGACAGAGGACGGACATAAGATTGCCGATAAGGTATATGAACGTCATCAGCTGATCTCTTCCTGGCTGATGATACTGGGAGTCCAGGAAAAAACAGCGATTCATGATGCCTGCAGGATCGAGCACATAATCAGTGAGGAGAGCTTTCAGGCATTGAAAAAGGCAGTTTATGAGCTGAGGGAGCAGCAGGCTGTGCTCCATGGAGAAACCGCGGATCAGGTTTGATCCCTGCAGCAGAAGCTATCAGGAATTGACAACTGAAAAAATAAGAATATAATGGAAATCCAGGTTATGAAATGGAGGATACCAAAAGATGAAATTACTTTTTATACGACATGGAGACCCGGATTACACAATAGATTCCCTGACCGAAAAGGGCTGGAAGGAAGCGGAATTTCTTTCTGAAAAGATCGCAGCTCTTGATGTCAGGGATTTTTATGTTTCTCCGCTTGGAAGAGCAAAGGATACCGCATCCTGCACACTGAAGAAAAACGGAAGAACAGCTACAGAATGCAAGTGGCTGAGAGAATTCGACGTAAAGATCAGAAGACCGGATCTTCATGGGGAAAAGATCATTCCCTGGGACTGGCTTCCACAGGACTGGACGAAAATCGAAAATTTCTACAGCTTTGACCGCTGGTGGGATAATGACATCCTGCGAGAGGGAAAAATGAAAGAAGAGTATGACTGGGTCACACAGAATTTTGATAAAGTTCTGGCAGAGCATGGCTATGTGCGGGAAGGACATTATTACAGAGCAGAAAAAGCCAATGAAGATACGCTTGTGTTTTTCTGCCATTTCGGTGTAAGCTGTGTACTCATCAGCTATCTTCTCAGTATCTCTCCGCTGGTGATGCTGCAGAATTTCTGTGCGGCGCCGTCATCGGTGAGCACCATTGTTACAGAGGAGAGGCGAAAAGGGATCGCGTCCTTCCGTATGAGCTCTTTTGGAGATATTTCTCATTTGTATGCGCATCAGGAGCCGCCGGCTTTTGCTGCTAGATTCTGTGAGACATATGATAACAAAGAGCAGAGACACGACTAAAAAGCGAAAGAAACGGCTGTAATATTTCGGGTTTTTCTGGAAGACCATGGTAAATAATGATCAGCAGGATTATTTTGGAAAATGATTAGACTTCGTTAATAAATTTTATAAATTTATTAGAAATTGTACAAATTTCTCTCACATTTATCCTGTATGATATAAACATCTTAAGAGAACAGAAGCTCTTAAGAAAAACTCTTTCCTTTCCCTAAAATATGTATGAAGATAAACCACCGTTCCATTGGCAAGACAGAGCCGACAGGACGGTGGTTTTGCATTGCAGAAAAAAACTGCCGAATGACAGAGGAGATAAAGATTTCCAATGTTTATCGGCAGCGTTTTTTGTTGTCTGAGATTTATTGGATATACAGCTTCAGGTACAGCTACGGCCTGCGATAGCGGTTAAAGCAGGAATATATTTCCTGGATCCTGGGCATGGCATAACCGCATGGAATATAAGAGCCTTCCGAGAAGAAGGACAATCCCTGCCTTTTCAGCTGAGTATCCAGATAAGTGATGATCTCCGGCAGAGTACGTTTTCCGTCAATAAGATGTTCGCAGGCATATTTCAGAAGCAACGCCAGGGATGCAGTTTGCTCGGAGTCGATCAGCTGCTCCACATAGCGGAGATCCACTTCGGTTTTTCCAAGAGAAAAGCCATCTTTGCCGTGAACCTTGGTTTTCGGTCTTTCCGGCTGTCCGGGACGGCTGTGGCGGGATGGAGCCACTTTGGTCCTGGTCATGATGCGATGGCTTTCCGGAAGGCGGAATGCAGGGGCCTCAATGTCTGAGAGAGGATATTCCTGACAGAGCTTTTTGGTGACTGCTGTGATGTCCACCGGATGATAATTATCCATCTGGATCACAGTATCCGCAATATGGAAAAAAGCTCCGGAGCTTCCGGCAACCAGGATAGTGGAGATCTCTGCCTTTTCATAGAGATCCCGGGCACGTTCCAGAAATGGAGTGATGGGCTCTTTTTCCCGGCAGATCACCCGCTGCATGAAGGAATCACGGACCATAAAGTTGGTGGCAGAGGTATCCTCGTCAAGGAGAAAGACTTTACTTCCGGCCTCCATACTCTCCACGATACCGGCAGCCTGTGAAGTGCTGCCGCTGGCATCCTCTGTAGAAAAGCAGAGGGTGTCTTTTTTATTTGGAAGATCGTTGATAAAAAGAGAAATGTCCACATCTTTGATAAAACGGCCGTCCTCAGAGCGAAGCTTCTGTGCAGAAGGATCGGTAATGACATACTCCCGGCCATCGCCGGAAATGTGATCGTAAATTCCCAGCTCCAGTGCGTTAAGTAAGGTGGATTTGCCATGGTAGCCGCCACCTACGATCAAGGTGATGCCGCAGGGAATGCCCATGCCTGTGATGGTTCCTCTGTGGGGCAGCTCCATGGAAACCCTCAGGCTTTCCGGAGAAACAAAAGGAACAGAGTTTTTCATCGGGCGTGAAGAGATGCCGCTTTCCCTGGGGAGGATAGCGCCGTCACTGACAAAGGCAGCCAGAGAACGTTTTTTCAGCTCCTGACGGATAAATGCCTGATCTTCGGCAAGGCAGATGGCTTTTCTCAGCGCTTCCGGGTCAAGATTCCGGTAAAAAAATGCCTTGTGAATACAGACCGGAAGAAAATCGAAGAGGATTTTTTCCAGTTCGGGAGAGTTGATGGTTCTGCCATTGGCCGGGAAACCGATGAAAAAACGGGCAGTGATGCCTTTTTCCGTTATTTCACAGGCGGTACGTGCAAGAACCTCCTGACCACAGTGGCTTACTGAGATCAGGCCGCTTTTTCCGGAGCCTTTTGCACGGAAGGTATAACGGTTTACCTGCTGTTCAAACTGGCGGTTCAGAAAGTCTCCCAGTGTGATGCGGGTCAAGGAATCCTTATAATATTCTGCCGGAAATCCGGTGTCTCGGTGGGAAAGCTTCACACTGATGTGAGAGGGAGAGGCAAAAGGATCCCCCTGCACGTGGTCAATGGACAAAATATAACGGTCAAACTGGTATGCACCCCGCAGAGACTTGTATGCAGGATAGCTTTTGCGGTTGATGCTGTGAAGAAGCTCTTTTAGCTGAGCAGATGCTTGCATGTTGTTTCCTCCTTTGCCCTGTTGGAGCATACAGGTAAAGTCTACGGTGAAACAGAAAGCTTTCCGTGTGTGAGATACCTGAAAATTTTGGATACAGGGCCAATTCTTAAGAACTACTATAACGAATCATAAAGATTTTGTAAAGAATGGGAATTGCGGTGGAAATTCGTAAATGTTTGACCTATAATAGTAGACAGATTGCAGATAATATGATGAGAAACGGCAGCTGCCGGAAGCTATAAAGAAAGGTGGACCACTAAAATGGAAAGAAGAAATGCGTGGCTTTCTTATAAGGAAGCAGAAGAGACAGAAATGGAGAAGCTTGCGAAGGCTTACAGAGAATTTTTGGATAAAGGAAAAACGGAACGGGAATGCGTTGCAGAAATCGTGAAGGAAGCAGAGGCTGCCGGATATGAGTCTCTTGAGTCGAAGCTTGAAAAAGGCGAGAAGATCAAGGCCGGTGACAAGGTTTATGCGGTAGGGATGAAGAAGATCGTTGCTCTGTTTCATGTAGGAACGGAAGAGCTTTCCGGAGGTATGAGCATTCTCTGTGCACATATCGACTCTCCGCGACTGGATGTCAAGCAGAATCCTCTGTACGAGGATACGGATCTGGCTTATCTGGATACCCATTATTATGGTGGTGTAAAGAAATACCAGTGGGTGACATTGCCTCTTGCCATGCATGGTGTTGTTGCAAAAAAGGACGGAAGCATTGTGGAGATCAGCATTGGTGAGGATGCGGAAGATCCGGTACTTTACATCACAGATCTTCTGATTCATCTTTCCGGAAAACAGCTCCAGAAAAAGGCAGCAGAGGTTATTGAGGGTGAGATGCTGGATATCCTGATCGGCAGCAGACCTCTTGCAGAGCTTCCGGATGATTCCAAAAAGGATGCGGTAAAACAGAATGTGCTGAAGATTTTAAATGAGAAGTATGGTATTGAGGAAGAGGACTTTCTTTCCGCAGAGCTGGAGATCGTTCCGGCAGGAAAGGCAAGAGACTGTGGACTTGACCGCAGCATGATCGCAGCATATGGACAGGATGACCGTGTATGCGCTTACACATCCCTTGCGGCAATGCTGGAGATGGAGGAGACACCGAAGCGTACCGGCTGCTGTCTCCTTGTAGATAAGGAAGAGATCGGAAGCGTTGGTGCCACAGGCATGCAGTCCAGATTTTTTGAGAACAGTGTGGCAGAGCTTCTGGACGGAATGGGCTGCTATTCCGAGCTTGCATTAAGAAGAGCTCTCCGTAATTCCAGCATGCTTTCTTCCGATGTAAGTGCCGGCTATGATCCGGCCTATGGTGAGGCTTTTGAGAAAAAGAATGCAGCATATCTTGGACGCGGTATCGTTCTTAACAAGTTCACCGGAGCAAGAGGAAAATCCGGTTCCAACGATGCCAATGCAGAGTACGTTGCAAGAGTTCGCAGGATTTTTGATGATCACAATGTTGCTTTCCAGACAGCAGAGCTTGGAAAGGTTGATTTTGGCGGAGGCGGAACCATCGCTTATATTGCGGCACTTTACGGAATGGAGGTTATCGACAGTGGCGTGGCAGTGCTGAGTATGCATGCTCCGTGGGAGGTTACCAGCAAGGCAGATGTATATGAGGCATACAAGGCATATAAGGCGTTTTTACTTGATGCATAAACAGATGTATAAATGTGTGTCAGTTCTGAAGACATTCAGGTGATCTTTTCGTTACAGATCAATGAGCGGGGTTTTCCCGGAAATGACAGAGCAGTCTGCCTGCTGCTGTTTTGGCTTGGAGCGTTCCGACGAGAAACAGCAGTATCCCCTGCAGACTTCGCTCTGTATTTTTAACCTGATCAGGGAAGCTCTCTGTTTCAATGGCGAAAAGTAATAAGCAGAGGAGAGGCTTGCCTCGGACTGATTTATTTTACAAGGAGTAATTTTATTATGGAAGATGCATTGGTACGGGTAGTAGATCTGTGCAAGGTTTACAATCCCGGAGAAAATGAGGTGCGGGCGCTGGATCATGTGAACCTGGAGATCCATAAGGGGGAATTTGTGGCTATTATCGGACAGTCCGGTTCCGGAAAATCCACCTTTATGAACATGCTGGGCTGTCTGGATGTCCCCACCTCCGGGAAATATTATCTGAATGGAACAGATGTATCCACAATGAAGGATAATGATCTCTCGGTGGTACGAAATAAGGAGATTGGTTTTATCTTTCAGGGCTTTAATCTGATCGCAAATCTTACGGCGCTGGAAAACGTGGAGCTTCCTCTGATCTATCGTGGGATCGACCGGAAAACAAGAAGAAAGCTTGCTGTGGAATCTCTTAAAAAAGTCGGACTTGAGAAACGTATGGACCATAAGCCAAACGAAATGTCAGGGGGACAGCAGCAGCGTGTGGCTATTGCCAGAGCTATCGCAGCCAGGCCGCCGGTGATCCTGGCAGATGAACCAACGGGAAATCTGGACTCTGCATCCAGCAGGGAAATTATGGAAATCCTGAAGGGAATGCACAGATCAGGAGAAACCTTGATCCTGATCACTCATGATAATGGGATCGCGGCTCAGGCCAGACGTGTGGTCCGGATCATGGATGGAAAAATTGAATCAGATACGATCAATGAGGAATTTGTCGAGGAGGCTTAAGAATGAAAAAAGGGAAAAAGATTGTGATCGGTGTGGCAGCAGTGGCTGTTGTGGCAGGCGGTATTTACGCAGTAGCGGGAGGAAGCCGCGGTGAGACACAGATTCCTCAGGTTTCAGTTACAAAGGCGGAAACCGGAGATGTGGAAGAAATCGTGGACGCAACCGGAACGGTGGTCAGTGATGAACAGAAAACTTTTTATTCACCGGTAAACGCGCAGATAAAAAACGTATCTTTTGCAGAAGGTGATTCTGTCTCAAAGGGCACAAAACTTGTGGAATTTGAGTTGAAAGATCTGGAGAGAGATAATCAGAAGGCAGAACTGAATGTGAAATCCGGAGAGTATGATTACAAAAATTCCATCAATAAATCCGATGAGGCACAGCAGAAACAGAATGACGCCAAATCAAAAGTTTCCAGTCTGGAGCAGCAGGTGAAAGATAAGCAGAACTATCTGGCATCACTGAAATCTCAGCTGGCATCTGTACAGGCGCAGGCAGCAGCAGACGCACAGGCCCAGGCTCAGGCGGAAACCCAGGCAAAAGCCGATGCTCAGGCAGCCCAGGAGGCAGAAATCCAGAGAGCATATGCGGCAGCGCTTACTACATATCAGAATGAAACGCTTCCCCAGTATCAGAAGGAACTGGGCGAGCTGAATGCCGCCTATATTAAGGCCCAGGGCGAGTATAACCAGGCAGATAATAATTATCAGATGGCTTTTGCCCAGTGGCAGGCAGACCAGAGTGATGAGAACGCGCAGGCACTGGACGAAGCGGAGAACACAAGAAGCCAGGCCGAGATCAATTGCCAGGAGGCAAAAGAAGCTTACGAGGATAAAAAGGCGGCTCAGCCGAAAATGCCGGAATATTCGGATTACAGCAGTGCCGGAGGGGAAGATTTTGTTACAGACGGAACACAGGACGATGGACAGGATCTGACAGACCAGGGAAGTGCATCCGCTGCTTCCACAGGTGCATCTGTGGATACTTCAGGAATTGAGAATGCCATTGATCAGGCAAGTTCTGATCTGGCAGATCTTCAGTCCGATCTTGCCACACAGAAATCCATTGCAGAGGCAGATTCTACCAGCCTTACAAAGGAAGAAAAAGAGAAGCTGAGAGTCAGCAATAATCTTACAGAACTGGATGCCAAATCTGCAAAAGAACTTGTTGCGGAAGGAAAAAAAGGTATCACGGCAGATTTTAACGGCGTTATTTCCAAGTCTGCAGTGCAGCAGGGAGCAGCAGTGACACAGGGAATGGAGCTTTTTACCCTGCAGAACACAGATAAAGTCAGTGTGGACATCAATGTATCCAAGTATGATTATGCAAAGGTAAAAGAAGGCCAGACTGCGGATATTACCATCGGTGATAAGAAATATACCGGCAAGGTAACGAAGATCAGCCATATTGCTACAACAAACGAGAAGGGATCTACTCTGATCGCAGCTACTGTCAGTATTGATAAACCGGATAAAGATATTTTCCTCGGCGTTGACGCAAAGGTGAAGATCTATGCGGAAAAGGCTGAAAATGTAGTAACACTTCCGGCAGGAGTGGTAAATATTGGTAAAGATGGCTCTTTCTGTTATGTACTGAAAGACGGCGTGATCACAAGACAGGACATCACTACAGGAATCAGTTCGGAGGATTCTGTTGAGATCACAGATGGAATTAAAGCCGGAGATAAGGTCATCGAGGATCTGGGCTCCCTGGAAGAGGGAATGAAGGCAGAGGCAGCAGCGGCAGACAGTGACAGTGCAGCAGAGACAGGGGAGACTGCTAATGAGTAATATTTATGAATATATCAAAATGGCGATCCATAATATCATGGCCAATAAGGGAAGATCCTTTCTCACCATGTTAGGGATCATCATCGGTATCGCATCTGTGATCGCCATTGTGTCCATCGGTGAGGGTACGAAGAATCAGATGAACAGCGAGATCAATGATATCGGCGGCGGCCAGATCGCTGTTTACTGCAGTGATGATGCCATAGCAGACCAGGTCTGGATCGAGCCGGAAGATATTGATGCAGTCCGGGAGCTGGATGGCGTGGAAGGTGTTAATGTTTCAGATTCCTATACAGGCGAGACCGTAACCGGAAAGGGTGATTTTAATCTTACAGTGACCGGGGAGGCCCAGGATGCCAAGCTGGTGGACAATGCTTCTGTGAAGTACGGAAGCTATTTCGGGCAGAAGGAGATCGAAGAGGGAAAAAACGTCTGCGTGATCTCCGATGCCGATGCGAAGAGGCTTTTCGGAACGGATGATGTAGTGGGAATGACACTGGACATTACCTGCTATGATCTGACCAAGACATTCCGCATCTGCGGAGTCACCACACAGAAAGAGAACGGAACCTTTGTCAGCTATACTTACGATGGAATGCCGGTGACCATAAATGTGCCTTATACGGCCATGGACGACTTTACCGGAAGCAGCGGAGAATTTTATCAGATTATAGTTCAGGCGGATAAGAGTCTGGATTCCCAGGCGGTCGCAGATAAGATCATAAATCTTCTTGAGAGACGTCACCAGTGTGCCGGAGATGAATATTTCCAGGTACAGAGCTTCCAGGATGTTATGAAATCCATGAATCAGATGCTTGGTATGGTGACTGCGTTTATCTCTTTTGTTGCGGGCATTTCCCTTCTGGTAGGTGGTATCGGTGTTATGAACATCATGCTGGTATCCGTCACAGAGCGTACCAGGGAGATCGGTATCCGGAAATCCCTTGGAGCGAAAACCTCGTCTATTATGTTACAGTTTCTTGCGGAGGCGGCAATCCTGACGATCATAGGCGGGCTGATCGGTATTGTGCTGGGGATTGCAGGCGGCTATGTGATCTGTGCGGTGATCAGCAGCAGTATGGGAATGACCATCACACCTGGGATCAGTGCGGGAACCATCCTGGCGGCTACGCTGTTCTCCTGTGCAGTAGGTGTGTTCTTCGGAATCTATCCGGCGAAAAAGGCAGCGAAACTGAGCCCGATCGAGGCACTTAGACGGAATTAAAAAACTGTTGCTTTTGCATCAAAAATAGCAATAAAAAATATTTTTAAAAAAAATCAAAAAAAGTTTCAAAAAACCCTTGACATTTTATTGGTCTTAGAGTATCATACATATTGTTGCAGCGGTGATACGAAATATCACAAAGGAAAAGCAACAAA
>UMAW01071097.1_pt1 | contig 12584 bp, 10 predicted proteins | sample 1963801 | NCBI WGS metagenome assembly UMAW01 (sample SAMEA4835925, study PRJEB28245) | human gut metagenome | biome: gut microbiome; material: fecal sample | place: Denmark | collected 2008 | reverse complement strand
CGGAAGGCGCTTTCCCGTTCGAAGGGGATTTGTGGAGAAAAAACACTGACGTATTTTTTACTGGCTCACTGCCGTGAGAGGCATTTTGAGGATCTGACCGACGAAAATGACCGAGGGGGACTTGACGGTGTCCTTATTCAGGTCATAGATCTCAGTCCAGCGGTTGCCGCTGCCGAGCTGCTTGCTGGCGATCTTCCACAGGCTGTCGCCGGAGACGACGGTGTAGGTGTCGCTGCTCGCGGGCTGGGAGGGCTTCTCAGGCTGCGTGGGCTGGGTGGGCTCAGTGGCGGTGCCGCTGCTCACAAGTGTCGTGCGCGGGTCATTGCCGGTGTAGCGGTACATGGGGAAGTTCTTGCTGTCCTTATCGTAGTCGATCTGCTTGTACTGATAGAGCGTGCCGTCGTAGCCGTTGGAGTCGGTGACGTCGGGCTCGCAAAGCATGGCGATGACGTTGCTGGCGACCTGATCCATCGGGAAGACATAAGCGCCGCTGGCGAAGGTCACGTCGGCGGTGTCGCGCAGGCCGGCCTCAATGCCCTTGGCCTTGCCGTTCACCATGTAGTCGCCGACATAGTAGTACTGCTGGAGGCTTGCGGTGGTACCGGCGTTGAGCTTGTAGTACTCAGCGCCCTGATTGTCCATGATGTAGAGGATCTTCTCAATGTTGGCGGTGTCCGCGGGAATGACATAGGCGGTCGGGCGGACGCGGCTGCGGGTCAGAGTGTCGTTCAGGGAAAGGGGAGACGCCTTGCTGACCTTCTCACTGCCGTCGGCGACGCTGTACTGCACGGTCGCGGCGGTGTAGTCGGTCAGAGTCTTGCCGGACTTGGTCTGATAGAGGGCGAGAACGTCGCTTTCCTCATAGGTCTTGCCCTTGGCGACAACATCGGCACGGGCGGCGGCGACCGCCTTCATGATCTCGTCGGCGTGCTCGGCGGCATAGGTGATGTAAGAGGTGGCGGCAACTTCCTGAGAGAAGACGCGGCGCTCAAAGTTCTGGCGGCCGGCGCCGATGCCGCGCGTCTCAATGAGGAAGGAAACCGCATTGAACAGGCCGAAGTAGGCGCGGCCGATGGGGTTATTGACGGTGGTGCCGTAGTGATTGACGCGCAGGCCGGCGTTCGTAGCGTCGGAGAAGGCGCGCTTGGCCATGTCGAGACCGATCTTCGTCACGGCGGGGTTGTTGTTCAGGCTGGTGGCGGGGGTGGTCTCAAGATCGTCCGCATTCTCCATGTATTCACCGGCGCTCGTCCAGTCGTCGTTGTAAGCGCCGTAGAAGGTGAACTCATGCGTGTCGAGGACAACCTCGCTCATGAACAGGCGGTAGGCGGTGTGCAGCTGGGCAAGCTCGGCTGCCTTGAGGGACATATGGTCGCGGTTCATATCAAAGCCGTCGTAGGTGGCGCGGCTGAAGAGATAGGAGCCGTCGGGATTGATGCGGGGGACGATGACAATGTTGATCTTGTCGAGCAGGGCCTTGTAGGCGGGATCGTTGACAAAGTTGTCGATCATCACGAGCGCGCCTTCACCGGCGGCAGGCTCGTTGGGGTGGATCTGCGCCTGATACCAGACGTTCAGCTTGCCGTTGCCCTTGACGATCTTGGCGGCCTCGGCGAGCGTGGCGTTCGCGGGGATCTCGGAGGTGGTGAAGAGTGCCAGGGGGAGGTCATACTTGTAGTTCGGGGTCGTACCGGCAGAGTAGAGATGCATGGTGCCGGAAGCGGCGTCCATCTTCTTGAGGAAGGCCATCAGCTCTTCCTGAGAGGTGAACTCGTTGGCGGCGTGCTTGCCGTCGAAGGCGGGGGTGGTGTAGTTCTGCGGCTCGAGGGCGAAGTGCTTGTTGATCTCCTCAGGCCAGAAGATAAGCATACTGTCGCGGAGGTCTACCTTATAGGAGGCGGGGGCCTTCTCCGGCTTGATGGTCGGCTCGAAGCCGTTGCCGCCGAGCTTGCCGCCGATGACGGAAAGCTTCTTCACGCCGGCGGTGAGGTCGGCCTCGGTCACGTTGAAGAGCTGGAGAATGTTGTAGTAGCCGGTGCCGTGCACATGGTAGGCATAGGTGCCGGGAGCGGTGACGACGTAGCTGCCGTCAGCCTGCGGGGTGATCGCTTCGAGCTGGGAGAAGATCTCTTCTTCCTTGGCATAGCTGTCTGCGGGGTAGCCCTTGTAGACTTCGAGACTGACGACCTTGGAGGATTCGTAGTTGGCGGAATAGTCAAATTCCAGTTTTGCGCTTTTCTCTGCTGCGAGCGTGCTGGTCATCAGCATCGTGACGACCATCGCGAGAGTCAGCAGACAGCTCAGGAATCGCTGCATCATTTTTCTCATAGCTTCTTTTCTCCTTCTTAAAAACTGTCGGTACCGGAACATCATGCACAAACGGAAGAGAATTTACCCGTTGATTCCTGTTGACAATACCGATTTGGATAAGTAAACTGTAACTATTAAAGTCGCCTTTAAGTCAATAGGTTTTCGCGCGGTTATCTTAACAGTTTTTTAAGGAGATTTTCGTATGCCTTATACAATCGGAGAAGTGGCACGCATGATGAATATTGCCCCATCGACCCTGCGCTACTATGAAAAGGAGGGGCTGCTGTCTCTCGGTGCGCGCGCCAGCAATGGGCAGCGAACGTACACAGACGACGATATTGCAACGCTTTCGATCATCGAGTACCTGAAATTCTGCGGTCTTCCGCTCAAGGAGATTCGCTCGTTCCTGCCGCTCATCCGGTCCGGCGGAGAGACACTCAGCGCCCGCCGCGACATCCTTGCCAAAGAGCGCGACAACGTCCGCGCGCAGATCGCGGCGCTGCAAACGAAGCTCGAACGTCTGGAATTCAGCTGCTGGTTCTACGAGACCGCGCAGCAGTACGGTTCGGTTCTGCCGCTGTATGAATTTTCAGAGGAGCACTTTCCTCCGGAACATCGCAACGTCCTGCGGGAAAGCTTTCACCTGCCGTTGACGCACGTGCGCACAAAGCTCGAATGGTGATAAAAAAGGGAGTCCTGAGACATACCGTCTCAGGACTCCCTATATGTCGATCCTTATTTCTTTTTGTCCGCTGTGCCCCACGGGTGGCACTGGTAGGACTGCTCCTCGCTCATGCCGAAGTAGCGCAGGTCCGTGCGCCCGTACTGGTCGCCCCAGGTGACGTCGATGTGGTACTGCGTGCCGTCCAGCGTCGCGAGCGTCCAGATGTGGCTGTCGTTAAAAAGCGAGGTGCACTCGATGCCCTCGAGCTTCAAGAGCAGGTTGTAAGCGCCCGTGTAGCCGTCGCACACGGCAAGGCCGCTGACAAGCGCGCCGTAGGCAAGATGGCTCGCGGAATCGTCTGCGGCGGCGTTATCGTAGCGGCAGTGGTCGCACAGCCATTGAAAATACGTGCGCGCGATCTCATACTGGCTCATGTCGTAGCTCAGCGTGCCGCTCTCCCAAAGGGAGTCGTGGACCTTGATGGCGGCGGCGAGCGCCTTGGCGCGGTACGATTCGAGCGTTTTGGCCGTACAGGCGGTGGACGAAAACGTGAGTACGACCTTGCCCGTCGAATACGAGCGGCAGGAGACGGCGTTGTACATCTGCTCGCAGTATGTTTTGACGCAGGAGGTGAACGCCTGCGTCAGCGCGCTGGCGGTGGCGGTGGTGAGGGCCTTGGAGTAGTTCAGCGTGATCGTGTGCTCGCCGCGCGCGAGCATATTGCGAACCAAACCGTCGATGACGGCGGTGTCCTTGGCGGACGTCGGGAGCGACGTGCTTGTCGGCGCTTTGACAAGGCTCGCGAGCGTCGCGTTTTTGACGGAGTGATACGGCGCGACCGTCCACGTGAGCGTCAGGCGCGTTTCAGGTTTGACAACGCGCGTCAGAAGCGCCGCGATCTCCGCACGGCTGACGCTGCGGTCGGGATAAAAGCTGCCCTTTGCGTCCATGCCGGAGAGCAGCCCGCGGCGGTACATCAGCAGAATTTCGCTGCGGTAGGGCGTTTTGTCCGTCACGTCGGCGATGTAGTCGCGGCTCGCGTAGGCCGAGGTGACGAGCGAGGCGTTGGGCTCGGTGTACCATTCCTCCGGCACGGCGAAGGCAAAGATGCCCGCCATCTGCGCGCGCGACGCGGGCAGGAGGTAGAAGCCCTCAAAGCTGTTGTCGAGCAAATTCTGGCTCTTCAAATACGAGACATACGGCGCGTACCACGCCTCATTCTCCTTCGCTGTGGGGATGACCGCGTCGCTGCCGGTCGTGTAGATGGCGCGCAGCCGCGCGGCGATGGTCAAAAGCTCGGCGATCGTCACATTGCCGCTTGGCGCAAAGGAACTCTCGCCGCGGCCGTTGAGTACGCCGTATTCATAGGCCGAGACGACCGAGGGGGCGAACCAGTCGCCGTCTTTCACGTCGGCAAACTGGCCCTCGTAGACGCGAAGCAGCACAAACGGGGCGCTGTCTTCGCTCGTCGTCTCCTCCTGTGCGGGAGCGGCAGTGTCCTGCGCGGGCTCCTCGCTGTAAGAAAAGGCGCTGATGCTCAGCGCAAGCGCGAGCGCCGCGACAAGCAGCGCAAAGCGGAACTTCATGGCGTTTGCTCTCTCTTTCTCACATTCTCAAAATTTCACGGGGATCACGGGACTAAAATGTTCTGTTCGTCTGCGGTGATATCCGTAGCGTAGGGGTTGAGCATCGAATTCGTCATCTCGAGCACCTGCTCGGGATAGAGCGTGTAGAAGGACTTGCCATTGTACCAGCCCGCGCCGTCGCCGGGGAGCGTGGCAAAGCTGATGGCGTCTGTCCCGCCCATGGAGAGCGCCTGGTTGGCGAGCCACACGAGGTTGCCGAGCGTCAGGTCGGTCTTGACATATTTTAAGAACGTTTCCGCCATCGCGGGGACGTTTTCGAGCTTCATGAGCTTCTGCGCCACGGTCTTCAAAAACGCCTGCTGCGTGCCGATGCGGCCGATATCCTGCCGCCCGCCGTAGCCGGGGTTATCCTTGTCGGAGTTGTGGCGGAAGCGCACGACCTCCATAGACTGCTGGCCGCTCAGGTGCTGGAGACCGGCCTTGAAGTGAATGTGCAGATCTTGGTAGGGGTCGTCGTAGTCCATATCCTCGGGCACGTCGAAGTCGACACCGCCGATCTGGTCGATGAGCGCGATGAAGCCCTTCAGGTCGACGGAGACGTAGAAGTCCACGGGGATGCCGAGCATATCTTCAATGTTGCTGCGCAGCTTTTCCGTGCCGCCGTTATTGTAGGAGGAATTGAGCTTGCGGCCGTTGCTCATCAGCGTGTCGCGCGGCAGGCTGACGACGTCGATCTTCTTGTTCTCCGCGTCAAAGCGCACGAGCATGTTCGTGTCGCTGCCGCCGGCGTCGTTGTCCACACCGTAGGCGAGGATCGTATAGCAGTATTTTTTGCGCTCTTTGCCGTTAGAAATGGTTTGAATGGCGTCGCTGTCCTCCGCCGTGCCGTCCTGCTGCGTCTGCTGGTCTTCATCGTCCGTGACGGGCTCAGGCGCGCGCACGACGTACTTGACCGTCGCCACGACGGCCACGGTCAGGAAAAGAAGCGACAGAAGCGTGACGACGACGCGCTCACCGCGATTTGCGCGTTTCTTCTTTTTCTTCGGCCTGCGGCGCGGCTCGCTTTCGCGGCCGATGCTTGGCTCGTAATAGTCCTTCTTTCTCATCTTGTTGCTCCGATCATTTTTCTTTTGGTTTACAATAATGCATTCTACCCTGCGCGGCGGAATTGTGCAAGAGTAATTTTGCCGCGCGGGAGTCACACTCTTATGTTAGACGCAAAAAGTCGAAAAAAGTTTCAAAATCCCTTGTATTTTTTTCGCGTGGCCATGCCGCCGCGGATGTGGCGCTGGGCCTTGTTGACCTCCAGCACCTCCTTGACCTGCAAGTATAGGCTGCGGTTGAACTGCGGCAGGCGGTCCTGTAAGTCCTTGTGCACGGTGGACTTGCTCACGCCGAATTTTTTTGCCGCGGCGCGCACGGTGGCGCGGTTTTCGATGATGTAGGCGGCCAGCGCGCAGGCGCGCTCTTCCATGTTACCCTTCATGCAGCACACTCCTGACTCATGTTGCTCCATCTATATGCGTGCAGAAGGGGAATATGCGCATCGGGAATGAATACGCGGCAAAAACGTTGTGCAAAGCGGTTCAGGCATGTTATAATTTCTCTGTCTACACCGAAGACGGCACAAACGAAACGACAGGGAGGTCCTGCATGGAAAATAAACTCATCCGCAGCAAATACTTTTTATACCTGACCGAATTTTTTGCCGGTATGTCCGTCATGGCGGTCGAGCTCGGTGCGAGCAGGCTCATGGCCCCGTACTTCAGCTCGTCGCAGATCGTGTGGACCGTTATCATCGGCGTCATTATGATCGCGATGGCCATCGGCAACGTCTGGGGCGGCAAGCTCGCCGACAAGAGCGCGACGCCCGATAAGCTCTACCGCCGCCTCATCATCGCGGCCATCTGGATCGCGCTCATCCCGTTTGTGGGACGGTACCTGATCGCGGGCATCTCGCTGCTGCTGGCGCTTTTCGTGACGAAAAACTTCCTCGTCTGGGCGGCGCTCGCGGCGTGCCTTGTGATCTTCGCGTTCCCGTGCGTGCTGCTCGGCACCGTCACGCCGTCGCTCACGCGCTTCACGGTCGACAATCTCGACGACACGGGCAAGACCGTGGGCAGGCTCAACGCGCTCAACACCATCGGCAGCATCATCGGAACCTTCGTGCCGACGTTTGTGACGATCCCCGCCGTCGGCACGGCGGCAACGTTTTTGATCTTCTCCGGTGTGCTCGCGGCCATCGGCATCGCGTACTTCGTGTTCGAGAAGAAAAAGAGCGTGCCGGGGATCGTCTCCGTCCTTTTGATCGCTGGACTGTGCTTTGCCCTGCCGTCTTACAGCTTCGCCTTCTGGCAGAGCGACATCACGCTTGAGGACGAGTCCATCTACAACTATTTGCAGGTGCAGGACGACGCGAAGCGCACGACGCTCTCGACGAACGTGCTCTTCGGTGTGCAGAGCGTGCAGGTCAAGGGCGACGCGCTGACGGGCATGTACTATGACTACGCGCTCGCCGCGCCCTGCATGGCGGGCATGGACGGCACGGACAACGAAAACCGCAGCGTGATGATCCTCGGCATGGGCTCTGGCACGTATGCGAGCTACTGCACGCGCTATTTCCCCGGCGCGAGTGTGCAGGGCGCGGAGATCGACAAAAAAATTGCCGACATCGCGACGGACTACTTCGGACTTCCAGGCAGCGTGACCGTCGCGGTCGAGGACGGGCGCGCGTACTTAGCGGCGTCCGAGGAGAAGTTTGACGTCATCATGGTGGACGCCTATCAGGATATCACCATCCCGTTCCAGCTCTCGAGCGTCGAGTTTTTCAATGAAGTGCAGGCACATTTGAAGCCGAACGGCGTGATGGTCGTGAACCTCAACATGACGTCCGCGGAGGACGGCTCGATCAACGAATACCTCTGCGACACGATGGCGAGTGTCTTCCAGCACACCGTCACCGCGCCGGTGAGGGGCAACACGAATACCGAGGTTTTCTGCACGAACGCGGATGACTGGGAGGAGACGTTCCTGTGCAGCATCGCAAAGCTCAAGGACAGCGACTATGCCGATATGATGCGCACGGTCTACTCGAAGCTCACGCCCTATGAGGGCGGAAGCTGCATCCTGACGGACGACAAGGCCCCTGTCGAGGTGCTGGGCATGCGCGTGCTCGACGAGCTCATCGGCGATGAGCTCAACTACTACAAAGACGAGCTGAGAACCGGCGGCCTGTCCGCGCTGATCGGTAATTGAAAACAAAAAGAATCCCGCGCCCACGGCGCGGAATTCTTTTCAGGGTAGAGAGCCTCGCAGAGTTTTTACCCGCAAGGGGTACGCAGCATCCGTAAGGCAGCAAAGCTGCCAACGGCTGCCCAGGTGCCGCGCACGGCACGAAATAAATTCAAATCGGTTTTCCGCCGCGACATGTGCGCCCTCCAGAGGGGCTTCTCTTGCCCGCTGCGGGGCAATTCACCTTCTGGCAGAAAACTCTTTGCGCGAAGTGAAAACCGGCGAAGTGCCGCCAGCGGCGGAAACAGCAAGTCGGTTTCGAGGAAGCGGCACGATTGGCGCGCCTGCAAGGGCGCGGGAATCGTGGTGCCGCAACGGTGTAAGGTCGAATTGTCCGCTTTTAGCGGACAACCGAGGCACAGAACGCAGCGAAACCTTCTCAAAAAAGTGGCTTTGCCACTTTTTTGATTACAAAATCAGCATCAGCACAGGAATCACGACAAAGCACGCGATCGTGGAGAGCGCCGCGCCCTGCGCGGCGAATTCCTCGTCCGCGCCGTATTCCGCGGCGGCGACGACCGTCTGCGTCACGACCGGCATCGCCGTTTCGACGATGAGCACGTCGTGAGCAAGGCCCGTCACGCCGAACGCCCTGCACAGCGCGACCGAGAGGGCGGGCGCGAGCAGGAAGCGGAAGAGCATCGCGATGCCTAAGTCGCGGTCGAGCCGGACATTTTTGAGCCCGATGTCGTGGATGATATAGCCCGTGAGCAGCAGCGCCAGCGGCGTGACGAGGTTGTTCATATAGCGGCAGTAGCTCATCACGAGCGAGGGGAGCCTCACTTCAAACCACACGAGCGCGAGGCCGACGAAAACGGCGATGACGGCGGGCGTGGTCAGGAATTTCTGGAGCATCTTGAGGTCAAAGCCGCGGCTCTCGCCCGACCAGCGCACAAGCGAGAGAAACAGCAGCTGGACAAAGCTGGTGTTGACGAGGTAGTAGAGCATGACGTAGGGCGTGCAGGTGTCGCCAAAGAGCTCGGTGCACATCGCAAGGCCGACGAAGATGGCGTTCGACACCGAGCACATCATCATAAAAACGCCGAGCTTTTTGCGCGGCAGCTTCAAGAGCCTGCCGACGAGCAGTGACAGGATCGTGATGACCACGGTGCCGAGCAGCGGCACGAGCAGAAAGCTGCCCGACTGAACCAGAAGATCACGGGTCAGGTTATTCGTCAGCCCGTAGACCGACATGCAGGGGATGGCGACAGAGAGCGTGAACTTGCCGATAAAGGCCTTGGCCTGCGGGCCCATCCAGCGCCTGGCCGCGCAGAGATAGCCCGTCGCCGTCAGCAGCAGGATGATGGTGACGGAAGAGACCGCGTGCAGAAATCCTTCCATGGTGTGACCTCGGTGTTAAGAAATAGTTACACCAGTATAACACGCCTGCGGCAAAAGACAAGAGACGAAAAAGACGGTTGCAATGCCGGTTCGGATACGCTATGATGGGCGAAGATGAGCGCGCAGTGCGCGCCCGGAGAAAAAGAGATCGAGAACTTTGAGAGGAGTTTTGTTTTTATGAAAGCAGCGCTGGTCATTATGGCGGCGGGCATGGGCTCGCGCTACGGCGGCAATAAGCAGGTGGACGGCATCGGCCCGAACGGCGAAATTTTGATGGAATACTCCATTTTCGACGCGCTGCGCGCGGGCTTTACGAAGGTGGTCTTCATCATCAAGCCCGACATGCGCGACTTGATGGAGAACATGGTCGGACATCACCTTGCCGCGCGCAAAACGGCGGACGGGGACAATGTCGAGGTCTGCTATGCGTATCAGGATTTTTCGAGCGTGCCCGATTTTTACACGGTGCCGTCTGATCGCGTCAAGCCGTTCGGCACGGTGCACGCGCTTTTATGCGCGCGCGAATTTGTGCACGAGCCGTTCGTCGTTATCAACGCCGACGACTATTACGGCGTGGACGCGTTCAAGACGATCTACGCAGAGCTCTCAAAGCTCGCCGAAAGCGGCGAGGGCACGATGGTCGGATACGACCTCTGCAACACCGTGAGCGAGCACGGCACGGTCACGCGCGGTGTGTGCCATGTGAACGAACAGGGGATGCTCGACCGCGTGGTCGAAACGTTCCACCTAAAGCCCTGCGACGACGGCAAGATCCGCGACATTCAGGAAAACGGCGACGGCCCGGTCTACGCGCCCGAGACGCCGGTCTCGATGAACTTCTGGGGCTTTACGCCGTGGCTGTTTGAAAAGCTGGACGCGTATTTTAAGGATTTCCTCCGCGCGCTGCCCGACGGAGAGCTCAAAAAAGAGTGCCTGCTGCCGAGCCTGATCGGCGAACTCATCGACCGCGGCGAGCTCAGTGTCTCCGTTCTGCGCTCGAGCGCGCGCTGGTTCGGCATGACGTATCACGAGGATAAGGAAATGGTGCAGCGCGAGCTTCAGAAATTACACGACGCGGGCGTGTACCCCAAAACGCTGCGCGCGTGAGCGAGACAAATCGAAAAAATCTGCCGCCTCCGGACATACTAAGTCCGGAGGTGATTTTTATGCCGCGAAAAGACCCCGGCATGCCGTATGACCTGGCACCGATGCTCAAGGCGCGCTTCGGCCAGCCGGACGACTGCGCCGATCTTGTCAACAAGTACGGCACCTATAACATCCAGCCGACGTCGGACACGGAAAATCTGTTCCCGCTCATCGCGCCGGGCCTTCCTGAGCAATGGAAGCGCATGGCGGTCGGCAAGAAGGACGTTGAAAACTTGCAATAAAGCAAACGGGAGGGAGACGCGTATCGCGTCTCCCTTTTTCTTCTCCAAAATCCCTGAAACGGCAAGGGAAAATGGGCTTTTTCCCAAAAAGCAAAAAAGATACACACAGGTTCGACAAAAAAGTGAATGACAAAATGGAGAAATTTATTGCTGGTATACAAATTGAGAACGTTGCTGGCACTTGCTTTACTGCTGAATTCGTATAAAGTAAAGGCAAGAGCTGTCTGCCGGGGAAGCGGCTATGAGAGAGACCGCCTTCCGGCCCGACTTGCCAATATGAAGGAGGAGAGAGAATGGAAACCAAAAGTAACGCGAAACTGAAAGCTCTGTTCATCATCCCGTCGATCACTGGTATCATCCTGTTTATGATCCCGGTGAAGAATGCTGACGGCGATTGGACCGTTGTGGTCAAGATCCTTGCCGACATCATCTCGGGCTACATCGGCGGCTTCCTGCCGCTGCTGTGCGTGCTGATCCTCACCGTTTCCGCGGTGATGTCCCTCATTGCGCTGGCAAAACCCAAATTCATTATGAATAGCGACATCATGAAGGAATGCTTCGCCTGCAAACCCATCTGGGTCGTGCTCCGCGTGCTCGCGGTCATCTTCGTGTGGCTCACCTATCTGGGTGTCGGCGAGGAAGACGTGGGTCTCATCGGTATGATCACCGGCGGCGGTCAGGGCGGCTTCGTCCTCTATGACCTGCTCACCACGCTCGTTATCATCTTCGTCATCGCGGCCCTGCTGCTGCCGCTGCTGCTCGACTTCGGCCTGCTGGAGTTCGTCGGCGCGCTGCTCACCAAGGTCATGCGCCCCCTGTTCAAGGTTCCCGGCCGCGCGGCGGTCGACTGCATCACCTCCTGGATCGGCGACGGTACGCTCGGCGTTATGCTCACCTGCAACCAGTATGAAGGCGGCTACTATTCCGCCAAGGAAGCAAGCATCATCGCCACGCTGTTCTCCGCCGTTTCCATCACGTTTACCCTCGTCGTTCTCGATACGGTGGGGCTGCTTGATTACTTCGGCATCTACTACCTCATCGTCTGCTTCGTCGGTATCGTCTGCGCGATCGTGTGTCCCTACCTCTACCCCCTGCGCAAAAAGCCCAACACGTACTTAGTCGAAGGCAAGGCTGCTCCCGACACCCTCCCCGAGGGCTACAAGAGCAACGTTGAATACGGCATGGACCTCGCCATGAAGCGCGTTGCCGAGCACAAGGGCATCGGTGAATTCTTCAAGAGCGGCGCCAAGAACGCTTGCAGCATGTGGTTCGGCGTTCTGCCCTCCGTCATGGCCATTGGTACTGTCGCTCTGATCCTTGCCAACTACACGCCGATCTTTGAATGGCTCGGCATCCCGTTCCGCCCCCTGCTCCAGCTTCTTCAGGTGCCCGAAGCGAATGCAGTCGCCTCCACGATGATCGTCGGCTTCACCGATATGCTCACCCCCGCCGTCCTGATCGCGGAGTGCACCAGCCAGATGGCCAAGTTTATTGTCGCGGTCGTATCCGTCACGCAGGTTCTGTACCTCTCTGAGGTCGGCGGCCTGATCCTTGGCTCCAAACTTCCTCTCAACATCTGGGAGCTGTTCGTCATCTTCCTGGAGCGCACCATCATCAGCCTGCTGATCGTCTGCCCCATCGCGCATCTGCTGTTCTAAAAAGGAAAAGCTTCTTTTCCCTTACTCAGGTTGCTGACCTGAAAGAGTCGAGGCATCTCATCGGGATGCCTTGGCTCTTTCTTTTTGGATTTTATGTCATATGCACAAAAATGACTGTACAACGCACACGGTTATGTGGTAAAATGCGAACAGAGAGACCTCTGCGAGACCAACGCAAATCCCGACGGCTGCGGGTGAGAGCGCGGCCTGCCGGCGAGAGGGAGAAGAGAAGTACATGAAAGTCAGCATCGACAAGTTTTCGAAGGTGCCGGTCTATCTGCAGATCGCCGACCAGATCAAGTCGCAGATCATCAGCGGCGCGCTGCCCCGCGGGAGCGCGCTGCCG
>UMAW01019668.1_pt1 | contig 12751 bp, 10 predicted proteins | sample 1963801 | NCBI WGS metagenome assembly UMAW01 (sample SAMEA4835925, study PRJEB28245) | human gut metagenome | biome: gut microbiome; material: fecal sample | place: Denmark | collected 2008 | reverse complement strand
GGTTCTGTGGTGGTGGGCGCCATGAATCAGGCATTTTTCACATTGTCCGTGGGAATGGGCGGTATGGCGATCTTCGGAAGCTATGTCGGCAAGGACCGTTCTCTCATGGGTGAGTCTATCCATATTATTATCCTGGATACACTGGTGGCAGTGATTGCCGGTATCATTATATTTCCGGCATGCTTTACTTATGATGTGGAAGTGACGGCGGGTCCCAGCCTTCTGTTCGATACTATGGCGACAGTATTTAACAACATGGCAGGCGGCAGATGGTGGGGAACCTTATTTTTCCTGTTCATGGTGTTCGCAGCCATGTCCACAGTGCTAGGCGTGTGTGAAAATATTCTGGCCATGGTCCGGGAACTGACCGGATGGTCGAGACCGGTAGGATGTATCGTCTGCGGTGTGGGAACGTTTCTGTTGGCATTGACAACGGCGTTGGGCTTCAGCGTGATCCATTTTCAGCCCTTTGCGGCGGGAACGACCTGGTTGGACTTCTGGGATTTCCTGGTGTCCAACAATATCATGCCCATAGGTTCGATCCTGCTGGCAGTATTTTGCTGTTATAAGGTCGGCTGGGGCTGGGACAAATTCCTGGAGGAAGCCAACGAGGGAAAAGGATTGAAAGTGCAGCATTGGATGAAGCCGGTGTTCAAGTATTTTGTTCCGGCGGCGGTGTTGTTCATTTATGTGTACGGAATAGTGAATTTTGCGTGGAAATAGGAGAAATGAGATCAAGATAGGAAGAGACAAACGACGGTGGGGTGAGAACTCTGCCGTTTTTGTGTATAGGATGAGCAGGGAAGCGGTTGCACCGAGACTCAAAATTGGGTAGTATGTAATTATTCAGAGGTGGTTTTGTGAATAGTTATGGCAGTATAAAGAATAGAAGCAGGAGACATCTATGACAGAGCAGGAGATCCGGACGATATTGAACAGACAAAGAGAATATTTTGCTACGGGAGCCACACTTTCCCGGAAATTTCGGGCAGAACAGCTGGGAAAATTAAAGGCCTCCCTGCAGCGCCATGAAGAGGAACTGAATGCTGCACTGCAACAGGATCTGGGAAAAAGCCGGATGGAGAGCTATATGTGCGAGATCGGACTGACGCTCTCGGAGCTGACCTGGATGCAGAAACATCTGCGGGGGCTGATGCAGGAAAAGAGAGTGCCGACACCGCTGTCACAGTTCGCAGCGATAAGCTTTCGCTCTCCGTCACCCTATGGCACCGTGCTGATCATGAGCCCCTGGAATTACCCGGTGTTACTGACGCTGGATCCGCTGATCGATGCCATAGCTGCCGGAAATACGGCGGTGGTGAAGCCCAGTGCATATGCTCCGGCGACGGCAGCTGTGCTGAAAAATATTCTGGAAGAATGTTTTCCGATAGAATACGTGGCTGTGATCACCGGCGGCAGAACGGAGAATCAGGCATTATTGCAGCAGCGGTTTGATATGATATTTTTCACCGGAGGCAAGACCGTGGGACGGGAGGTGCTTAGAAGCGCTGCGGAATATTTGACCCCGGTGACGCTGGAGCTGGGCGGGAAAAGTCCCTGCATCGTGGATGCTACGGCGAAGCTTCCGTTGGCGGCGAGGAGGATCGTATTCGGAAAATATCTAAACTGCGGGCAGACCTGTGTGGCACCAGATTATGTGTTGTGTGATGTTAGGATCCGCGACCGATTGGTGGAAGCTATCCGGGCGGAGATCTCGAGACAGTTTGGTGCGGATCCCCTGCAAAATCCGGATTATGGAAAAATCATCAACGAAAAGCATTTTCACAGACTGCTGGGGCTGATGGATGCGGAAAAGACCGTCTGCGGCGGGCAGTATGACGAAAAGACTTTGCGGATTGCTCCCACAGTGATGACGGATGTGACCTGGGAAGATGCCGTGATGGGAGAAGAAATCTTCGGACCGATCCTGCCGGTGCTGACGTATAATGCACATGATGCAGAGAAAGGTGTTGCACAAAATGATTTTTGCAGGGATGCTTCCGGGACGCATGCAGCCACGGGAGACTTTGTGGATTGGGCGATCCGCTGTGTGGAGGAACATCCTCATCCGCTGGCACTGTATTTCTTCAGTGAAGATAAAAAAGCCCAGAGACGGATCTTGGATCACTGCCATTTTGGCGGCGGTTGCATCAACGACACCATCATCCACCTAGCCACCAGCGCCATGCCCTTCGGCGGCGTGGGCGAGAGCGGCATGGGCGGCTACCATGGACGCGCCGGATTCGAGACTTTCAGCCATTATAGAAGTATTGTGGATAAAAAGACATGGACGGATCTGCCGATACGGTACCAGAGGTATGATGAGATGAAAGAGAAGATGTTACGGAGATTTTTGAAGTAACGTCATCCTAAAATAGAAGTTATGTCCTGAAAAGTGTAAGATAACATTGGATTACGTCCTGAAAAGTGTAGCGTATAGTTCATATTACGTCCTGAAAAATGTAATGGCAGGGTATTTGTGGGAAATAATATCGAAATCGAGAAGGAAAGAAGGTAATCACATGAACTTTAACAAACAAAAATGCATTACGGCAGTGATTTTGCTGTTGGTCGCTATTCTATCCATAACCGTTATCGGAAAATACGCCTCCGCCCCGGAAAATCACCAGAAAACCATAGCCTCTCTGGATGAGAAAAAACAGACGGTCATGGAGCTGACGGCGGCATCCACGGTGACTTCGGCGCTGATCACCCTGCTTCCGGGAGACACGGCAACGCCCATTGCGGAGAAAATGGCGGATGTCAGCGGGTATCTGCTGGTGGTTCTCTGCGCCATTTATCTTGAAAAATATCTAGTGACGATTACCGGATATGTGGCATTTACCTACCTGATTCCGATTGCCTGTGGCTTGTGGATATTCAACCTGATTTTTGCAAATGCCACCTTGCGAAAACTGGCAACAAAACTGGTGGTGTTTGGCTTGGCAATCTCCTTCGTGGTTCCGGCCAGTGTAAAGATTTCTGACCTTATCGGAGACACCTATCAGGCCCAGATCGAAGCTACCATTGAGGATGCCAGGAACACACAGAATATACTGGAAAACAGTGGCGTGGCGGATGATGACGATGACACTAATGCGACGGAAACACCTGGAATCGGAACAACAGAAGTTCCTGGAACTGTTACAGGTAACGTGCAGGAGAAGGAAAGCAATAACTCAGGATCTGTCTCAAACATTTTCGACTGGGCAAAAGACGCTATTTCCGGCGCTAAAGATTCAGTGACAAATGTTGTGGAAAACGTGACGGTTTCTACCGAAGAACTGGTGCAGAAAGTGGAGAATTCCTTAAATCATTTTATTGAGGCAGTGGCTGTGATGATCATTACTTCCTGCGTGATCCCGATGCTGGTGCTGTTACTGTTCTTCTGGATGGTGAAGATTGTGTTGGATGTGGACCTGAGTGGAGCGAAGATCAAGGGGATGCTGCCGGAGCGGAGGGAATAGATTGTAGAAAAGAGGGGAAGAACATGAAATACCTTGCACACATTGATGGGGACAGAGAGCAATCAGTAAAAGAACATTTACAGGGAACCGCAGAGCTTGCAGAAAAATTTGCTGCAAAATTCAGGAAAGCGGACTGGGGATATTGTTGTGGGATGTTACATGACATTGGAAAATATTCCGCGGAATTTCAAAAGAAGATCAAAGAAAATCTGGATATCCGGGTGGATCATTCCACTGCCGGGGCGAAGGTCTGCGAAAATTTAGATGGCTGCTATTGGCTTCTGACTTACTGCATAGCAGGGCATCATGCAGGGTTGCCGGATCTGGGACGAGAGGGATTGCCGTCCTCTTTGCTGGGGAGACTTAAGAAAAGGTTGTGCGATTACAGTGCGTATGAAAAGGAAATAGAAATCCCTCAAATTACCACACCACCCATTGCCATGAATCCGGAAAAGGATCCAAACTTTGCGCTGAGTGTATTTATTCGCATGCTGTATTCCTGCCTGGTGGATGCCGATTTTCTGGATACAGAACAGTTTATGAACAACGGAACGGTTCAAAGGGATTCCGGAGAGAACATGGATGTTCTTTTGGAAAAATTGCAAAATTACATAGCAAAATGGCTTATAAATCGGAATGATACTACGATTGATGGAAGACGATCTGAAATTCTCCGGAACTGTCTGGAAATGGGAAAGTCCTCCAAAGGATTGTTTCAGCTTACGGTACCCACCGGTGGTGGCAAAACTGTGGCTTCTCTGGCATTTGCGTTGCAGCATGCGGTGGAGAACCATATGGACCGTGTGATTTATGTGATTCCCTATACCAGTATTATCGAGCAGAATGCGCAGGTGTTCAGGGAAATCCTGGGTAGTGAAAATGTGTTGGAAAATCACAGCAATGTAGACTATGAGAGCTCGGAAGAGTTCAAACCCATGCAGTTGGCGGCGGAAAACTGGGATAAACCGGTGGTGGTTACCACAAATGTCCAGTTTTTTGAATCCCTGTATGCCAATAAGTCCTCCAAATGCAGGAAATTACATAATATAGTAAACAGTGTCATCATATTCGATGAAGCGCAGATGCTTCCTGCGAATTATTTGAAACCGTGCATGGCAATGATAGAGGAACTGTTGCAACAATATGGCACGAGTATCGTGCTGTGTACGGCGACACAACCGGCATTACAGCAGTTTCTGCCTGAAAAGTATGTTGCCCGGGAATTATGCCCACGGAGAGAGGAACAATTTCGATTTTTTGAAAGGGTAACCTATCAGAATATTGATACCATCACGGAAGAGGAAATGGCGGAGAAACTACAGCAGGAGTGGCATGCACTGTGTATCGTGAACACGCGAAAAAGAGCACAGCGGCTTTACGAACGGCTGCAGGGAGAGGGCGTTTATCATTTATCAACCACCATGTATCCGGCGCATAGAAGACGAGTGCTTGCGGAGATTAGAGAACGTTTGGATGACAAAAAAGGAAAAAAATGTATCGTCATTTCGACCAGTCTCGTGGAAGCCGGAGTGGATCTGGATTTTACTTCGGTATATCGGGAACTAGCCGGTGTGGATTCCATTATTCAGGCAGCAGGACGTTGTAATCGAAATGATAAAAGAGGAAAGGAAGAGAGCATTGTCCGCATCTTCCAGTGGGAAGACAAGGAAAGGGTATCCGGACAGCGGCAGCAGATCGACACGACGAAAAATCTGCTGGCGGAGGGCAGAGATATTACTGCACTGGATAATATCACAGAATATTTTCGGAGACTATATCGCATCAAGGGCGAAAGCCTGGATATAAAGAAAATATTGGACAAGTTCAAGGACGGAAATTATCAATTTGCAACAGTAGCCGGAGAATTTAATCTGATTGAGGAAAATACAGTTACGGTATATATCAACAGAGAACCGGAAGCGGAGGCTCTTTTGCAGGAAATTCGGCAGCAGGGACTGACAAAGAGCCGTATGCGAAAAGCAGGGCAATATTGTGTAAGTGTTCGGAAAAAAGGGGAATATGAGAAACGGAATATGTTGTTTGAAGAAATGCGTGATGCGGGGATGGTAGAAGCGGTAGACCCGGATGCGCAGGATTTTTATGTGCTGACGCAGGAGGAACAATACCGGGAAGACACCGGATTGAAACTGGAAGTGGAATTGGGCGGAATGATGATGGTTTAATATTGCAGGAAATGGAAGTGGCGGTACACGATGGAAAAGTGTACCGCTACTCTTGTAAGTTAATGAAAATTACAATTATTTCAATCCACAGGATATACCTGACATTGAAAGTATAACATATAATTCAAAAAAATCTAATAGTTTTAGCGATAATTTCAATTGAAATTATCATTACGAATAAAAATAAGCATTGCAAATATATTAGACTTGTAGTATAGTGAATTTGTCAGATAAATACAGATAAACTAAAATATTGTCATATCATATCTGCGAAAAGACAGTATTTTACAAAGGGGGTATTATTGTCAGACAGAAAATAGTACTACAAAGGAACAGTAAACGGGAACAGCGCTTTAATTGTGGAAAGAAGGTGGAATAAATGGGAGTCGGAGTAAAAGTAAATGTATGGGGAGACTATGCATTGTTTTCGAGACCCGAACTCAAAGTTGAACGCTACAGCTATGACATCATCACGCCCTCAGCGGCACGCGGTATTTTGGAAGCCATTTACTGGCATCCGGGAATGCGGTGGATCATCGACAAAATCTATGTCAAAAACCCTATCCAATTTACAAGTGTACGACGAAATGAAGTAAAAAGCAAGATCCTGGCAAGCAATGTATTGCAGGCATACAACGGTGCAGACAAAACATTGTATATTAGTACGAAGGAGGACATTGTACAGAGAGCATCACAGCTGCTCTGCAATGTAAGCTACACCATCGAAGCTCATTTTGAAATGACAGAGAAAGCCAACGCTTCTGATAATCCCGGAAAATTTAAGGACATTATCATGAGACGGCTGCGTAAAGGAGAATTTTATTATATGCCATACTTCGGTTGTAGAGAATTCTCGGCGCATTTTGCTCTCTGCGAGGAAGAAGAAATTCATACCGCCTATGATGTAGTAGAAGAAAAAGATCTTGGCATCATGCTGTTTGACATGGATTACAGTGATCCGGAAAATATCCAGCCTATGTTTTTCCGGGCAATAATGCGTCACGGCGTGGTGGATCTGAGAGATTGCGAGGTGCTGCGATGATACTACAGGCACTGGTAAAATACTATGAAAATCTGGCAGAACAGGGGAAAGTATCCAGGTTGGGATGGTGCCATGCGAAAGTGTCCTATGAAATCAATTTGTCTTCGGAGGGGGATATCATAGGTATTACTTCCCGAAAAATAGCGGATATGCGTGGTAAGAAAGTAGTCTGGGTACCGGCAAATCTCGTCGTGCCGGAGATGGTGACCAGATCTTCCGGTGTGGCAGCTAATTTTCTGTGCGACAATTCCAAGTATATGCTGGGTATTGACGCAGATGGAACGAACTCACGTGTAGTGGATTGCTTCCAGGCGACGAAAGAAAAGCATGGACAGATTCTGCAATCTGCACAGGGAAAAACAGCCCGGGCAATTTTAGCCTATTTTGAAAAATGGGATCCGCAGAAAGCATCAGAACATCCTGTGATTCGGGAAAACTGGGAAGAATTGACAGAAGGCGGCAATCTTATTTTCTCTGTGGAAGGGCAGGAAGCACAGGAAGATCCGGAGATTCGAGACTGTTGGGAAAACTATCGGGCGCGGAATGGTGGAGAAGATAACGGCATTTGCCTGGTTACCGGTAAAAAAGCCGAGATATCACGAATCCATAAAGCAATCAAAGGGGTACCCGGGGCACAGTCCAGCGGAGCGGCGCTGGTATCATTCAATGCACTGTCATTTGAGTCTTATGGAAAGGAACAGAGTTATAATGCGCCGGTGGGAAAATATGCGGAATTTGCATATACCACGGCACTGAATTATCTGCTGTCCCAGCGGGATTACACCTTTTCCCTGGGGGATTCCATGATCGTGTACTGGGCAGAAAGCGGTAAAGAGCAGTATCAGAAGTGTTTTCTGAATATGTTTAAACCCACGAAAGATAATCAGAAAAAACTGAAGGACATTTTCGATAGCCTGAAAGAAGGCACCAGGGTTTACTTAGAAGATGCGGAGATGGATCCGAAACAGAATTTTTACATACTGGCGCTGGCACCAAATGCAGCACGATTGTCGGTCCGTTTTTTCTATGTAAATTCGTTTGGGAAAATCATACAGAATATAGCAGACCATTATGAGCGGCTCAAGATTGTAAAACCGGCATGGGAAGAACAGGATTATCTGGGGATTCGTGACATGCTGAATGAAACCGTGAATCAGAAATCAAAAGATAAGACACCGGTTCCGAACATGGCAGCCCTTGTATTGCAGGCGATTCTGTCGGGCGGACGATATCCGGCAAGTCTGTATACCTACACACTGATCCGCATTCGGGCAGAGTGCGGTAACGTGAACTGGAAACGTGCTGCTATCATCAAAGCATTTTTGATCAAAAATTATAATTGTATGAAAGGAGAAAATCTCATGGGATTGAACGAAGACCGCAATGATATAGCCTATGTATTGGGAAGATTGTTTTCCGTATTGGAAAGCATACAAAAAGAAGCAAACCCGACAATCACTACGACAATTCATGACCGCTACTTTAATTCCGCATGTGCTACGCCGGCAGTTATTTTCCCGGTGTTGCTCAAACTGAAAAACAGCCATATGAAAAAGTTGGAACGGGATAAAGGCGGAGCGAAAGTCTATTACGAAAAAGAAGTTGGGAAAATTATGGGCAAATTTGACGATTTCCCGAAACGCTTATCCCTGGAACAGCAGGGGCAGTTTGCACTTGGCTACTATCATCAACAGCAGGAAAAATATAAAAAAGGGGAGGACAAATAAATGAGTGAAGCTATTAAAAACAGATATGAGTTCGTAGTATTATTTGATGTGGAGAACGGTAATCCCAATGGAGATCCTGATGCGGGCAATATGCCAAGAGTCGATCCAGAGAGCGGACTGGGCTTGGTAACGGATGTCTGCCTGAAACGTAAGATCCGCAATTATGTCGAGACCGTAAAAGAGGATGCTCAGGGATATAAGATTTACATCAAAGAAGATGTACCCTTAAATCGCAGTGACAGAGAAGCCTGTGCGGATATGGGAATCACCGAAACGGATGATAAAAAGGTGACAGAGGAACTTAAAAAGTTAAAGAAAAATGATCCCGGTGTAGATCTTAAATTGAAGGATTATATGTGCCGGAATTTCTATGATATCCGTACGTTTGGTGCCGTAATGACTACTTTTGTAAAAGCATCGTTGAACTGCGGTCAGGTGAGAGGACCCGTGCAGATTGGATTTGCCAGAAGTATCGATCCGATCATCAGCCAAGAAGTAACTATCACCAGAGTTGCCATCACCACAGAAAAGGACGCGGAAAACAAGAATACGGAAATGGGTAGAAAGACCATCGTTCCTTATGGACTGTACCGGGCAGAAGGCTATATTTCCGCAAATCTGGCGCGGAAAGTAACCGGATTTTCCGAAGACGATTTGGAATTGCTATGGGAAGCAATTCTTAACATGTTCGAGGTAGACCATTCTGCAGCGAGAGGCAATATGGCAGTGCGGGAACTGATTGTATTCAAGCATAGCAAAGAACTGGGAGACTGCCCGGCTTATAAATTGTTCGATGCCGTAGAAGTAAAGAGAAACGAGGGCGTGGAATATCCCAGAAAATATCAGGACTATACGGTTACCGTTCACGAGGAACAGATTCCTGATTCCGTGGAAGTAAGAAGGATGAATTAATGGAATATGCAGAAGATGATTATCTCATGATATCAGGGATCCAGCATTTCAGATTCTGCAAAAGACAGTGGGCGCTGATCCATATAGAGCAACAGTGGGCTGAAAATGAACATACGGTAATCGGTGAATTAATGCATAAGAAAGCACATGATCCATATCTTACCGAAAAAAGAAGAGACACAATCATAGCGAGAGCATTACCCGTGGCGTCCAGAGAAATGGGCGTCACGGGTGAGTGTGATGTGGTGGAATTTCACAGATGTGAGGATGGAATCCGTCTGCATGGGCACAGGGGCAATTTTTCGGTATATCCGATCGAATACAAAAAGGGAAAACCGAAGATCACAGAGGAAGACAAATTACAATTAGCTGCGCAGGCAATGTGCCTGGAAGAAATGTTTTCCACACAGATTCCGGAAGGTGCACTGTTTTACGGAGAGACAAAACGGAGGGAAATCGTGGAGATCACGGAAGAACTTCGCAGCAAAGTGCGTGAGATGTTTCAAGAAATGCATCAATATTATGAACGGCGGTATACACCGAAAGTAAAGATGGGAAAGCACTGTACTTCCTGCTCTTTAAAGGAGATTTGCATGCCAAGACTTGCAAAAACCGGTTCTGTGAAAAACTATATGGATCAGGTACTTATGGAGGAAAACGTATGAAAAAATTATTGAATACGTTATATGTTACTTCCGAAAACAGTTATCTTGCTCTGGATGGTGAAAATATTGTAATTTATGATGACAAGAAAGAATTGGGCAGAGTTCCGCTGCATAATCTTGAGGGAATTGTATCATTCGGATATCGGGGAACCAGCCCGGCACTTATGGGTGCCTGTGCAGAACGAAATATTTCTCTGTGTTACATGACTCCCCAGGGAAAATTCCTGGCACGGGTCACCGGGAAAGTGCGGGGTAACGTGATTCTGCGGGAACAACAGTATGCCAGCAGCAAAGATGAACAGGTGGGATTGGAGATTGCTCAAAATTGTATCCTTGGAAAAGTACATAATGCCAGGTGGGTTCTGGAGCGGGCAGTCAGAGATCATAGTATGCAGATTGATGCAGAGCGGGTAAAAAAGGCATCTGAAATGCTGAAAAATTCTCTGATGTTGATTCAGAATAGCACATCCAGGGACGAACTCAGGGGATATGAAGGAGAGGCAGCCAGTATTTATTTTAGCGTGTTTGACGAATTGATTCTGCAGCAGAAAAAAGATTTTACATTTCAGGGCAGGAATAAGAGACCGCCTCTCGACAAAATGAATGCGATGCTGTCTTTTGTGTATACGTTGCTGACGAATACGGAGGCATCTGCACTGGAGTGTGTAGGACTGGATCCCTGTGTTGGATATCTACATACAGAACGCCCGGGCAGAGTATCTTTGGCATTGGACATGATGGAGGAACTGCGATCCGTGCTGGCAGATCGCTTTGTGTTGTCGTTGGTAAATAAACGGATGATCACAGCCAAGAATTTTACCCAAAAGGAAAACGGTGCGGTTCTCCTGGATGATGATGGACGAAGACTGATACTGACGGAGTGGCAGAATCGAAAAAAAGAAACCATAACACATCCCTATTTGCAGGAAAAGTTGGAATGGGGCATGGTACCCTATGTGCAGGCAATGCTGTTGGCGCGGTATCTACGTGGGGATCTGGACGGTTATCCTGCATTCCTGTGGAAGTGAGGTGCGATATGTTAGTATTGATCACATACGATGTCAACACAGAAAATGCGACCGGAAAAGCGAGATTACGCAAAGTGGCAAAACAATGCGTTAATTATGGCAGAAGAGTTCAGAATTCTGTGTTTGAATGTATTTTGGATAATGCTCAGAGCATTGCATTGAAGGCAACACTTGAGGATATTATTGATACAGAAAAGGACAGTCTTCGATTCTACTATCTGGGTAATAAATATCAGACCAAGATTGAACATATCGGGGTAGACAGAGGAATCGCCCCGGATCAGACACTGATTTTGTAACTGATGCGAAAGCCAAGCATACATAAAATGCCTGGGGGATTCGCACCTTATAAATTATGCGATTTATTGAAATAACATACAAAGATATTTTTAATTAAAATAATTTGTTGTTAAGATTAAATATTTTAGACAATTTTTGCTGAGAGAAAAGAGAACTTTTTGGCGAAAATTGCTGTCGCTCCCCTCGTGGGAGCGTGGATTGAAATATCATCGGGGAAGTAAAGGGGACAGAAGCTATGTGTCGCTCCCCTCGTGGGAGCGTGGATTGAAATTATATTCTCTGCCGCTTTAGAAAAAGTAGACACAGTCGCTCCCCTCGTGGGAGCGTGGATTGAAATATAAAGCCCGGGAGCTACTACGATCTTGTTACGCGTCGCTCCCCTCGTGGGAGCGTGGATTGAAATTTCCTCTTCGTCTGTTTCCGGCGTATGCCCCACCGTCGCTCCCCTCGTGGGAGCGTGGATTGAAATCAGAATGTCCGGTGAAAGGTCCGCGGCGCCTTCAGTCGCTCCCCTCGTGGGAGCGTGGATTGAAATGTCATAATGGCGTCTACGCTGTCGATCGCGCCGTTGTCGCTCCCCTCGTGGGAGCGTGGATTGAAATTTGTCGGTTCCGGTCTGTCGGCTCCGGTGGTCTTGGTCGCTCCCCTCGTGGGAGCGTGGATTGAAATAATTTTGATGACAAGTGTTGCGTGGGTGTGTACCTGTCGCTCCCCTCGTGGGAGCGTGGATTGAAATATACCACGGGAAAAACGCTCTACAAGTCGATACGTCGCTCCCCTCGTGGGAGCGTGGATTGAAATCGGTCGTTTTGGTTGGGTAAAATCCGGAGAAAAGTCGCTCCCCTCGTGGGAGCGTGGATTGAAATACCAGCTCCAGGAGCAAAGGAGAGCAGAACGAAGTCGCTCCCCTCGTGGGAGCGTGGATTGAAATGTCTAACCATTCAGCCATAAGCTGGATGATGTCATGTCGCTCCCCTCGTGGGAGCGTGGATTGAAATAGATTCCCACTGGTGGAACTGTTGGGGAAATTTCGTCGCTCCCCTCGTGGGAGCGTGGATTGAAATTGCATTGCAAAGAGGGTTCGACACCCAGTCTATCAGTCGCTCCCCTCGTGGGAGCGTGGATTGAAATACCGTCCTCATGTGTTACGTGCTCAATGTATGTCTGTCGCTCCCCTCGTGGGAGCGTGGATTGAAATACACCCCCCGACTTACAATATAACGGTAATGCGGTCGCTCCCCTCGTGGGAGCGTGGATTGAAATTTTTCGCTAGATTTAATCAATACAGGCGTTTTCTGTCGCTCCCCTCGTGGGAGCGTGGATTGAAATATTACCTCCCGTAGTCTTATATGAGAGGGCAGAGTCGCTCCCCTCGTGGGAGCGTGGATTGAAATGTGATGAGCACTGGTGGACAGTATAGAGCGTAA
>UMAW01048812.1_pt1 | contig 12981 bp, 9 predicted proteins | sample 1963801 | NCBI WGS metagenome assembly UMAW01 (sample SAMEA4835925, study PRJEB28245) | human gut metagenome | biome: gut microbiome; material: fecal sample | place: Denmark | collected 2008 | reverse complement strand
CCAGATCAGTATTCGAATATTTTGTGGGTTATAAATTAGGACTTACAGCAACACCTAAAGACTACCTTAAAAAAGCGAATGAGGGGGAACAACGAGAGTACGAAAGACGTTTGTTGCTTGATACATATCGGACCTTTGGGTGTGAAAGCGGAGAGCCGACGTTTCGTTATTCGCTGCTAGATGGAGTTCGCGACAATTTCCTCGTAAATCCCACTGTAATTGATGCTCGTACGGAAATAACCACACAACTGCTGTCGGATGAAGGTTATTCTGCGGTGGATATAACTGATGATGGAGAAGATGCAGAAGAAGTATTCAGAGGCCGAGATTTCGAAAAACGTTTTTTCTCAGACAGTACCAACCGAGTGTTCTGCGAGACATTCATGAATAATGCGATGCACGATCCTATTACAAATGAGATAGGGAAAACCATTGTGTTTGCAGTTAGTCAGAATCATGCAGCCAAACTTACTCAGATTCTGAATGAAATTGCTCATCGGATGTATCCTGGGCTATATAATTCGGACTTTGCTGTACAAGTTACTTCTTTGATACCTGATGCTAAAAGCATGACTATTGATTTCAGGAATAATAAGCTTAATGGGTACAGCCGCGCAAGTGACATATATCGCACTAGCAAAACTCGAGTCTGTGTTACTGTAGGAATGATGACCACAGGCTATGATTGTTCCGACGTTTTGAACTTATGTCTTATGCGGCCTATTTTCTCCCCGACTGATTTTGTACAGATTAAGGGGCGAGGTACGCGTAAATTCAATTTTTCCCAATGTATTGTTGGAGACAAGGAGTTGAAAGCCCAATATGCCAAATGTGAAAAAACTCATTTTAAACTTTTCGACTTTTTTGCCAATTGCGAGTATTTTGAGGAGAAATTTAACTATGATGAAGTCCTAAAACTTCCTCAGATCTCTCATGTAACAGATTCTCCTGACTTCATTCCAAACCCTGGATTAGATAAATATGAACATACGGGGACAGATTCTGTTTCACTTCTGACCGAGACAAAAATCGGATTAGAGGGAATGCGAATTGATCGGATGTTTTTCAAAAAATTTGAGGAGAATATCAAGGATGATGAATTTGTTAAATCAGCCGTAGATGCTCGGAACTGGGAAGCAGCAGAAAATTATGTGCGCAAAGAGAAGTTCGATAAACCAGATGATTATATTAACTTGGAGAAGATAAAACGAAGCCTGAGTATCGATCGTCGAATTTCGGTTCGTGAGGTTCTTGAATATATTTTTGGCTTGATTCCTAAAATCAAGATGAAAGATGAAATATTGGAAGATGAGTTTGAGAGATTTATCGATGACAACAAGAGCCGTTTTGCCGAAGATGTAGATATCGCTGCCATGCGCTACTATTTTAAGGCTTATATCTGCGATTCCAAGGTACGAGAAGCCATAGATAAGAAACAATATGGAGAACTCAATGTGCTTTCTTCATTTACGATGGCCGATTTTAAAGCCGTACCCAACGGTTGGAAACAGTGGATTCCGGAATACATCAAGAATTATGTTTCTATGAACCGATTTATGTAATGAATAATTAAAATTGAGAAATATCATATGTTGGATGCAGTAACAAAACGTCGTATTGACGATGCCAGAGATATATTGGTTGGAAAGATTCCCGACCCCAAAAGCCAAGTCGAGCAAATCACAATCGCCCTGATTTATAAATTTATGGACGATATGGATGCCGAAAGCGAGGAGCTGGGCGGCGAGGCCAAGTTTTTTTCGGGTGAATATCAAAAATATAGTTGGCGGAGGGTTTTCAATAAAACCCGAGGCGGTCAAGAAATTCTACTCGACTACCGGGAAGCATTGCAAAAATTGAGTGAGAACCCTACTCTCCCTCAGATTTTTCACACTATTTTCCGCCAAGCCTATTTACCTTATAATGATCCGGAGACACTGAAAAGTTTTTTGAAAATCATTGATCAATTTGAATACGATCATAGTGAAAGATTGGGAGACGCTTTCGAGTATTTGCTAAGTGTACTTGGCAGTCAAGGTGATGCCGGACAATTCCGCACTCCGCGGCATATCATCGATTTTATGGTCGATATTGTTGAGCCTAAAATCGGCGAGACCATTCTCGATCCAGCCTGTGGTACTGCCGGGTTCTTAATTTCGGCTTATAAATATATTTTGCGGCATAATTCGAGCGAAGGAAAAAGTAACGGTGATTTGCTTACTCCGGATCAACGTAAGCAATTGGCTCAAAATATATGTGGTTATGACATTTCTCCTGATATGGTGCGTCTGTCATTAGTTAATATGTATTTACATCGTATTACGGAACCACGCATTACCGAATATGATACACTGACCAGCGATGCAAAATGGAATGAGTATTTTGATGTCATTCTTGCCAATCCACCCTTTATGTCTCCTAAAGGTGGTATAAAACCTCATGCTCGTTTTTCAATCCAAAGCAAACGAAGTGAGGCGTTGTTTGTAGATTATATTATTGAGCATCTTACCAAAACAGGCCGGGGGGCGGTAATTGTGCCCGAGGGGGTGATATTCAAAACCGACTCCGCTTTTGTCAAATTGCGCAAGATGCTCATTAACGACAATTACCTCTATGGAGTCATTTCCTTACCGCAGGGTGTATTCAATCCTTACAGTGGTGTAAAGACATCTATTCTGCTATTCGATAAAGTTATAGCCAAACTTACCGATAAAATCCTTTTTGCAAAGGTCGAAAATGACGGCTTTTCATTAGGTGCACAACGACGCCCTATTGAAGGAAGTCAGCTCGAAAGTATTGCGTCTGCCATCAAAGACATCAGAATTAAAATACACCGAAACGAGGAATGTGCAAGTGATACAATCGTTTCGTTGATAGAAAAAGTGAAAATAGCAGAGCATCCAGAATATATTTTAAACAGTGAACAATACCTCTCTCAATTATCGAACAAAACTCAATATGATGTTGTAGAGTTGAGTACAATTTGTGAAATGCAAAGAGGTGTGGTGTATAATAAAGAGGATGAAGTCGAAGACAATGGGTATGAAATTCTTAGGGCAAATAATATAAGTTTAAACAATCAACTTGATTTGTCGGATATTAAAATGATATCCAAGGAGGTTCATATATCTCCGACACAGCAATTGCATAAAGACGATATCTTATTATGCGTTGCTTCAGGAAGTGCAGTTCATATTGGCAAAGTTGCCTATATCGTAAATGATACTCAATATTATTTTGGAGGGTTCATGGCTGCAATTCGATGCGATGAGAATCAAGTTCTTCCTAAATATTTATATTATCTATTAGCTGATACACGATTTAAAGAGTATCTTAACGCCGCTATAGCTGGTGCCAATATTAAAAATATAAATAAGAAAATTTTAGGTAATTTCAAAATACCTCTTCCCTCGACTATCACCGAGCAACAAGCAATTGTAGCAGAATTAGATAGTTATCAAAAAATTTTAGATGCCGCAAGAATCATTGTAGACAATTATAAACCGCAGATAGATATTGATCCTAATTGGCCGATGGCGGCTTTAGGTGATATTTGTGATATCAGATCGGGAGGTACTCCATCACGAGATAATCCAGATTATTGGAATGGCAATATTCCGTGGGTTGGATCAGGTGTCTGCAAAGATAAGCCCATATCAGCTGCTGATGAATATATAACAGAACAAGGCTTCAATAATTCAAATGCGAAATTATTTAAAGTCGGTACAACTCTTATTGCACTTGTAGGCGCCACGATTGGAAAAACGGCATATTTGGAATTTGAAACAACAACCAACCAAAATATTGCAGGATTGTACCCTAAAGATGAAAATGTGGTATTAACTAAGTTTTTGTTTTATGCTGCTCAATTATTATATTCTGAATTTATCAAACTTGGAGACGGTAAATTCAGAATGGCAAATTTGTCCTTTGTCAAAGGACTCAAGATTGTGCTTCCAAACCCTGATATACAAAAAGAAATTGTGGAACAACTTGACCGTGAGCAGAAATATGTTGATAGTGTAAAAGGATTAATCAATGTATTTACGGAAAAGATGAATCAACGCATTGCAAGAATCTGGAACGAATAACAATTATGGCAAAGAAGAAATCTAAACAGAGTACAGCAAGCCCTCAGGGAACAGATAAATCCAATTTAGGAAGTCAACCTCAGTCAATACCTGTCAATTTTCCACCCGAGCAGAATGATGCAGAAGGGGGGTTTGAGAAATTTGTAAATCGGCATCATTCTTTGTGCTTTTGTATTGTGATGGCTATTATTATTGTTACATATGGAGTCTTTCTTGGAATCGCAAATTCAAACCTAAAGGGATCTCAAGAAAGAATTGTAAATAGTTATGACCAGATTCAAAAGCAATCGGCAAACAATATCCATGCTTTTATCGAACAATCAGCAGCTCATCGGAAGGAATTACAGTCCTGCCTGGATAAACAAATGATGTGCTTGAGTAATGCATGTTACTCAAAAGATTCATTATCTGCAGAAAAGATATTTACAAAGTTATATGCTGATATAGAATATCTGCGAGAACAGAATGAATGTATAACAAGAATCGCTTCTGACACACTTTCTCTACAATATAGAGATATGATATCTTCTGTCATGTCGGAGAAAATGCTGGAATTGCATCTAAACAAGATTGAGCATGAGTATACCAACATTACAGTGTGGGCTTCAGTTCTGACAATTATATTCCTTGTGTTCAGCTTCTTTTCTCTATTTAAGATTGAACAGTCCAGAAAGGAAATTGAAGACCTAAGAAAAAAAGGAAAAGAAGATATAGACGGAACCATTACTAATGCGACAAACATTTTTAATGGATTAAGAGATCAAACTAACAGCACAATAGATTCCTACAAGGAAACTATTGAAAATATTATAACAGAATATCAGAGTAAGTTGGATGCAATTAACAAGAAGAAGGAAGGTGATGAATAGATTATATTATAGCAATAGCGCATTAAATTCTTTGAATCTAGCCAGAACTTATAAAAATGAGTTAATGAGGCTAGACAGAAATTTATCGGCTCTCCAAGCGGAAATCTTTGTGCTGAAATTAAAGAATGAATTAAATTTAAAATTACAACTTGCGCAATATGAAGAGCAAAATATAAACAATCAACGTAAAGCAAAGATAGGTGCTATTGCAAATGAGATTTATTTAGCAACAACTAATGCAGTCAATGCATTAAAGATTAGCATCGCTAGTAAAAATAATGCAATGGTAATGCTTGATGATAATCTTATCCAGAATATTGCTAGTTTTATAAATGAGTATTATAAATCCAGCGAAATAAAAGAGCAGATTAGAAACAAACTAATATTCTCAAGCATATCATGGGAATTAAACCAGATTTCCATGTCTTTATACCTGCCCGGATTATCAAATCTTAGAGTAGCATTAATGTAGAAGAAATGGAAGAAGCCCCTAGAATATTTTCATATCTACCTCTCCATTATAAAAGTGCTGAGGAGACAGAATATGTCCATTATCTTTGGAAAGCATTTGAGAATAACTATCAAAACGAACAATATCAGTTCGCCTTTATGGGTTATCACATGCTTTTCATGTGTTTTGTCTATTTCACTATATGGAAGATCAAAAGCATCCACCCAAAAGATTTTGAGAAGATTTCATACGGCTTTGAAGATTGTCTTAATACGGCAACCTCTCCTTTCGGTTTTTCCAAGGAACAGGAAAGTCGGATAATGCGGATTTTTAAGTTTTGGGGATTAAATGAACGAATAGGAGAATATAAAAAACTTGTCAAAGAACGGAATAATATTGCTCACTCAAACGGGAATATTTATTATAAAGAGCAAGATTCAGTTGATGTGAGAATATCAGATGTTTTGAGATTCGCAGAAGAAATACATCAAAAAACGAAGTCCTCTATAGAACAAGCTTATAAAGTTTTTTTAATTGGAAATTATTCTGTTGAAGAAAGTTCCTATTCTTCTGTAGAAGAAATGGTTTCCGAAGAATTTATACGCAAACATTATATTTCAGAGAAGGATATGCAAATCTGTTGTAGTCTCAATGAATTTGATATTCAACATGATGACATGGAGGAAATATTAAAAACACATAACGATATACGGACACTTTATCTACAGGAATAATCATGGGCAAAACAGTAACTACATATCTAATTGATGGAGATCCTAAGGGGACTCAATATGCGTTTATTAGCAATAAGATTTGCCAGATGTTTGTAATTCCGCGCTCTAATCTGGCCTATCTGAATGAACAAGAGAAACTGCACAAGCCGGCCTTTTATATTTTAATCGGAGAAGATGAAGCGACGAAGCCGCAAGCTTACATCGGAGAGACTGAAAACTTTAAGGAACGGGTAAAAGATCACGACAGCAAGAAGGCATTCTGGCAGAAAGCTTTGGTCTTTGTCTCGAAAGACGAGGACATGACCAAGGCCGATGTGCAATATCTGGAATATCGAGCGATCACCGAAGCCAAGCAGTCGAACTCGTTCGTGTTGAATGAAAACAAACAGTTACCTAAAGCTCCCAACCTACCCGAACATCAGAGGGATGCAATGGATGAGTTTTTTGAAGACATCAAGTTCTTGGCATCGTTTATCGGCTGTGGTATCTTCGAAATATCACAGCCCAAGGAGGAGCATCTGTTTTATACAAAAGCTCGCGGCTGTAACGCAAAAGGATTTTATAATTCCGCAGGATTTACCGTATTAAAAGGCAGTATCATCGCCAATAATTATGTCCCTTCTTTTACATGGAAAGTAAAGTGGGAAAATATGGTCAAGGAGTATGCAACTTTGCATGACGGCGTACGGACGATGGACTCAGACAAGACCTTTTCAAGTCCCAGCACAGCAGCTGATTTCTGTACGGGTAGACCTTCCAACGGATGGACCGAATGGAAAGATAAAGACGGAAATACACTGGATTCGGTATATAGAAAACAGCTGGAATAAAAATCAGCAAATGACCATAATTACAATAATGATAGCCAGCACTAATAAAATGTATACTTCATATCCAATTAGTAACAAACAGGCAGACATAAACTCTAGAGACAAGATATGACGCACAGTATGCCATATTTAAGGACAAAAAAAGTATAGCTGTAAATTTATGGAATTCGGATTAAGAACAATTTTAGACGAAAGAATCAACGAAAGCAATCTAAAAGCTTATTGTGTTCGGTTTGACTTCGGATTATGCCAAATCGAAGCTTTTGCCGAAATATTGCTAGATGCGTTAGTTGACTATGCATATGGATTTCATACTGGCATTTTAGAACAATATGACAGAAGAGTACTTAAAGAGGCAGCTAAGTCCTTATATAAGATTCAAGGGTTTGTTGATGCTCAAAAATTATACTTAGAAAATGATTCTGTTCTTGAAATATCTGAAGATGAAAAAAGTGAAGAACAGAAAAAATATGAAGAACAAATTCAAAAAAAAGGAGAATTTGGAGAGCTCCTGCTTCACACTTATTTAAGAGATTATTTCCATACTGTGCCTCTTTTATCAAAAATATTTTTAAAAGACACAGATGGGTTTACAGTTCACGGTTTCGATGCAATACACATAGGGAAAGACTTAACCGATGAGTCGAAAGATTCTCTTTATTTGGGCGAGTCAAAAATCTATTTTCGTTCTTCGGGAAACAGTGGCGCAAGTGGGGTAAAAGATTTAGCAAAAGATATTGAATGTCATTTTAAAAAAGATTTTTTATATAGGGAATTTGCATTAGTTGCTAAGAAGCAACATAATTTCCTTCCTTTATCAGATTATTCTGATAAGAACACAATCTCTCAGTATGAAGCATTCCTAATGTATAAAGACCAATGGATTGAGAAATTAAGAAATGTTAGTCAGATGAAAATGAGTCTAAGTACGTTACTTGATTCTGTAACAATCCCTTTATTATGCACATACGAATCTGACCTATTTAAACATTTTTCAACCATAGATGAGGATGAATTCAAAGACGAATATGAAAAGGAGGTACAATCACTTCAAAAAGTGTTCAATAATCAAATAGGACAGATAAAGAAGGAATGTGGAGAACCTATCAGAACAGATTTGAATATAATTCTTATTCTCCTTCCGATCCCTTCAAAAAAAGAATTAGTAACACTCCTCCACAAGAAAATCTGGGCACAACAAAATGCATAATATAGACGAATATATCAAGTATTTAGAAGAATCAAGCATCATTGACTTCTCAATTTGTTTCGAAATGGCGGAAATGTGTTCTGCTAAAATCGATTCAGATCCTGCTTTCAGCAGACGATTGTGTATTAATGTATTGAATAATTGGGCAAAAATTCCAGAAGGATGTAGAATAATTTGGAATAGCATAATTGAATCACTAGGATTTTATCCTTACATACAGAAAGAACAGATTAAACTAGATAGTCTTTCTGAAGAAATGCGTTATGGCATGTCTGAATCACATTTTCTATCAGGCAAATTCCACCATGATGAACAACGAAGAATTATCAGTAAAATCTTTGAAGGTAAGAATATAATTGTTAGTGCCCCAACTAGTTTCGGAAAAAGTCTCTTGATAGAAGAAATCGTTGCAAGCCTTAAATATAAAAATGTAGTTATTATTCAACCTACTTTAGCTCTTCTTGACGAAACCAGAAAAAAATTATCAAAATATTCAGGAAAGTATAAGATTATCATCCGAACCACACAAGAACCATCAAAAACAAAAAGCAATATTTTCTTGTTCACAGCAGAACGTGTATGTGAATATCTATATTTTGAGAATGTTGACTTCCTCATTATTGATGAATTTTATAAATTAAGCGGTGGCAGAGATGATGAGCGATCATCAGCACTTAATAATGCATTCTATAAATTATTAAAATTACATAATCCTCAATTCTACTTACTCGGACCAAATATTGATAAGATATCTGATGGCTTTGCTAGAAAATACAATGCTATATTCTATAAAAGCAATTATTCTTTAGTCGATTCGAATGTGGTTGACATATACAATTCAATCTCAGACGAATCGAGTAAAAATCGCGAGAAAAAACTGTTTGAATTGCTTATCTCCTTATCAAAAGAACAAACCATTATATATTGCTCATCACCTGATCGAGTAAGATCCTTATCTAAAAAATTCTATAATTATATTCGTGAGAACGAAAAGAGCGCGAGTGTGATCAATTTGCCAATAATTGAATGGATTACCGAAAATTTATCTTCGAAATGGTCTATAAACAACATTTTAAAATGCGGAATAGGTATTCATGATGCAGCGTTGCCAAAGCACATCACAACTTCTATTATAGATTATTTCAATAGCAATAAATTAAAATACTTGTTTTGCACATCAACCATCATCGAAGGTGTAAATACAAGTGCCAAGAATGTAATATACTATGATGCAAAAAAAGGGCACGATATCCCTATCGATTATTTCGATTATTCTAATATAAAAGGCAGAGCAGGACGTATGATGGTGCACTACATTGGAAATATCTATAATTTTAATGTACCACCAGAAAAAGTAGAAATTAATGTTGACATACCATTCTTTCAGCAAAATCCAATAAAAGATGAAGTTTTAATACAATTAGATGAAAATGATGTTAACAATAAACAATCTAATCAGTACCTTGAGATTAAAACTATTTCTGACAAAGAAAAAGAGGTTATTAGAAGGAATGGTTTAAGTGTCAAAGGGCAATTGCATATTTTAAACCAACTAAGAAGTGATATTCATAGTAAGGCCAATTTTATATGTTGGAATGGCACAAAACCTAAAAAGGTATATCTTGATTATATCTTAAAGTTGGCATGGGATAACCTTCTGTCAGAATCTGAGTCAAAGACTATTACTTTCAATCAATTGTCTTACTTGACCCATGCGTATGGAGTATGGGAAACGCCTATAAAAAAATTAATTGAAGATAATGTCAAATACAAAATAAATAAGTATAAAGAAAGTCATCCAAACGATGAAATAGCAGAACAAACATTAATCGGATACGAAGATCAATCTATAAAATTAATATTACAAGTTGTACGCCATTGGTTCGAATATAAAGTTCCCAAATTTTTATCAACAATTAATTCACTTCAAGAGATTGTATGCAATGAAATTGGCATACAACCTGGTGACTATTCTCAATTTGCAAGTATTATTGAGAATGGCTTTATTCCGATCCATTTAACACTACTAGCAGAATATGGTATTCCTCACTCTGCAATTAGAAAAATTTCCAAATTTATACCTGCAGCTATTGACGATGAAAATTTGATATTGTATATCAAAGATCATAAACTACATTTAATTAAATCTTTAATTAAGTATGAACAAGATAAGCTGAGCAATTTATTTACCTAATTTATATTTTATTGTTGGACTAGTTTTATATCTGATTCCAGATTATCCAGAATAGCTTGTTGCCGTTCTGGATTGGATACTACTTGGAACGAAACGTTGAGTGGGTATTAAGCTCATATATTTATACAATAATTTACTAATTACTCATTATTTATAGGTAATGTTTCATTCAGTGTGCCTGGAGAGTCTTTAGACACACTGAATAAAACATTACCGAAACAGGATTATCTGAATAGAATTAACCCAGTATCCTACAATGATAGTCGCATTAGAGACTGTAAACTAAAGTGTGTCAAGTAAAGGAAAATAAAATTTATTTACAGTCTCTAATTTTCCCCATCAGCGGCAATTGCCGAGTTTTTCTCGGTAATTGAATCTTTGCTTAGTGTACCGGATTCATTTTACAATAACAAGGCAAAGCAATCTGAATAAGATTTGCTCTTATGCAGATTCTTTCCAGATAAACAGTCCCTAATCCATCCATATTTGAGCAAGTTGTACTATATTTGCAGTGCAGTCCCGGTCGTTCCTCTCCCAGCTTTCAGTTACTGGTGATGAATCCGGGTTTTATTTTATGCATACAAGACGCCTTTTTCTTGTTCGAGTATCTGTTTTAGTATATTTTGAAGCCTAATTCATCGTTAAGCCCTGAATATAATTTATCCATCGCTGATTCTAAACCTTTCATCGTCGCATAGTTAAATATCCGGTCAAAATATGTAATATCGTTTATCGCACTTAAAATGCCATCAACAGATTTTGTATAACCGGATATACACTTAGCTCCAGTCTCTGTCTTGAAGTTTTCTAACTCTTTTTCACTTCCCAGCAATGTGCGGCAGCTGCTGAAATGTACAACCGGTCTTTAAAAACGCCATCAGACAGGTGCGCCAAGTCAGATAGGCTCAATACTGCCTCATCCCCTTTTTCTCCTTCCAGAAAGATTGAATGTGTATCCCCATGGAATGAAAGATAGATAATTGAATAATTGTCATATCTTGTCAAATTGAACCGTCTCAAATAATATTTCAGCTCATTTTTTGTAGCTACTCTTCGATAAATGATTTCACATTCGGATGATTTTTCAAGAAACTCCAGTAAAGGTTTAGTGTGTATTGAGCGTCTGTTTCTTTCGATAGTATGCTCCCACTCTGTTTCAAGACAGATAATTCCATTCTTCTGTTTCATTGTATTATTTTGTTTATTTATGCATGTAATTTCATTTTAATTATAGGGAAAGGATGTCCTTGCTCATCATACTCGGTCCGTTCATATTCTTGGAAGCCCAAATGCCGGTAAAAGTTTCTGGCCTTCGGATTCTGTTCGTTTACATCGACATAAGTGCAGCCATAATCTCTTATGGCTATATCCATAAGTCTTTTCCCAAAACCGCAACCAAAATAATCCGGCAAGATGAAAAGCATCTCTACCTTTTTGTCTTCAATACCGATGAACCCTGCAGGGGCATTTTTATAATGCAGGACAACAAGTTCTTCCACTGATTTGAGTGCAAGACATACATCAGGAATCAAATCATGGATATCGGATTTCGTCAGGAAGTGATGGCTTGCCTTTACTGATTCTTTCCAAAGGTTGAGTAAGGACAAAATCAGCTCTTCCATACGGGCATTCTTGCATATCGCTTGTGGCAGAGTCAGATATTTGCGAAAATAGAGCATATCCTTCAGTATTTTTCCGTCCTCTTCTATAGGATGATCATAGTTGATGGTGAAGAAATCCGGTACTGAATGAGAATAACGGAATCCGCATTTCCGATAGAATGATATTGCACGTGTGCTGTCTCCGGTTCCTACTGTCATAAGGCTGAATTTGTCCGCATAATGTCGGCTCAGAAAATCAGTCATTTCTTTGCCATAGCCTTTCCGCTGAAATTCCGGAGCTACGGCTAGACTTTTTATCTCGCATATACCGTTCCCCTCATCAGTAACTATTGCAGAACATATCGCGACGCCATCTTGGGTATACATAACAAACATATCTCCTCTCCCGATATATTTGTCAATCATACTTTCCTGTTCGTCTGCCAATAAAAGAAGCGACAAGAAACGTTCCCTGTCCGATAGTATTTTCTTTATGACTGTCTGCATTTTTGAGAGATAATTTTTACAAAGGTAATGTTAATTCATCTGGTCAGTCGGATAGTTTTACAGGGAAAATCCGCTCTATATCCTGCCATTCTGCAAGTGATACAATCGCCTGATATCGCTCCTTGGTCAGAACTGAATTAGTATCGTCCGAGCATTCGTATTCCCAGGGTAGTTCGTAAACAGCGCCTTCTTCCTGATAGCCCATATAATTGTGATAGGAATCTGGAATCAGCCGTACATAATCCTCTTCGAGCAGGATTCTCAGGAGCTTCTCGGCATCGTATATCAACAGCGGTGCTCCGGCCTTATACAAAGTGGTAGCCACTTCGATAGCCAGTCCGGCATTGGCAGAATAACTGTTGGAGACAACAATTTTCCATCCCTGCTGCCGGTCGTGTGAGGCAAAGATATTCAGATGCGAAAGCCCCAGTTCTCCGTAATGGTCAGTTGCGAACCGCATGAAATCCTCCTGACTGTCAATGTCGTACATTTTC
>UMAW01051248.1_pt1 | contig 13047 bp, 7 predicted proteins | sample 1963801 | NCBI WGS metagenome assembly UMAW01 (sample SAMEA4835925, study PRJEB28245) | human gut metagenome | biome: gut microbiome; material: fecal sample | place: Denmark | collected 2008 | reverse complement strand
TTGAAACTGCCGATGTTCACACTTATCGGTTCGTTGAATTCAGATTTTTAAAGAACTGCCTTCGCGAAAAGCGAAGGATTTGAATTATGCAGAAGTCTTCGGCCGTTGTCAAGACCATCCTTCAAAAAAAAAAACGCAGACGCATCCAACGCCTTCTTGAGAAAGCTCAGACGAAATGAGGTGGAGTGCTCATGTCTGGCTCGGCTGACATGTCTGCCCTACCCTACAATCAAGCGTAGACATTCGCATCAGACTTGCGCCTCAGGCTTTTGCAAAAGACTCACGCATCACACCTACGTCCCAAGCTCCAGCATTTGTAGAACCCATGACCGCATCCGCCATTCGCTCCGCCACAGGCTGTGCGACGCCCCTCACTAGGCTTCGCCGCGCCCTTCCGCCCGTGCTTCTTCCAATCCTCGCACTGGGCACGTTCGCCAGCATTGATGCGCTTCAGACGCAGATGCGCCTTCCCGAGCACGCCCTCTTCATGAGTACGGGAGACACCGTTGAACTGACAGGCGTCATTCGCGCACCACTCCCGTCCGCACCTCCCGCCCGGCGCCTGACTATCAGCCCCGACTCCGTGCCCGTCACACTCTCCGGCGTCACGACCAGTCAAAGAACGCTCTCAGACGACACCGTCTGGCGTGCCAAACTGACTCTTGGCGAGGTACCTGCACACCTTGCCTTCAAGGCAGACATCAGTTTTCCTGACCTCCATCATGAGGCCTCCCAATCCTGGCAGATTGAAGCCTGGCCAGATCGCACATCGATGCAGGAGGCCAGTCCCTCTCTGCTCGTCTCCAAACTAGGCATTGATCCCCTGCCTGCGGCCTTCGCCTGCCTGATCTCTGCGCTCCTGCTGGCATTGCTCTACCCCGCACTCTACTTCATCGACAGGAGAACACTCGCCCGGAGCGGCTGTCTTCGCGTCTTTCACGCCCGCACGTCAGGGCCCGACACACTCCTCTACTGCGTTCAGCCTGTAAGAGATGCACCCGTTCGAGGCACTGCCTACCGGGTGCTTTCCGCCACCGGGCAGCTGCTCGGCATGGCGGTCCTAGCTGACTCAGGCCGACGACACTGCGTATTCAGACTGCATGCGGCCCGAGCCCGCGCAGGCTGCATTGTCGCCGTGAAATGACAGAGATGAAAATCTCGCCCCATGAATTTAGGGCAACAAAAAGGCCTCGGTTCCTTCGAACCGAGGCCTTCATATTGGTTGCGGGGGGAGGATTTGAACCTCCGACCTTCGGGTTATGAGCCCGACGAGCTACCGGGCTGCTCCACCCCGCGGTAATTCTGTCGAAACGGACTGTTCCGTTGAGGATTTGAATATTACAGACTATTTTTTCGTTTGTCAAGAGTTCGGCAAAAATATTTTTTGACTGGGCTATGATGACAGCCTGACCTTCATCACGAACGCAAGTCCATGACAACAGATTCCGCCCAGGACGACATCCCCATCATCAGCGGCGACGCCGTCGGCTTCGACATGAGGCCCCGCATTCCCGAAGACGAGGAGCGCTTCACATTCTCCACCGTATGCCGCAGCAACGGCCTTTCTTCCCGTCTCATCATATCAGGTTACACGCAGGGTTCCTTCCCCTGGCCTGACGCAAAGGATGCGGACGCGGGACTCTATCCCTGGGGGCGACTCTTTCCGTGCACCATTCTTAAGACAGGACGCGTCAACCTCACTCATTCCATGAGAAGGCGCGTCCGTGACGCCGTCCATCGACACTATTCGGGACTTGAGCTTGAAATTCTCCTCGACTACGACTTTGACGAGGTGATTGAGGCCATTGCCGAATATCACAGGAAGCGCTCGAACGGCACCTGGATGACTCGGGACATGATTGACATGTGGAAGGCCCTCCACAGACAAAGGATCGCCCACTGCGTATCCGTCCACATCGACGGAGAGCTCGCAGGCGGCCTCTACTTCACATCCGTCGGACGGATGCTCTACGGCGAAAGCATGTTCTCCCTTCGTCCAGACGCATCCAAGCTTGCTCTCGCCGCACTGGCAGCCTTTGCAGGCATGGCGCACCTGCCCGTCATCGACTGCCAGATGCCCACCGAACACGTCATCCGCATGGGAGCCGCCGTCGTTGAAGGCAGGGCCTTTCTCAAACTCAACGAGTTTCTTGCGAGGCAATCCCATTTCCCCTGGAGTCGCTCGGAAAGCCTCAGCCTGCTTCCTTTTCTTGAGTCCGTCTATTCCGAATACGCCGAACGCACGCCGAACGATCTGACCATCGTCCATGAACAGCGCTTCGCACACGCGGGTGGAATGCTTTTCCATACTCTCGCCATCGACGGCACGTGCAACTACTATGAGGACGGTCGCAGATCCACGATGGAAGTCATTCCACTTGCTTCCACCGATCCCCGCGTCACGCCCATGTACAACCGTCTGATCGAGGCCGGCTTTCGACGCGACAGCACTTACCTGTACAGACTTGCCTGCAACGAATGCCGTCGGTGCATCCCGACTCGCATCGACGTTCACGCCTTCAGGCCTGACGACACAATGCGCCGCACGATGAAGCGCAATGCATCACTCGTCATGCGCGAGCTCAAGCTGGCCCCCATGACGGAGGAACAGTACGAACTCTACAAGCGCTATCAGGACTCGCGCCATCGCCGCAGCGTCATGGCGGACATGGACCGCAGCACGGTAAGCACGGTGCTCTTCTCCACGTGCTCGGACACCCGCCTCCTTGAGTTTCGGACTTCCCCTGATGCCCCTCGCCCCAACGAGCTTAAGATGGTTTGTATAATAGATTGTTTAGACAACGCACTCAGTGCCGTCTATACGTTCTTCGACCCCGATGTTCCCAAGCTGAGTCTCGGGACTTTCGGCATCCTCTCCGAAATCGAATATGCCCGTCGAAACGGCCTCAGTTACGTGTATCTGGGGTACTGGCTTCCCGGCTATCCAGGCATGGACTACAAGACGCGCTTCCAGCCAATGGACATATTCTGGGAGAACGGCTGGATGCCGGAACGAAAATTTACAGCCGACCCCAAGCTTCTCGACCCAACGTCCCTTTAGATCATCATGCTTTACTCGCTTTGCCGCCGCGTGCTGTTTTCGATGCAGCCGGAAACCGCTCACAACGTCACCATGGCCAACCTCGACTGGGCCACGCATCTCGGACTTCACAAGCTCCTGACGCACATGCCTGACGAGGATCCGGTTGAAGTGATGGGCCTGCGCTTCCCCAACACGATCGGTCTTGCCGCCGGCATGGACAAGGACGGCATCCGCGTGAACGCCTTCGGCGCCCTCGGCTTCGGCCACGTCGAAATCGGCACGATCACGCCGCTCGCCCAGCCCGGCAATCCGAAGCCCCGCTGCTTCCGCGTCATCCCGGCCAAGGGCATCATCAACCGCATGGGCTTCAACAACGAAGGCTGCGACAAGGTGATCGAAAACCTCCGCAGCGCCGACGCCTTCCGTCTGCGCGGCGGCATTCTCGGCATCAACATCGGCAAGAACGCCGTCACGCCGATCGAAAATGCGCTTTCCGACTATGAAAAGTGCCTCGACAAGGTCTACGACCACGCCGACTACATCGCCGTCAACATCTCCTCGCCCAACACGAAGAATCTTCGCCAGCTTCAGGGCGCCGACAAGTTCGACCATCTTGTTTCCGGCATCGTAACCCGCCGCCAGCAGCTCAAGGACGCCCGCAACGGCAAGCACGTGCCCATCGCTGTCAAGCTTGCCCCCGATCTTGAAAACGAAGAGATCCTGCGTTGCGTCGACACGCTCATCGAGCGCGGCATCGACGCCGTGATCGCCACCAACACGACCATCACGCGCGACCGCATTCAGGGCATGCCCAACTGCACGGAAACGGGCGGCCTTTCCGGCGCTCCGCTCCGCGAACGCTCCACTGAAGTCGTCCGCCTCATCGCCGATCACGTTCAGGGTGCTCTTCCGATCATCGCCTCCGGCGGCGTCATGACGCCTCAGGATGCCGTTGAAAAGATGGAAGCGGGCGCCAAGCTCCTCCAGCTTTACACCGGCTTCATCTATTCCGGTCCGGCCCTCATCGCCGAATGTTCCGAAGCGGTCGCCCGTTGGCGAGCCGCTCAGAAGGCCTAATCAACAAGGTCTTCCTTGAGAACAAATGGGCGCTGCGGCCTCGGACCGCAGCGCCCTTTTCTTTTTCCCTTCAATGACAGGATTTGCCATGCCCCGCGTTTTTGCCGCGCTTCTGCTGCCTCACGACGTGTGCGACGCTCTTGCCCGCGACGCCAAGGCTTTCGCCAGAATCGATCCTCTGGCCCGCTTCACCCGAAGCACCAACCTTCACCTGACGCTTGCCTTTGTGGGCGAGATTTCGACGATCGACGCCCGCAGACTCTCCGCCGCCCTCCGTCCGCTCTGTGCGCTTACGCCGCGCGACATCACGATCGGACGCATCGGTACGTTCGATCGACAGCGCATTCTCTACGCGGGTCTCTCCCCCGCCGAGAGCCTCGATCCCGTCGTCAACGAAGTCAGGAGTACCATCACCCGACTCGGCCTTCCGCTCGACGACAAGCCCTTCAGAGCCCACATCACGCTTGCCCGCGACTGGCGCCGCGGCCATCCGCCCATGACGCTTCCCGCCCGCACAGTCCCGCTCTCAGGCCCCGTTCTGATGGAAACCGTCAAGGATCCACGCACGGGCATGATCCGCTACCGTCAGGTCCTCTGAGAAACAGCCATCGAAGGGAGACTTTCCGCATTGCGGAAAGTCTCCCTTCTTTTTTAGTACAATGACGCCCTCATTCATCAACCCCGTACCACAGTCTCCCATGACAGACCATCCCATTCGCCCCGCCTTCTGGAACGTGCCCCTTTGGGGCGAAATCGGCGTCTATGTGCTCGGCTTCACCGCCGTCGCGCTCCTCATCGCAGGCATCCTACGCAATCGCCGCCTGTGGCTTCGAGGCGCAGAGGATCCACACCCCGTCAAGGATAGAAGAGCCCGTCTTTTCTCCGTCATCGCCGACGTCTTCACTCAGAAGAAGATCCGCGAGACGAGCGCAGGGCGCCTACACGCAGTGCTTGCCTGGGGCTTCTTCCTGCTCTTTTGCGGCACGGCGCTCGCCACGCTCGACTGGGACGTAGGCCACTACGTCTTTGATGCTCAGTTCCTTCAGGGAGGCTTCTACCTCGCCTACAAGTTCGTGCTCGACTGCGCAGGCATCGCCGTTCTGATCGCACTCGCGCTCGGAGCCGCCCGCCGCTGGTCCAAGGAGTCGGGCCTGCCCGGTGACGCACGATTTGTCTGCGCCTATCTCTCGCTCGCATTCATCGTGCTCACAGGCTTCCTTGTTGAAGGCATCCGTCTGGCGGCCACCCTGCCCGCCTGGTCCGTGTATTCGCCCATCGGGCATCTCGTTGCCCAGATGCTCCTCGCCTGCGGTCTGTCGGAGGCGGAACTACGTCTGCTTCACACCTGGATCTGGACGATTCACGGCATCTCATCCCTTGCCTTCATTGCAGCCGTTCCGCTTACTTATTACGCGCACGTCTACCGCACACCTGCAGGGCTCTTCACCCGTGAGGAAAAGCCCGCAGGCCTCCTTCGCAAGATCGACGACATTGAGGAGCAGGAAACGTTCGGCGTCTCCAGCTTCAGTCAGTTCACGACCCGCGAGCGAACGGCCTTCGACGCCTGCACGGAATGCGGCCGTTGCACGGCCGTCTGTCCTGCGGTCCGCGCAGGAACGCCGCTTGATCCTCGAGCCCTGATCGTTTCACTGCGTGACCGCATGCACATGGAGGAGAAGACCGAAGAAGCAGCCGCGCTTCCGTCTCTCGAGGAAACCGTCTCCCGCGACGCCCTCTGGTCCTGCACAACCTGCGGCGCCTGCTCACGCGCCTGCCCAGCCGGCATCAGTCTCCCCGAAATCATCGTCAACATGCGCCGCCATCTGGCGCTCGAAGCAGGCGACTTCCCTGAAGGCGTCGCCAATGCGCTCGAAAACACCGCCTCCGTCGGCAATCCCTGGGGACTTGATCCCTACGAACGCCTCGATTGGGCCAAGGATCTTGATGTTCCGGTCGCAGAAAGCGGTGTTCACTACGACGTCCTCTACTGGGTTGGCTGCGCCGCCAGCTACGACCGCCGCGCGCGCAAGATCGCACGCAGCATGGTGAGGATTCTCAAGGCCACAGGGGTCAACTTCGCCGTCATGGCCGAAGAGCGCTGCCACGGCGAGTTCGCCCGCAGACTCGGCGAGGAATACCTCTACCAGACCGCTGCTCAGGAAAACATCGGAAACTTCGCCCAATATGACTTCGACCGCATCCTGACGGCCTGCCCCCACTGCTTCAATACGCTCAAGAATGAATATCCGTCCTTCGAGGACTTCCGCTGGCCCGTGGTCAGTCACGCTGTTTTCATTGACGAACTCATGAAGGCAGGCAGTCTTCCGTACGTCAAGTCCGAAGGACTCAGTGCGGTCTACCACGATCCCTGCTACCTCGCGCGCATCAACGGCATCGTCGCAGAGCCCCGCAGCGTGCTCAACTCCGTCTGTACCGTCCTCAAGTCCCCCGCCGAATCCGGCGAGCGCACGCTCTGCTGCGGTGCGGGCGGTGGGCAGATGTGGATCGACAGGCACGGCTCCAACTCCGTCAACGTCATCCGCCTGAAGGACCTCCGCGCCTCGGGAGCAGACACCATCGCCGTATCCTGCCCGCACTGTCTCACGATGCTCGAGAGCGCCCGAGCCGTTACCCGGGATGCTGAGTCGGTCAGCATCTCCGACATCGCCGAACTCGTCGCCGCCGCGCTTCCTGAAGAGGGCGCCTCCAAATGACGGAGAGCTCCGAATCCAGACACGGCATTCAGGTGCTTGACCGAGCGAACCGTCTGCTTGCCAGACTGGAGGCCTCGTCCGAACCGCTCGCCCTGACAACGCTCGCCCGGGAAACGGGACTTTCAGCCTCGACGGCCCACCGAATTCTGGGGTCTCTCTCGGCCATGGGATTCGTCAAGCAGAATCCCGCCGGACAGTGGAGTCTTGGACTCAGGCTGTTGGAACTCGGCAACCTCGTCTACGAGCGCTTCACGGTGCGCCAGCGCGCTCTTCCGTTCATGCAGCAGCTTCACGCCGCAACAGGCATGACGGTGAATCTGGCCATTCGCGACAACGACAGGCTGCTCTACATCGAACATGTGCTTGCGCCTGAATACAAGGCCAACCAACTTCGCCGCATCGGGTCTTGGGCACCTCTGCACATCACGTCAGGCGGCAAGCTCTTTCTGGCACGCATGTCACCTGACGAAATTCGCGGCTACACGGAAAGAACAGGCCTGAAGGCAGGGACGCAGAACTCCATTCAGTCCCTCGACCACCTGCTCGTGACCCTTGCGCACGCCCGTGAAACCGGCTGGGCTTATGACCGCGAGGAGTACGAGTCAAACGTGCACTGCGTTGCCGCACCGATCTTCGGTGCCGGCGGCAGGCTGATCGCCACGATCTCGCTCGCCGCCCATCGTTCCAACGAGTTCACCCCCGAGCGGATAGCCAAGCTCTGCGGCATCGCCCAGTCGATATCCTCCGCCATGGGCGCAGGGATCGGAGAGCGCATCAAGGGAAAGGGGTACGGTGACGGCTAACCCCAATGCAATGAAAAGCCCGCCTGTCAGGGGAAGCCTGACGGCGGGCAAATTCGTTTCAGCCAAGATGAAGGCTGTCAGAACACCTCGTAGGGATGCATCGAATCGAACTGCTCGTTGATGTGATCCTCATTTTCCACAAAGGTTCGCATGGTCTGCATGTCGGCCGCACGCTGCGCGCTGTTCGGACTGTCAAGGAGCACCATGACGACGCGTCGATCGGCAAACTCACTCTGCACGACCATGCAGCGGCCGGCCGCCGTCGTAAAGCCCGTCTTCTGCACGCCGATGTTCCAGTCGGGATTGCCGATCAGGCGATTGGTCGTCACAAGCTTCAGTTGCCGGCGCCCCGCAGGAACGCTCGCGAACTGCAACGTAGACGACTCGCGAATCACCTCATGCTTGTGCGCCTCTGCGACAAGCTTCGCAAGATCACGCGCCGTGGAGTGATTTCGATTGTCCAACCCCGACGGATCCGCAAAAACGGAATCCGTCATGCCGAGACGTTCCGCCGTTTCATTCATCTTCATGACAAAGGCCTTGCGCCCGCCCGGATAGGTGCGCGCAAGCGCAGTCGCGGCCCTGTTGTCGCTCGACATCAGGGCGGCCTTGAGAACGGCTCCGCGCGTCATGCGCATGCCGCTCCTCAGCTTTGAGCGGGCGCGGCTTCGCACATAGTCCTCTCGGGAGATGCGGAGCCTTTCATTCATCTGCAGGCCGCTCTCCGCAATGACGAGCGCCGTCATGAGCTTCGTGACCGATGCGATCGGCAGCTCAACGCCGGCATTCTTGCTGAAGAGCTCCTCGCCTGTATCCTGATCGACGGCAAGCGCCACGCTACTGCCAAGACTCAGCAGGTCGGGCGTCTGCCTGAGACCGGCGAGCGTCGCCTGAGAGGGCGCCGTCACGCGCCTGCGCGGCTTCTTGCTCGACTTCTTGACCGCATGTTTGGCCCTGCCCAGCGTCTTGCGGCTGTTCGTACGCTTGACGGAGGTGGTCTTCTTGACGGTCTTTCTGACCGACGTCTTCTTTACACCCGCCTTCACTGCCTTCTGAGTCGTCGCCGCCTGCACGGGCGTCACAACAACCGACGGGCCTGCCGCCACGAATGCGCCTAGCCCAAGTGCCAACACGATTTTCTTCAAGCTGAATTTCACGACCACCGCCCACGACCTACAGAAGGTCCGTCAAATCCCAAACAAGCCGCTGCGCCGGATGCGCCGGCGCAGTACATTTTGTTAATTTTAAAAGTTGCTGTCGGATTGCGGAACCGACGGCATCAAGAAACCCGACACCGTACGCGAGAGAAAATCGTTAGCACTTGTTTCTGCAAGACGTCGTCAAGTGTCATAGTCTCGTGATCGACATCCACACGCGCTCGAGACGCTTGACACTCACTGGCATCGGCGTTCGCAGCTGTTGGGCGAAAAGCGAGACGCGGAGCTCCTGCAACATCCATCCGAATTCATCAAGACGAGAGTCGGGCTGTCCGCGACGCGCCGCACGAGCCCTCATGAGCGGTACGGAAAGCCTCTCGATGTCCGCACGGCGGGATTCGTCGCGTACGGGATCGTCACGATAGCGGTCAAGCCTGTAGTGCACCGCCCTCAGATAGCGGGGATAGTGCGCGAGCTGAGAAAGCGGCACCGTCGTCAGAAAATCCTTTCTGAACAGATCGTTGAGCTGAGCCTCAATGTCATCCGTCAGAGCCTTCTCGCCGCTCAGCCGGCGAAGCTTCAGGGGAATGCCTGCGGCCTCCGTCACAATCTCGGTGAGAAGACGCGAGATTTCACCGGCCACCAGCGTGAGGCGCCCCTTCACGTCCTCGCGTCGCTCCCTGAAGCTTGCCTCATCGTGAGGCCAGGGTTCGGCAAGCGCCGTTGCCTCGAGCGCGCAGTCGACGACGGAAGTCGACAGCGTGTCCGCGCTCTCGAAGAGTCTGGACAGTCCTGGCACCGTCTGAGCCTGCATCTGCACGCGGCCAAGATCTCGAAGCGTTCTTTCAACGAACTTCACCTGCTCGCGAAGAGCGAGCCTGAAGAGACGCAGAAGCCCCTTTCTGTGCTCTCGACGGGCCTCCAGCGGATCATCGTAGACCTCGATTGCACAGTCGGTTCCGCGATCCGTAAGCGCAGGATGACCGATCAGGGTCTGCCCCCTGCGGGAAATCTCCATGAGCTCAGGAAGCTCGCCGAAGGTCCAGTCGGTGATGCCGTCCTCAAGATCCTTTGCTACAGCCGCATCCTCCTGAGCGACGTGGCGGAAAGTCTCCTGTGCCGCCTCGCCGAACTCGGCGCGCAGCTGTGCAAGATTGCGCCCCATGCCGATCTGGCGACCATGCTCGTCCAACACCTTGAAGTTCATGATGAGATGCGGCGGCAGCTGCTCGAGCTTGAAGTCTCCGACAGTGCAGGGAACGCCAGTCTGGGACCGCACGTCGTCGGCAAGCGCTTCAAGGAAGCCCTTCGCCTGCGGCTCTCCCTCCTTCGTTCGCGTGAAGAAGCCGCCCGCAAAATCGGCAATCGGCACGCAGTGGCGCCTGATCTTCTGCGGGAGCGACTTGAGCAGCGTCTGAGCCTTCTCCTTCACCATGCCCGGCACGAGCCATTCGGCGCGTACGGCGTCGAGCTGGTTGAGGGCGTAGAGCGGCACCGCAAGCGTCAGACCGTCCCGGGGACTGCCGGGCTCGAAGTGGTAGTTGAGTGCCATCGAAATACCCGCCATCTCCATCGTCTTCGGGAAATAGCGGTTGGTGACGCCTGATGCGTCATGACGCATCAGCTCGTCACGGGACATGAAGAGCGCCTTCGGATCGTCGCGGGAGGTTGCCTTGAGCCACTTCAACAGCGTCGGCGTGGAGACGACATCTGCCGGAATCCTCTCATCGTAGAAGGCGAACATCAGCTCGTCGTCCACAAGCACGTCGGGGCGGCGAGTCTTGTGCTCGAGATCCTGAATCTCCCTGACTAGCCTGGCATTGTGTGCATAGAACTCCGCACGGCCATCCCACTCGCCCTCAACGAGCGCTTGACGGATGAAGAGTTCGCGTGCGAGCTTCGGATCGTGCGGCGCAAAGCTCACCCTACGCTGCTGGTAGATCGTGAGACCGTAGAGCGTGCCGCGCTCGAATGCAACAACCTCCCCTCGGCTCTTCTCCCAATGGGGCTCGGTCCAATTCCTGCGAAGCAGATCGCCTGCAGCCGCCTCGATCCATTCGGGCTCGATGTCCGCCACGCAGCGCGCGAACATGCGGGACGTTTCGACGATTTCGGCAGCCAGAATCCAGCGACCCGCCTTCTTGGCGCGCGCCGATCCAGGCCAGATCCAGAACTTGATGCCGCGAGCGCCAAGGTAGGGAGGCGCACGAAAGTCGCTTTCGACGGCCTTAGAGCCGATGTTGCCCAGAAGACCTGTCAGCAGGGCGCGGTGCACCTGCTCGAAGGTGGCGGGCGACGTGTTCCTGCGCCAGCCGAGCTCGTCGGTGAGCTGCACGAGCTGACGGCGAACATCGCGCCATTCGCGCAGGCGCCTCACCGAAAGGTAGCGCCTGTGAAGCTCGGCCTCAAGCTTGCGGTTGCTTTCCTTCTCGGCATTGGCCTTTTCATACCAGTTCCAGAGCTTGACGTAGGAAAGGAAGTCAGACTTCTCGTCCGCAAGCTTCCTGTGCGCCTCATCCGCCGCCTGCTGTGCATCGGCGGGACGCTCTCTCGGATCCTGAATGGAGAGCCCTGCGCAGATCGTCAGCAGCTCTTCAAGGCTGCCCTGTTCGGAGCCTGCAAGCAGCATGCGGCCGAGACGCGGGTCGACGGGAAGCCTAGCGAGCTCCCTACCCACGCGCGTGAGTTCGCCTTCCTCCGTGACGGCGTTGAGCTCCTGCAGAATGGCAAAACCGTCCGCAATCGCGCGGGGCGGCGGCGTCTGAACGAACGGAAATTCGCGCACGTCGCCCAGCTTGAGCGAAATGGCGCGCAGGATGACGGCGGCAAGGTTCGAGCGCAGAATTTCGGGATCCGTAAAGGCGGGGCGGCGTGCAAAGTCATCCTCGCTGTACAGTCGGATGCAGATACCGTCGGCCACGCGGCCGCATCTGCCGGCGCGTTGATTGGCGGAGGCCTGACTCACGGGTTCGATCTGAAGCTGCTCGACCTTGTTGCGATAGGAGTAGCGCTTGACGCGGGCAAGCCCCGTGTCCACGACGAACCTGATGCCAGGCACCGTGATGGAGGTTTCCGCCACATTGGTGGAGAGCACGATTCGCCTCGCTCCGGAGGGGCGAAACACGCGCTCCTGCTCTGCAGCCGTCAGGCGCGCAAAAAGCGGAAGAATCTCCGTTGTCGAGGGACGCGACTTGCGAAGAACGTCCGCGGCCTCGCGGATTTCGCGCTCGCCCGGCAGGAACACCAGAATGTCCCCGCGTCCCGAAGCCTCGAGTTCGCCCACCGCATCGTCAATCGCGCCGACGAGGGTCTTGTCGTCGGCCTCATCCATGTCCTCGATCGGACGATAGCGAACCTCGACGGGATAGGTGCGGCCCGAGATCGTCAGAATCGGAGCGGGACGCCCGTCGATCTCAAAATGTCGGGCAAATCGCTCGGCGTCGATCGTGGCCGAAGTGACGATCACCTTGAGGTCGCGCCGCTTCGAAAGCAAGCGCTTCAGATAGCCGAGCAGGAAGTCGATGTTGATCGATCTCTCGTGCGCTTCGTCGATGATCACCGTGTCATAGGCGCGAAGCATCGGATCATTCTGAGTCTCGGCAAGCAGAATGCCGTCCGTCATCAGCTTGATGGTGGCGCCCGGCGACATCGTGTCGGTGAAGCGCACCTTGTAGCCCACGACTTCGCCGGGCTCGGTCTTGAGCTCCTCGGCGATGCGCTTGGCGATCGAGCTCGCCGCGATGCGGCGGGGCTGAGTGTGCGCGATCATCCCGTGAACGCCGCGCCCCGCCATCATGGCGATTTTCGGCAACTGCGTCGTCTTGCCCGAGCCGGTTTCGCCGCAGACGATCACAACCCTGTTCTCGCGGATGGCCTTCGCAACCTCCTCGCCACGCTCGGAAACGGGAAGCCCCGGCATGAGCGTAAAGGGCGGGACGGGATTGCGGCGCTCTTCATAGGAAAGACGGCGCTTCGGGGCCTCGGAGGACACCGTCTTCTGACGATCAGCTCCCTCGCGCGAATGCGTGCGCCCGCTTTGCCTTGCGGTGCCTTCGGAACGCTCGTTCCTGATGCCTGCCTGCTCACCGGAGGGCCTGCGACCTGCTCGATCCGCTTTGGCATCGTGTCGTTTTCCCTGCGCCTCCTTCGCCTTCGTGGAAGGGGACATCTGCGCATGCTTTCGCACTGCCGACGGCTCCGCCTTCGGCGCCGTCACGGGCTGTCCGCCCCGCGACTTTGCGGGGGCCGCCATG
>UMAW01047832.1_pt1 | contig 13208 bp, 10 predicted proteins | sample 1963801 | NCBI WGS metagenome assembly UMAW01 (sample SAMEA4835925, study PRJEB28245) | human gut metagenome | biome: gut microbiome; material: fecal sample | place: Denmark | collected 2008 | reverse complement strand
TTTGTCATACCATCAGAGGATGTTGTCCTGCAGTCATTTCTGTATGTTTCAAGCATACCGTAAAAACGTAATTTGGAGAGTAATTCCATTATTCTGTCCATATTTTTTCCGACAGTTCTGTTTGTTTTATTATTACTTGTCATTTTTATCTATGTTTTTAGAGTTAAAATAATCCTTACCTCTGAGATTTCTGTGTTTAGGGGTAAGTTCCGGAGCCTGTCCTTCCATTTGGACATGATACTTTTCATCTTCCCTGTTTACAAGAATACTTTCAAGTTCGTTGAATCCGAACATGCAGGATTCCATTGCTATCCGGCATGCAAGGACCATTCTGTCGTGTCCGAAACGTTCCACAAGACTTAATATACCATCAGCTGAACGTACTGCTTGAGCCGGATATTTTTTGGCTACGGCCACAAGCTTTATGTACTCCTCTACTATCGGATCGATTTCACGTGCCTTGCAGTATACATCATCCATTCTGATTCTGTATTCATGTAGTACTCCGGGAAGTTTATGGGAAGGTTTTTCTGAATATGTGAAAGGTGTATCATCCCTGCGATGTGTCGTAATGTGCCTGAATTTATGATATATCTCCACTGTATCCCCATCATACAGTAATTCTACGGTATCGCCGATATACTCTTTAGGAACACTGTAATAGTGGTTGTTAAGCGATATATAACTGTTTTTCATGACAGTTGCCGTTTTCCGGCTTTTTGATATAAATCTTGTTACCGGTAATGTATGCAGCCTGTCTTTCTCTACCTCAAGGAAACGCTCCTTACGGCTGTGGCTGCGGTTGTACATTTTTCGGCTGTTCAATGCGTCCGTATGTTTCATTATCTCTATGTTTAAGGCTTCAAGATCATTGAATTTCAATCCTGTCATCTTTGAATATACCTCCCTGTAAAGCAGTCTTACGGCATTTTCAACCAAAGCCTTGTCTTTGGGTTTACGCACCCTTGCCGGAAAGACTACACATCCGTAATGGTCTGCAAAAGCTGCAAAGTCATCATTTATTACAGGCTCTATTCCACCGGGCTTTGTTACGGCAGATTTGAGGTTGTCGGGAACTATGGCATTTGGTACACCTCCAAAATAATGGAAAGCATTTTCACACGCCTGGATAAGATATTCTTTCTTTTGTGATGGTACAGCCTCGTAATAAGTAATCTGGCTGCAAGGAAGTATTGCAGCAAAGACTTCTACGGGAACCTTATCACCTGTATTCCTGTCTGAAATATAGAGTTTGTCACCGGCAAAATCCACATATATCTGATCTCCGGCTATATGATCAATGCGTCCAACCGGTACTTTTACCTCCCTTTCACGTCTGAGATACAGGCAAAATGAACAATAACTGTAACCTTGGGGACGGTTTCTCAGATACTCCTCATACAAGGACCTTCTTGTTGTTCCACGGGATTTAAGTCGTTTAATGTACTCTGGTATATGTTCTTGAAGATACTTATATTCTGCAGTTCCTGTTGATTCGTTGTCAGTCTCCGTACCGAAAAGTTCATGCAGATGATGCTCGTCCATTTTCAACAGGCGTTCCAGCTCTATACCCATATCCTCGTATATTCGGATATACCGTTTTACTGTATTACGTGAAATCAGAAGAGAAGAACTGATACTACGGATACTCATTCCTGACTGGTAGCACCGCAGTATGTGCTTGATTCTTATTTTCATTCTTTAAAATTTTTATTCGGTTAATAATACCGGGTTAAAATGCTTTTTAAAGTACAAAAACAAGACTGAAATGTGGTAATTCTATAGGGTCAATTTTTATTATAATCTAAGTAGGTCAGTTTTGGTTATAAAGGTGGGTCAGAAGACTTTTATAATAATGGGTCAATCGACTTTATATTTTCCACCATATATTCATGGATGTTCTCTACCTCGTAATATCTGCATTGCTGCGCTGCTGTCTTGTTTCTTCTTGCTCTCATACCTCTATCTGTTTATTTGATTTCTACTATTTCGTTAATTCTACCGTAAATGGCGGCTCTCAAACTTGTCTTGTCGGGTGCGTGATACTCGTTCCAACTGCCGTATTGGTTGACAAGGTATTTGTGAAGCACGTCTGAAAAGTCAAACCGATAACCCTGTAAGGGGACTGCCGTTCTGAAATAGCTGTTGCTTCTCACGTTCTCGGCTAACCAATTCTTTTCGGCTCTGTCCATTGTTCCGCCATTGTTCAGTTTCACCCGAAGCGCATAGACTTTGCTGTTTTCCAATGTTTCAAGGGCAGGTATGTCCCAACTCACAAACTTGATTGCAATAGGTAATGTATTCATATATATCTGTTTTATCCGATTAATATCCAAAGTATTCCACCGATGATACAGGCATAGACAAGGCAGTAAATAACTATTGCCAACGCTATGGTAAAAAGCAAGCGGATAATGAATTTGCCTGCTGCTATTCCTACTAACCACCACCAAAAACTACCACCTAAAAGTGCTGAACCTGCTACGGCAACGAGTGCCCAAACTGCTATTTTATAACTTGTCTTCATCGCTGTTGTTTTTTAAAGTTTATGCGGATTCTTGAGGTGAGGGAGTTGAGTTTCATTTTTTTATCTGCCTCTTGTGAATCCGACATTTTTTTATGCGTCTTTCCGTCGGGTCGGTCGTTTTCGTTTCAGGGGCTTTCAAAAGGTGCAGGGTTTAGGACAAACAAGGTTTATGGGAAAAATACTCTCAAACGAAGTGCAGCAGGAAGATTTTTTCCATAACCGCTTGCGGCTCGACCTTGTTTGTCCGTGAAGAACCCGTAATTACCTTTGTCGCTGAGAACGAAAACCGGCCTGACGGTTTAGAATCAGCATAATGTGGAGGATGCACGATTAAAGAGGCAGATTGAGAAATTAATAAAAGTCTTACCATAGTAGGCAACGACTATGGTATCAGAAAGAAGACAAACAATCATAAAAGCTACCGCTTCGCATAGCCGGAAAAAGAAATATCCCCTGTCTGCAAAGTGATTGTTCACTGCGGACAGGGGATTGTTCGGCGGCTATGCCATAGGATGAATATGGTTGCCTATTTATAGGGAATGGTATTCAGACGAAAATAAGGACTTTTATACCGATGAAAAGGGTGGAGGTATATTCTAAAATTAGATGGAATATTTTTTGATTAATTCGTTTTTTTGAGCTACTTTTGTTATAGAGAAGTTATTTGAGGTTATGCAAAGCACAGAGATTTAAAACATCTGTACTATAACTAATTCGTAACCATTTTGTGAGTTACGACAACAAAGCTAATCCTCTATCAATTTCTAAATCTCTTTTTTGTCTTTGCAGTTATAAAGTGTGATTTTTTGTGTTTTTTAGTAATTGTCATCGAAAATGAAATTCAAGTCGATGCTTGAAGAGATGAAATCCAATACTTGTCGATCTAATGGCTCGGTTGGATTACATGGAAAAGCGATAGGAGAAAGGATAAAGAATAAATGTAAAGAAGATGAATTATGAAATGCTATTTTCGTTCATTTGATGCAGGTATTGGTGATTGTAATATTATTCGTCTTGTAAAGGATGAGGGGGCGCAATATGTGATTATGGTAGATTGCGGTAGCTACACTGAACCCTTGAAAGAATACTTGCAAAACGCACTACACAATCATATAGATCTATTGATAGCCACCCACATAGATAGCGACCACATACAAGGGATAGTTACTATGCTAAAAAAGCACGAAGGTCTAACTGTAGGGGAAATATGGTATAACTGTTATAGACGGACAGAAGGTGCAGAATATATAGAACTTAATGATCAGCAGAAAGCAATCCTAAAGCAAATACAAAAGGCATTGCCCGTAGAGTTTGATGCTATCAACTACCGAGAAATCACTGCAACACAAGGAAAAACACTTGCTCAAACTATCCTTTGCAATGAGAAACTTAAAAGAGTTTGGAAAACGGAATATATCACGTGTAATACAGAAGACTTTGATATACCCGGAGGGTTTGGAAAGATTGTTTTCCTTGCCCCCAAGCAAGAAGCACTAAAAGCAATTGAGAATAAATTCAAAGAAGCTTTTGACAAGTATTTCATGCAAGCTTGGAATGAAAGTATAGAGAATGTTGAGGAATTACAAGAACTGCTGATAAGGTTAGTAGATGCCTACCATGATAAGTTTGGAGGCAAGCAAATTTCTGCCAAGAATCAACCTGTCTATAATGCGGCATTTGTGAGGAAGCAAGCCAAGGAAGAAGGTGTCGATGACTCTGACACCAACTATTCGTCTATAGCGTTTATGCTGGAATGTGGTGAACATAGGATAGCGATGCTTGGTGATGCTTTTGCCGATATTATTGAGGAAACTATTGACAACAAATACAAGGACCAAGCAAAACCTATGGAGTGTGATGCCATTAAAGTGTCACACCATGGAAGTAATGGAAATAGCAGCAAAACTTTGCTTGACCGCATCAATTCACATATATATTTCATACCCGGAGGAAAGGGGGAAAAGTATCCCGCATGGGGAACATTTGGAAGAATAGCAGAAAAACATAAAGACGATCAAGCAAAATTGATAGTTTTCAGCCGCCTGTGTACAATCACGGAAAAGATGAATGGGTTAAACGAGGAAGTAAAACGTGAATTAGGTGTAGAAACTATCATTACTGAGCAAGAGTATGAGTTATTTGAATGGTAAAACAGTAGAAAAACTAGTAGTGCCTGTACACTGCGAATCGGAGCAGGGAACGGCCTTTTTTATCAGCGACACACAGCTGCTAACAGCGCGCCATGTGGTGAAAGCCCATTTCCAAAGTGTGGCGGCACGTGCCGCTATTTATATTGATGTGGCTGGACAATCCCTGCTGTGTAAGGGAGAAGAACTGTCAATTCCGGAAAACACTATTGATTTGGCATTGCTGACCGTAGTACCAGAAGCAGACTATCATGCAACAGAGTATATGACCTTATTGTGTGACGTGTATGTGAAGAACATGCCCCTTCGTGTATATGGCTATCCACAAGAAATGGCCATGGGGTGTAATCTCGTGGATTTGGAGGTGAGAAACCGACTTGAGATAGAAGGGGGTGTATGGAACAACCGCACCCTGATACGTGATGATAAACTGACTCTACACAATTTCGATGGTTTGTCTGGTTCACCCGTGGTCAGTATGTCTGGCAGGGTGACAGGCATCATTGTCCTTCAGATAAATGAGACGCTGAGCTACCTATCGGTATCAAAGGCTAAAGAACATCTTGACAATAAAGGCATTTGTTATGATACCGACTGGACTGCAGACGATATTACCACTATGGGTACTGGCCGTAGCTATCAGCTTTGCAAAGATGCTGTGGCTACGGTTCATGGCAGGTATATGCCCAAGTTGCATCAAGAGAATAGGGACTTAGAAAAGACACTTGATAATATTTCGGATAAGCAGCAATTAGAAGAAAGTGCCGAAAAGGCAACGGCATTGGCAGAATGTATCAGTAAACTACCTGACAACATGAAGGAGATGATTCAGAACAAGCTGAAAATATGGCAAGATCTGGATGTTGATATGTTGATGGCCGATGGTTGTAGCATTTTGAAACGCTGCTATGATTATATAGAAAGAGAGCATCCTTTCAGGTCTGGAGGATACAGTGACAAAGTGAGGAAACTGAATGAAAATATCTATGAACTGAAAGAAGAAGATTTTGAACGACTTAGATTTATTGAAACAAAGAACCTTTGTTTGATAGGGAAAGCGGGTTCCGGCAAGACACATAGTTTATGTGAATATGCCCTAAAGAATCAGACCAAGACAAATATATATCTTTTCTTTGGGACGGACTTCAAAGCTTACCAGTCTGCTATCAGCTATATTCGAGACGTGGTTTGTCAAGAGATGAGTTTCGCGGATTTCAATCAAGAGTTGAAGAACCGTGGTCGCTATGCTGTGATAGTGATAGATGCTATCAATGAAGGTTTGGGATGTAGCTACTGGAATAATCATCTTGGTGCATTACGCGTGGAACTGGAAAACTATGACCATATTCGGCTCATTATTTCCGTAAGGATACCTTTTGACAAAGAGGTGAATGACCTTTTGGAAAGTAAGAAGTGGCACATACAAATAATAGAGGGATTTGTGAATAAGGCTAAAGCTATTGATGATTACTTTGAAGAGTATGGTATTGATCAACATTACCAAAACCATCGAATAGAAGCGTTCAAGAACCCATTGTTCCTGAAGATATTCTGTGAGACCTTTCATTCACTAACAGAAGATGAAAAGAGCCACGTCAACAAGCAGATGCTGTACAAAAGGTATGTGGCCAAAAAGAATGAAAAGGTGACGGATTTGGTGGATGAAGACCCAGAACTGAATATTGCAGATAAATATTTGTCAAAGTTGGCTAACTATAGCGTTTTTTATGGCCATTTTAATCCTATAACGCGGCACAAAGCTCGCCTATACGGACAACGCATGGCTCCATACAGGCTGTGGGAGAAAGACCTGCTGCACGCGTGCCTGACAGCTAATCTGCTTTTAGATGACCGTTCACATACAGGTGAACCCGCAGTGATGTTTGAATATGAAAACTTGGGTGACTACTACAAGGCAGGTGAGCTGTTGCAGTCGAAGATGGATGTGAAGGGACTATTGCGGTGGATAGATGATGAGAGAAAGTATTTGGAGCGGAATACTACAGTGCCGTCCGAGAAATTCAGGACAGCAGTCAAAGCTCTGTTTGACTGCTGGTATTATAAAAAACTGGCAGTTTATGACGAGAGGCTGGTACAAAAAGGAGGTCCGTTGTATGAACTCTATTATGACTTTCTGATGGAGTCGGATATAACCGATCAACAGCTTATATCAATTCTACAGCGACTTGACAACGATAAGGTCAACCCCTTGCGTCTTGTACAGAAATTCGGTGAGGTGACATTGGATGAGGCTTTACAGATACACGAGAAGTTGAAAACCTACCCAACAGTGGGACGCAGAGACCTGATATGGACACGCTATGTCAACCAGATGTACGAGATGTATGGCGATAATTATATAGGAGAGGCTCCTCTGGAACAAGATTATACATTAGAGGTGAGTGATGGCGAGAGGGAATATCTGATATGCATTACATGGATGCTCAGTTCTTCGCACCCCAAGTTCAGAACGATTATCATCAGGAAGCTTAGAAAGATACTCCAGATACATCAGACGCTAATTTTATGGCTGATAAGATTGTTTGAGAATGTCAATGACCCATATGTGTTAGGCGGACTATATTGTGCTGTCTGCGGTGTAGTGCTACCTTCCCGGGATAAAGAACTGACCGCTGCTATTGCATGCTGCATATTCCATCTCCATTATGAGCGTGAGGAGACAGTGCCACAAGATTTAATTGTTCGCCAATGGACATTGAAAATCATAGAGCGAGCATACTATTTGGATGAAGCATGTGACTATTGGAAACGCATCAGGACACCATTCAAACCACAACCTATAGATGAAAATGCCATTCCTGAATACCATCATATAGCGCGAGATTATTTTGGTCTTCAACAGGGTTCAATCAAGATGTATAACTCCCTGTTCGGTTTAGAGGATTTTAACCGTTATATCATTGGAACTAACAACAGAAATTTCAGTAATGATTATTTTCTGCCAACAGAAAACGGAAAGTACCAAGGTGTTTCTCTTCCTGATATTATGGCAGAAATGGCCTACTATATTATGCGAATATTTGGTTGGAATGACAAGTTAGGTTATTTGGACAATGGGAAGTACTCACCTGACAGATCGCATAATAACCAAGAAAGAATAGGAAAAAAGTTTCAATGGTTGGCATGGCATAGGGTGAATGCCCATCTGATGGACGCTTGTCGTACTTCGAAAGAACAATACTACTACAGCGAAGAAGCAGAGGAGAAAGATTTGACACCTAGCCCCTATCCGTGGAACACTGCAGAAATATCCCGTTTTGACCCAACACTTGATATGGAACAGAAGTACGAACTCGAAGCGGGATTGACAGGGACAGAAATACAGTCAATTAAAGGTAAGGAAGAAGAAGACTGGATAAACAAGAATGAGTACTTGCCAGACTTCAGATGTATGGCTAAGCTTCAGGATGGGTCAGAGTATGTGATGTTGATGGGTTATGATACTTCAAAGGAAGATGAAAAAGAAACATTTTTGTTTAGCAATGCGGGTTTCGTAAAGCAAGAAGATGCTGAGAAGTTTGCTGATTGGGCAAAGAATCGGAATTTCTATGGACGATGGATGCCAGAGCATCGTGGTATGACAGAATTTCTATGGAATGATTATCCCTGGGCTGATGTGTATAAGTCGTCAATTGAACATGAAGTATGGTCTCGTTCGCCTGATTGTCCTTGCGATATGCAGTTGTCGTATGAAGCACAACTTCAAGAAGACTGGGAAGGAATAAATAGAGAAAATGAGTTTCTGAGTACTGTATATATGCCCTGTGTAGAAATGATGGAACAGATGGGGCTTTATTGTTCAGAGATAAGAGGCGTGATAAAGTCTACAGACGGCAGCGTGGCGGCTTTAAATACAGGCCACGGTAACTGCGTTAATGGTCTTTTCGTACAGAGAGACGTATTGAATGATTATCTGAAGCGTAATGGTTACGTGATGTTCTATTATGTGCTGGGTGAAAAGGTCCTGAGAATAGGTGAAATGAACTCCATTATTAAAGATCTTTCAGCGTCATATCAGTATCAGCCCGAAAATGAGGCTGTTGTTATACAACCTATGAGAGTAATAGAAAGAGAGTCACCTAAAGAGGTTAAGGTTAATCCGGTACGGAGAGTTGCCCTGAAGAAGAAAAATGATGAAGAGGGGGTGATATCACGCGAGATGATTGAACTGGCAAAGTTGGAGAACGAAATGACTGATGCAGATTTTTTGGAATTGCTTAAAGCAATACCGGAAGATGACGATGAGTAATGTGTGCTGTTATGTTTGATAGACGAAATATATTGCCGAGTCTTTCTAATGAACTTATCAAAGTCGTTGATTTCTTGAATGAAAAAGCGGCTGTGGGTGAATTTGAGTTCAGTGATTCCGTATTCTATTGGAAAGATAATGAGACCATTATCAAACCGCTGGGATTGAGACATAATGGCGGTGGATATTATTTTGCTGAGACTCTCGCATATATTGCAAATATAGAGGATGGGGATATTGTTTTCTCTGAATATGATAATGCCTGGAGATGGATATGGCACGTTTCATTTTATTTCTGGAGTAGTGGAATGGAATCCCGACTTTGTGAAGCGGGTTATTCAGTTCTTTGTCGTGACTTTATGAGTCACTATTTTTATGATAGAAAAACAGTGTGACGAATCATTTGTCTAAATGTGTACTATTATAATTTGCTATTATCAATCATTTCAATTTTATTTATTGTATAAATTACTAAAAATGGAGATACCTATTTTGAACCAAATTAAATTTCTAGGCATACGTCCTCTAAAGGAAGGCGAGAGTAATCCAAATGCATTGAAGATTTTTAGAAATCTTCATCCCGGAGAAATGTATTACTTTTACGATGGATGTGATATATCTGAAGAACGCATAGAACTAAAATACATTATCTCACAATCTCTATACGATTTATCTATACTTGGGGGAGGAACTGTGAAGAATGAACTGAAAATTAACATTTGTGCCATCGTTGGTGAGAATGGTTCAGGGAAAAGTTCTATCATTGATTTGGTTTTGAGAGTAATCAATAATTTGGCTGCATATATTCTTGGAGAGTATTATATAGCAGAGAAATCTGAACATTTACATTATATTGAAAATGTATTTGCTGAACTTTATGTTTTGATAGACTCTTATGTTATCCATATAAAATGTATGGGGGAAACTCTCGAAGTAACTTTTTGTCCAGCACAAGTTAGTGATGAACCAGCAGTTGTTGATTTTAAGCCTAATAAAGGTAGTGGATTTTCTTTTACAGATACAATCTCTTATGATTCTGTTTGTTCTATGCAGAAAGATAAAATTGATTTGTTACGTCATTTTTGCTATACTATTGTAACAAATTATTCATTGTATTCATTCAATCCTAATACCTATAGGGCAGAATGTAATTCTATACAGAAAGAGAATCTAATAAGAAAAAAAGGAGCTGCTGATGGATATGGAGTTGTCTCATATAACACAATGAAGAAAAATTTAAAAGATGATGATAATCGAGATATTAAGTTGATTGAATCTAAAAGTTGGATTAAAGGTCTATTCCATAAGAATGATGGATATCAAACTCCCATTGTTATTACGCCAATGCGTAATATTGGTATTATTGATACAAATACAGAAATAAAGTTAGCGGAAGAGCGTTTGATGAGTTTGCTCTTTGAGAAGGACAACGAAGGGAATCACTTTTACAAAGAAATTAATGGAAAGTTAATAGTAGAATCTCTAAAAATATCAGAGGATAAATATATATCCAATAAATATTCGTCTTTGGTAACTAGAGAAGAAGCAAAATTAGAAATTCTTCCGGAAAAAGTATTTGAAGAAATAAGAACTTTGATATGTGACTATACTAAATGGGCATTTAAGTTAGATAAAAAGAGAGACCACTACGATAGAGTTTTTAATTATATTATTCATAAAACGTTCAAAATATTTCATACCTACAATTCTTTTAAAGATGTTCATGAGTATTTGAAAAGTCTTAAAGCGGGTCTTAATAAAGATAGCGAGAAGATAATTAAAGCGAAATTAGATGATTTGTGGCATTATAATTCCCATATTACTACTAAGCTATGGAGGTCGATTAACTACTTGCGATACGACCATATTGATAAAAAGAAAAAACTGGTTATTGAAGACTTTTCTCATGAGATAGATGGAATTCTAAAGCAAAAAGAATCGGATAATTTTTATTCTCCATATAGATATGAGGAGTTACTTCCGCCTCCTATTTTTAAAGTTTCATTTATCCTTTATAATATTGACGATTGTAAAAAAAAGACTCCTATTCCATTTGAAACGCTGAGTTCCGGTGAAAAGCAACTTGTTTTTACTGTATCTTCATTTATATATCATTTGATAAACATAGAATCAGTTGGCAATTATGGTCATCGAACTAACAGAAGTCATCCTATTCCTTCTGAGTTCTACAAGGAAAACAATTATTCACCAATTGAATATAAATACGTGAATGCGATATTTGATGAAGTTGAATTGTATTTTCACCCTGATATGCAAAGAACTTTTATTTTTAATTTACTACATGGTTTAAAGCAAATCCCATTTCGTCGTATTGGAAGTCTTCAAATTATGTTAGTTACTCACTCTCCGTTTATATTGTCGGATATACCTAAGCAGAATATTCTTTTTCTTGATAAGCATGGACACAGAATAGAGAGTAATTGTATGCATACTTTTGGAGCAAATATTCATTCGATGTTGCGACATAGTTTTTTCTTAAATCAAGGCTCAATGGGCCAATATGCTAAACACTTGGTAAAAGAAGCGATTGATAAAGTGAATTTTTACTCTGTATGGAAGCTAATTCATGTAGATGGAAGAAAAAGAGAAGAAGTGATAGCGGAGAATGCTCGGTTAATAGATTCATTGCATAATAGTTACAAAAATAGGTGGGACCTCAGTGCTGAAGATATAGAAAAAATTATGGATTGGGAATTCCTAGAAAATTTTGTTGACATAATTGAGGAGCCAATAATAAAAATGCGTTTACAAGAAGAGATTAATGCTTTTAAACAAAATTAGAGATGTGGATATTGAAACCTGATATAAAGAAAGCTGAAGAATATGCTGATTATTATTTCAGAACATTTCCTAGACTATTTAATAAGGAAGGGAAAAGAAATTATTGTGGAAGTTACACACATACAGAAACGTATAAATACCTAACAAAAGAACAGTTTAGACAATTTCTTGTAGCCAAACCCCACGAGCTACTTTTTTTGCATGAAGAACTATTCAAGCGTATAATAAACCCTTTTGATCAGAAAGAATGGGAGTTATATATACAAGAAAAGGAAATTAAAACTCACAATTTGGATAAGAAGCAGGTTGAGCGACGTAAAATATTTGATAAAGTACAAAATGAAATACAAGCAGTAAATTTATTCTTTAACTATGATGCATATGTTTCTAAAAATAAAATTTTGAGTTATTATCTTTCAGAGAAAATGGGTACAAATACTTGTACATATTGTAATAGGACATACACATTGACTGTTTATGAGCAATCGAGTGCAGGAGAGTTTGAAGGCTTGATTCGCCCAGAATTTGATCATTGGCTACCCCAATCCTTATATCCTGATCTAACTCTTTCATATTTCAACTTGATACCATCATGCAAACTGTGTAACTCATCTCTTAAACATAAAAAAAAGATGGATTTGGATAATTATATACATCCATATATTGATGATGGGGCTGGTTTCAATTTTAGATATATTCCTTTATCTGATGGACATTATGCTGTAAATATAGTTATTGAATCAACTGATGCTACGATGCGTAGCAAGATAAAAAACACACTAAGATTGTTTCATACCCAAGAAGTTTATAATGCTCATGTTCCATTTGAACTGCAGGACATAATGGATTTAGCTAATGCCAACAGTCAGGATTATATAGAGCCACTTATTCATAATACTATTAGAGATTTAGGAGTAACAGCGAGAGATGCCTACAGAATGATTTTTGGAATTGAGTTCGAGAAAGATTTGTTTCTTAATAGACCTTTTTCCAAATTTAAAATGGATATACTAAAACAATTAAAGGAAGAAAAGGTAATAAAAAAGTAGATTTCATAGGAGGGTTTTTATTTCGAGCAAATGTTTTTTTTGAGATTTGATTGTTAAAAAATTATTAGAAGGCTTTGGTGTGCTAATTTAATTCTTACCTTTGTATAGTAATGTTGGATGAGCGGACACCATGAAGACAATGTGAGACTGAATCAGACAAACTTCAGTTACTAAAACATTACTAAGAGTAAAATTGACTTTTTTATAACCTTGTAAATAAGGAACTTGGAGAGAAAAGGTTCATAATCCTGTCTCTCCGCGATAAATGCTGAAAATCAGCAAATTGCAAAACAAACACCCAGTTTTACACCCAATAATGTAAAGCTGGGTGTTTTTGTGTTATTTAAGAAATGATTTTTTGCTGGGGTTTATGGGTCACTTATTATTCTTGGGGATTTAAATATCATATCACA